>Ga0114970_10002612_pt1 | contig 13461 bp, 9 predicted proteins | sample M_140205_XF_Meta_FD_87030 | JGI IMG/M metagenome (GOLD analysis project Ga0114970, IMG submission 87030) | Freshwater microbial communities from Lake Montjoie, Canada to study carbon cycling - M_140205_XF_MetaG | ecosystem: Environmental > Aquatic > Freshwater > Lake | place: Lake Montjoie... | reverse complement strand
ATCGTTTTGGGGCGCTATTCCGAACTGCACCTGGCCGCGTTTGTCACCGCCTGTGCCGGCAGCCGCCTGGACGAAGCCGAAATGATTGCGCTCACGCGCGCCATGATCAAGGTGGGGCAGCGCATCGAGTGGCCGTCGCACAACGGCAATCGGATCGTGGTGGACAAGCACTGCGTCGGCGGCCTGCCGGGCAATCGCACCACGCCCATCGTGGTGGCCATCGTTGCGGCGCACGGGCTGCTGATTCCGAAAACGTCATCACGCGCCATCACCTCGCCGGCGGGTACCGCCGACACCATGGAGATGCTGGCGCCGGTGGAACTTGGCATCGACGACATGCGTCGCGTGGTCGAGAAGGAGGGCGGCTGCATCGTGTGGGGCGGGTCGGCCGGCCTGTCGCCCGCCGATGACATGCTGATTCGCGTCGAGAGGCCGCTGGAACTGGACAGCGAAGGACAGCTGATCGCGTCGGTGCTGTCGAAGAAGGCGGCAGCCGGATCGACGCACGTGGTGGTGGACATCCCGCTCGGGCCGACCGCGAAGGTGCGCACGCCGGAAGCCGCCGAGGTGCTGCGCCAGCGCCTGCAACTGGTGGGCCACGCGGTGGGCCTTGAAGTGCGCGCGCTGATCACCGACGGTTCGCAGCCGGTGGGGCGCGGCATCGGCCCGGCGCTGGAGGCGTACGACGTGCTGGCGGTGCTGCAGGGCAAGCCCGATGCGCCCGCCGACCTGCGCGAGCGTTCGCTGACGCTGGCCAGCCTGATCATTGAAATGGCCGGCAGCGTGCCGCGCAACATGGGCCGGCAGCAGGCCGAGGTGCTGCTGGAGAACGGCGCCGCCTGGACCAAGTTCCAGGCCATCTGCGAGGCACAGGGCGGTATGCGCATACCACCGAAGTCGGGCCATCATCGTCCGGTGCTGGCCCGGCACAAGGGACGCGTGACGGCCATCGACAACCGTCGTCTGGCGCGCGTGGCCAAGCTGGCCGGCGCGCCCAAGGCGGTGGCGGCGGGCGTGGAGTTCCTCGCGCCGATCGGCACCGAGGTGGTGAAAGGTCAGCCGCTTTACGTGGTGCACGCCGAGGCGCAGGGTGAACTGAACTACGCGCTCGATTACGAAGCGTCGCAGGACGGCGCCATCGTGAAAGTGGACGGCAGCAGGGCTTGAGCCGGCGGTGCGTTGGCGCGAGGGTTTGCCAGTCCGGCTGCACCGCGGCTGTTTTGCGTTCCGGCGCCGGCGCGCTATGCTCCGGCCTCATTCAATCGCACCGCAACCGGGACATTCATGGCGCGCAAGGCTGCTGCAAAAAAAACCACGGGCGGGGACAGGCCGGCAGGCGGCGCCAAGGCGGCGGCACGCGACAGGTCGACGGCATTCGACAAGCGCAACTCCGTACTGCTCAGCCTCGGCCGCACCTATCACGGCAGCGTCGCCGCGTTCGAAAAGCTCACCGGCATCACCGCGGCGAAGTGGCGCATCCTGTTCCTGATCGACAGCGAGCCTGAGTGCACGCAGAAACGCCTCACCGACCTGATCAAAGTCGATCCCGGTTCCATCACGCGGCAGGTGAAGCGCCTCGAGGCCGAGGGTTACATCCGCCGCGAGGACGACCCGCGCGACAACCGCCTGACGCGCATCTTCCTCACCGCCCGCGGCCGCCAGTACGTGGACAAGAAGATGCAGTTGCGGCGCGAATTTCTGCAACGCATGCTGGTCGGTATCCCCGAGAAGGATGTCGAACTGCTGCAGGCGACGCTGAAGCGCATCTACCGCAACGTCGCGGGCGACGATCGCGGCGACGACTAGCTTGCGCCCATGCCGCAGTGCGGCAATTGCGATTGATTCGCCTTTCGCTTGACAGTCCGCGAAGGCCTCTAATATAGTGCACGCGCAATAGTTGACCGAGGCAACTAATTTCGCCCCGGTATCGCCCGATGCAATCTGCCAGACGAGGAGGCGCCCGTGCTCGAAGTCGTCAATGAAATCAAGATCACCGTCAATCCCGACACCGACAACCCCTTCCTGAAGGGCCCGTTCGCGTCCAACTCCCGGGAATACACCGCCGACACAAACAGCCTGAAGGTCATCGGCGAGATCCCGAAGGACCTGGACGGCATGTTCGTGCGCAACCACCACAACCAGATCCACGAACCGCTCGGGGTGTACCACCCGTTCGACGGCGACGGCATGCTGCACGCCATGCGCTTCGAGGGCGGCCGCGCCGAATACCGCAACCGCTTCGTGCGCACCACCGGCTTCTACGCCGAGCAGGGTTCCGGCCGCGCACTGTGGCCGGGCATGCTGCGGCCCGATCTCGCCGCGCGGCGCGGCTGGGGCTCCATGGGCGCCATGAAGGACAACGCCGGCACCGACGTGAAATGCCACGCCGGGAAACTGCTGGCCAGCATGTCGCAGGGCAGCGAACCGTGGCGCATCGACACGCGCACACTGGAAACCATCGGCGCGGATTCGGATTGGGCGCGGCTGGTGCCGGACGGCGTGGCCTCGCACTACAAGGTGGACAACTTCACCGGCGAGATGATGTTCTTCAACTACCCGGAACATCCGCCGTACATGAACTACGGCATCATCAGCCGCGACAACAAGCTGGTGCACTACACGCCGATCGAACTGCCCGGCGCGCGCTGGCCGCACGACCTGGGCATCACGCAGAATTACACGGTCTTCCACGATCTGCCGCTGTATTTCGAGCCGGAGGGCCTGAAACGCGGCGAACACAAGCTGGTTTTCAACCGCGACATGCCGGCGCGCTTCGGCGTGCTGCCGCGCCACGGGGTGAACAGCCAGATGCGCTGGTTCGAGGCGGCCTCCTGCTACATCCTGCACATCACCAATTGTTTCGAACTGGGCGACGAAGTCATCATGGACGGCTGCATCATGTCCGATTACAAGACCGTGCCGGTGAACGCGGCGGGCAGCATCTACGACCGCATCCGCGCCAACCTCGACAAGCACAACAACCCGACGCTGATGCACCGCTGGCGCTTCAACATGAAGACCGGCCGTACGGTGGAGGAGCGCATCGACGACGAGATCACCGAGTTCCCGGTGTGCAGCAACGACTATGTGGGCCGTCCCTACCGCTATAGCTACAACGTGCTGTACAAGAAGGGCGACTGGCTGTTTTCGGGACTGAAGCGTTACGACCTGCAGAGCGGCAAGATGGCGCGCTACGAGTACGGCGAAGGTCGTTACGGCAGCGAGCCGCAGGTGGCGCGCGCGCTGAACGCCAGGGCCGAGGACGACGGTTACGTGATTTCCATGATCGCCGACATGAACACCAACAGCTCGGAAATCATGGTGCTGCGCGCCGACGACCTGGCCGCCGGCCCGGTGGCGCGCATCATGCTGCCCGAGCGCATGGGCATCGGCACGCACGCCTGCTGGGTCGAGGGCGATCGCATGCAGGGCGAGAACCGCAAGCCGGTACTGAACTGACACCGCCCGGGACGGCAAGAGGCACAAACGCCATGTCCATTGAACTCGTCCTCATTCCGGGCCTGAACAATACCGCAGCCGTTTGGGACGCCGTGCCGCCGGATATCGACGCCGAATCGGCGCGCGTCGGCAAGGTGGTGAATTGCCATACCGCCACGAATCCCGAGATGGATACGGTGGAGGAATTGGCGCGCCATTGGCTGAATGATTTGCCGCAGCGTTTTCACCTGGTGGGATTTTCCTTCGGCGGCTACGTGGCGCTGGCCATGCTGGAATTCGCGCCCGAGCGCATCGCAGGGCTGACCATGATGTGCACAGGCGCAGGCGCCGATTCGCCGCAGCAGGTGGCTACGCGCGAAGCTGCCGTCGCCCGGGCGCTGGCCGGCGAATACGAAAGCATGATCGGCGCGCAGGCGGCGGGAGCGTTTCATCCCGACTCGCTGTCGGATGCGGCGCTGATGCAGCGTCGCATGATTATGGTGCAGGACTACGGCGCGCAGCGATTTGCCGCGCACGCGCGGGCTGCGGCGCGACGCCCGGACCGCAGCGCATTGCTGCGCGCCTATGCGGGACCGCTTCAGTTCATCGCCGGAAGTCATGACAAGCTGTTTGCGCCGGAGACCATGCGCGCGATGTCCGTGGCGGCCGGGCGCGGAACCGATGTCGAAGTGATCGACGGGGCCGGGCATCTGCTGCCGATGGAGCGTCCCGCAGAACTGGCCAGAGCACTGGTTGGCCGCGCAGTGCAGTGACGACGTTCGTCGATTGCGCACATCGGATTCGCGCCATCGACGGCGCAGGACCAAGTGAATAGAGCGTAGCGCGACAAAGGAGGAAAAACCGATGGAAAGCAACCGCATACCCGACTATTCGGTGCATGGCGAGGGAGACACGACCATCTTCCTGCTGCACGGCGCCTATGGCTCTAAGGAATACTGGCGTTACACGATCGAACGATTGACCGCCGTGGGCTACCGCGTGGTGGCTTGGGATGCGCCCGGCTACGGGGTCAGTCCGTTGCCGAAGAACGTGACCATCACCAGCATGGCCCACGCGCTTGCCCGGCTGGTGGATCACACTGCAACGAAGCGAAACGGATTGCTCGGGCACAGTATGGGCGGCTTTGTCGCACAGAAATTCTGCGACCTGTATCCGGATCTCCTGAAGGCGCTGGTACTGTCGTCCACTGCGCACACCTTCAATCACTCTGGCCCGGAATGGCAGGCCGAGTTCATGAAGACCCGCGTCGGTCCGCTGACCCAGGGTCGCAAGATTTCCGAGTATGCCCCCGACCTGCTGAAAACCATGATGGGGCCGGGCACCGGCGGACCGGTGGTTGACCATGTGCTCTACAACATCAAGCTCATGGCTGCGGAAGGATTTCAGGCGGCGATCAAGGCGACCTCGGAATACCTGGAGGACGATGTCATCACGCGAATCGCCATCCCCACGTTGTGCATCGCGGGCGAGCTCGACGAGACCTGTCCGTCGCGCGTGCTGAAAGTCATGTCGGGGCTGGTCAAGCAGGGCGAGTTCCACGAACTCAAGAACACCGGGCATTTCGGTTTTGCCGAGAGGCCGGAGGAGTATCACCGCGTGGTGCTGGATTTCTTCAAGCGCAAGCTGGCGTAGAGCATCGCAAGCTGGGTTATTCAACGTCGGCCCGGCACAAAAAATGATAATCAGTGGTGCTGCCCGCGGGCTGCGCCGCGACTCCAAGGAGAGCGAGCAATGAGCAGAAAGTCCGTTTTTACTCTGGCACCGAATCGCTGCCAGCACGCCACATCGTGGCGTTCCATCGTGGCGACTGGAACGTTATTGCTGGCCGGCTTGGCGCCGAATGCGTTCGGACAGGCTTTCCCGTCGCGCACCATCACGGTCATCAATCCCTATCCGCCCGGCGGCTTTGCCGACAATGTGACGCGCGCCGTGGCGACCGAGGCGGGAAAGATTTTCGGACAGTCGATGGTGGTCGAAAACCGTCCTGGTGCGAGCGGCAAGATCGGGCTCGATGCGATCCTCAACGCGCCCAAGGACGGCTACACGCTCGGGATTGCCGTCCCGGCATCGTTGTCGCTTTTCCCTGTGCTCGATCCGAAATACGCCAAACTGCATGAGCAATACCAGCCGATCATGATGGCGGTGCGCACCTACACGGCGCTGGCCATCAACCCGGCTGCCGTTCCGGCGCGCAACATGAAGGACTTCATTGCCTGGGCGAAGGCCAACGACGGCAAGGTCTCGTATGGATCGGCGGGTGTCGGGACCAGCTACCACCTGTGGGCCGAGGCGTTCAGTCTCGCCGCCGGCATCTCGCCGGTTCACGTGCCCTACAAGGGCGAGGCGCCGTCTACCAGCGACCTCCTGGGCGGACAGATCCAGTTCGCGCTCGTTACGGGCGTGGCCCAGTCCAATGTGGCGAGCGGCAAGTTGCTGCTCCTGGCAACGTCCGGCGCGGAACGCTGGAACATCTTTCCGAACGTGCCGACATTTCGTGAACTTGGCATGCCGGAAGTCGAGAACAGCGGTTGGCTGGGTTTCATCGGTCCGGGGCCAATGCCGCGCGACGTCGTCGACAAACTCAATGGCGCGCTCGTTCAAGCCCTGCGCGGACCGACCGTGGAAAAGGTCCTCGGAACCCAAGGTTATGTGATTGTCGGCAGCAAGCCTGAAGAGCTGGCTGCCGCCGCACGTCGCGACGGCGAGGCGCTGGGACGCGTGATCCGCGAGCGCAATCTGAAACTGGACTGAGGCCCGGCGGTAATTCCAGCGGCCGTCTGTTCTGGCGGACTGAACCCTGCCAGACGCGTCGGTGCATGTGGTGTAGTGTCCGGGATGGTGATGCGGATGCCCTGCCTGGGAAGGACGCTAGGGGTGAGGCCGCAACCGGTGGGGGGAGTGACAAGTTGACGTTTACGTTAACGTAAAGTAGTCTGGCGCTCCTCCGATATCCGAGCCATCCGGCGCGACGGGCAAGATCGTCCGTGCGCCGTGCCACCTACTCCAGCGAGGTTCGCATGACCGATCTCAGCGCAGGCCACGACGCCGTCGAATACAAGGCGAAGAACAAGATTCGCCTCGTCACCGCGGCGTCGCTGTTCGACGGCCACGATGCCTCCATCAACATCATGCGCCGCATCCTGCAGGCCAGCGGCGCGGAAGTCATCCACCTCGGGCACAACCGCTCGGTCGACGAGATCGTCACGGCGGCATTGCAGGAGGACGTGCAGGGCATCGCCGTCAGTTCCTACCAGGGCGGCCACATCGAGTACTTCAAGTACATGATCGACCTGCTGCGCAGTCGCGGCGGCGAGAACATCAAGGTGTTCGCCGGCGGCGGCGGCGTGATCGTGCCGGACGAGATCGAGGAGCTGCAGGCCTACGGCGTGGAACGCATCTATTCGCCCGAAGACGGCCAGAAAATGGGCCTGCAGGGCATGATCAACGACATGCTGGCGCGCTGCGACGAGGACATCACCGGCGCGGCGCCCAAGGACCTGAAGGCGGTGCATCTGGACGGCGGCGACGTGACCACGTCTCACCGCGCCCTGGCGCGTCTGATCACCGCGCTTGAGGCCGGCAACGGCACGCTGCGCGACAAGGTGCTGAAGGCGGCAGAGAAGTGCGCGGTGCCGGCGCTGGGTATCACCGGCACGGGCGGTGCCGGGAAATCTTCGCTGACCGATGAACTGGTGCGGCGCTTCCGGCTCGATCAGGACGATCGGCTGAACATCGCGGTGGTGTCCATCGACCCGTCGCGGCGCAAATCGGGCGGCGCCTTGCTTGGCGACCGCATCCGCATGAACGCGTTGAACCCCTGGCTGAGCGGTGCGAAAGTCTACATGCGCTCGCTCGCCACGCGTGACGCGGGTTCGGAAATCTCCAAACACCTGCCGGAGGTGATCGCCGCCTGCCGCCTTGCCGGTTTCGACCTGATCCTGATCGAGACCTCGGGCATCGGCCAGGGCGACGCGGCCATCGTGCCGCACGTTGATCTGTCGCTGTATGTGATGACGCCGGAGTTCGGCGCCGCCAGCCAGCTCGAGAAAATCGACATGCTGGACTTCGCCGATTTCGTGGCCATCAACAAGTTCGACCGCCGTGGCGCCGAAGACGCGCTGCGCGACGTGCGCAAGCAGGTACAACGCAACCGCAAGCTGTTCACGGTCGAACCCGAATCACTGCCGGTGTACGGCACGCAGGCCAGTCGCTTCAACGACGACGGCGTGACCGCGCTGTACCAGGGCCTGCTGGGTACGCTGATCGAGCACGGCCTGAAAGCGTCGCCCGGCAAGTTGCCGCGCGTGACTGCACATTCATCCACCAATCGCAACGTGGTGGTGCCGCCGTCACGCAATCGTTATCTGGCGGAGATTGCCGATACGGTGCGCGGCTATATCCGTCACGCCGTGCAGCAGGCGCGCATCGCGCGCGAGAAACAGCAGTTGCTCGAGACGCTGCGCATGCTGGCGGAATCGAAAGATGTCGGGGCGACCGACACGTCAGGCATCGAGAAACTCGCCGCACAGCGTGACGCCAGGCTCGACGCGCATTCCAAGCACGTGCTGGCCCATTGGCCGTTGCTGCAGCAGGAGTACGCCGGTTCCGAGCATGTGGTGCGGGTGCGCGACCGCGAGGTGCGCACCACGCTGACCCACACGTCGTTGTCCGGCACGGTGTTCAGCAAGGTGTCCCTGCCGAAGTACGAGGATCACGGCGAGTTGCTGAAGTGGCTGCTGCTGGAAAATGTGCCGGGTCACTTCCCGTACACGGCCGGCGTATTCCCGTTCAAACGCGAGAATGAAGACCCGACGCGCATGTTCGCCGGCGAAGGCGATCCGTTCCGGACCAACCGGCGCTTCCACCTGTTGTCCAAGGACATGCCGGCCAAGCGCCTGTCGACGGCCTTCGATTCGGTGACGCTGTACGGGTTCGATCCCGATCCGCGCCCGGACATCTACGGCAAGGTGGGCAATTCGGGCGTGTCGATTGCCACGCTCGATGACATGAAGGTGCTGTATGCCGGCTTCGACCTGTGCGACCCGGCGACGTCCGTGTCGATGACCATTAATGGCCCGGCGCCGAGCATTCTGGCCATGTTCATGAACACGGCCATCGACCAGCAGTTGGACCAGTTCCACGAACGCGAAGGCCGCGCGCCGAACGCCGGCGAAGCGGCGGCCATCCGGAAGGGTACGCTGGAGCGCGTGCGCGGCACGGTGCAGGCCGACATCCTGAAAGAAGACCAGGGCCAGAACACCTGTATCTATTCCACGGAATTCAGCCTCAAGGTGATGGGCGACATCCAGGAATATTTCGTGAAGCACAACGTGCGCAATTTCTACTCGGTGTCGATCTCCGGTTATCACATCGCCGAGGCCGGCGCGAACCCGATCTCGCAACTGGCCTTCACGCTATCGAACGGATTCACCTTCGTCGAGGCGTACCTGGCGCGCGGCATGAACATTGACGACTTCGCGCCCAATCTGTCGTTCTTCTTTTCCAACGGCATGGATCCGGAATACACCGTCATCGGCCGCGTGGCGCGGCGCATCTGGGCCGTGGCCATGAAGGAGAAGTACGGCGCCAACGACCGTTCACAGAAGCTGAAGTACCACTGCCAGACCTCGGGCCGCAGCCTGCACGCGCAGGAAATCGACTTCAATGACATCCGCACCACGCTGCAGGCGCTGATCGCGACCTACGACAATGCCAATTCACTGCATACCAATGCCTACGACGAGGCCATCACCACGCCCACCGAGGAGTCGGTGCGCCGTGCCATGGCCATCCAACTCATCATCAACCGTGAGTGGGGACTGGCCAAGAACGAGAACCCCAATCAGGGCGCGTTCATCATTGATGAGCTGACCGACCTGGTCGAAGAGGCGGTGCTGAAGGAGTTCGAGGCCATCTCTGAGCGCGGTGGCGTGCTGGGCGCGATGGAGACTGGCTACCAGCGCGGCAAGATCCAGGAAGAGTCCATGCTGTACGAACATCGCAAGCATGACGGCTCGTATCCCATCATCGGCGTGAACACCTTCCGCAAGATCCAGGGCGAGTCGGCGCCGCAGCGCATCGAACTGATCCGCTCCAGCACCGAGGAGAAGGAGTCACAGCTGGCGCGCCTGCGCGACTTCCATCAGCGGCATGCGGCCGAATCCGGCCCGATGCTGAAGCGTCTGCAGCAGACCGTGATAGACAACGGCAACGTGTTCGACGTGCTGATGGACGCGGTGCGCTGCTGCTCGCTGGGGCAGATCACCCACGCGCTGTTCGAGGTGGGCGGGCAATACCGGCGCAGCATGTAGGCTGCGACGGTTCGTAAAATGGAATCGGCGCAGCATGTCGGCTGCGACGGACGGTCAGGCAGCCTGGATGACCAGCTTGTCGCGTTCCATGGCTGCGATGTCTTCAGTTCCATAGCCGAACTCGGCCAGAATCTCGCGGCTGTGCTGGCCGAAATGCGGCGCTGCGGGCAATTGGCCGGTGCGCTCGGTACCCGGATAGTGGGGCAACGGCAGCTTGCCGTAGGGCGCCTGGTCGATCTCGGCGAAATAACCCATGTGCTTCATTTGCGGGTCGTCGCGTAATTCTGCATAGGTTTGCACCGGCGCAAACAGCACGTCGTTCTGCGTGAACAGTACACACCAATCACTCGTGTCGCGCTTGCGCATGATGGTTGCCACCGCTGCGTTGATTTCTGCGGCGCACTGCCCGCGCAGGGCGCTGGTGGCGTAGCGGGGTTCGGTCAGCCAGTCCTCGCGTTCAAGCGCTCGGCACAGGCCTTCCCACATGGCCGGCTGCACCGTGCCGATCACCATGTGGCCGTCGCGTGTGGGGAACACGCCCGCCGGTACCGTGAGTGGCGGCTGGTATTGCCCGGCGAACAGGAAGTCGTCAATGATCGGGGCGGCCTGCACGGCGGCACAGCATTCGGCCAGCGATACTTCCAGATGCTTGCCCTGGCCCGTTCCGTCGCGGCGATCGCGCGTGTAGAGCGCCGCACCGACGCAATGCACTGCGTACAGGGCCGAAACATTGTCGGGCACCAGCATGCCGATGCGCTGCGGCACTCCTTCAGCGGTCCTGTTGGCGACAATCATGCCGCTGACAGCCTGCAGCACGGAGTCGGTGGCTGCCTTGTTGGCGTCGGGACCCGAATCGCCGAACCCGGTGATGGAAAGATAGATCAGGCGCGGATTGACGGCTGCCATGGCCGCGTAGTCGAGTCCCAGCTTCTTCATCACGCCGGGACGGAAATTCTGCACGAACACATCGGCACGCTCGGCCATTTTCAGGATCAGGTCGCGCCCCGCGGATTTGGCGGCATCCACGCAGATGGAGCGTTTGCCGATATTGCCGGAGATCGCCAGTGCGCTCATGCCCTCCTGGCCGCCGCCGATGTAGCGGATCCAGTCGCCGGTCGGCGGCTCGATCTTGATCACGTTCGCACCCTGGTGCCCGAGCAGGACGGCGCAAGTGGGCCCGGCAACGCCCTGACTCATGTCGAGAACGTTCAGGCCGGCATAGGGGCGGTTATCGGTGTTGTTCACGGCTGATTCCGTTCAGGCAAGAAAGTTTGAATGGCATGAGCCGCTAGGATACGGCGAATCGCGCCATGATTGCATGGGGTAGGCGCGATTTCCATGGCTGCCTGGCCACACGTCTATCGATTGGAGCAAGGGCGTCATCCATGAGGTCATGGCCACCCCGCGCGAAGCAATGGACGCACCGGAAACCGGTATCGAGAAGCAGGTCTGCGGCAAGCGGCCATAAAAAAACGGCGCAACCCAAAGGCTGCGCCGTTCTTGCTTGAGGAATTGCTCCTCGGACGCTTAGGGATTCACTGAACTAGGGGGCATGCCCCCTTGTATATCCCCCACTTCAGAGGGAAGCTTTTCGGGGCATGCTGCTTTTCTGCACTTGATCAGCGCTTCCTTAGCAGCCCACGCGCTTCATCTGGCCATCGGAGCGCAGCTGGTGCGGGTTTTCTGCCATCACCAGTGCAGTCGAGCTGATCAGAAAGTGGCTGGTCTTGCTGGCCAGCAGCGGCGAGGACAATACGCCCTTCAGCGTACCGGCATTGGCCTCCATCCATGTGGCGAAGGCCGGACCGTCGACCTTCTTGGCGCCTTCCAGACCGGCCTTGAGCGCATACACCGAGTCGTAGATATAGGCGACGACCAGCGGGGCGTAACGGGCATAGTTGGCGGAGTCGAATTCGCGCAGGCGGTCCTTCAGCTTGCCGAATTCGGAGCCGCCCACCGCGTCGTTCTGGCAGTAGGTCACTGACTTGTAATTGACCGCGACCACGTCCTTGTAGGAGGCTGCGCCAGCGATCTTCACGGTGTTGACGGCCTGTGCCACCACCGTATTGTTGCCGACCACCTTGACGTCCCAGCCCATCTCTTCGCGGTTCTTGAGGATGTAGCCGGTGTCGGAGCCGGTGCCCGTCAGGACGATGAGGTAATCGGGGTTGGCCCGACGCAACGACAGCATCTGCGGCGTCATGTCGGTGGCAGTCAGGGCGTATTCCTGCGCGCCCTTCAACTCGATGTTGCGCTTGGCAAGGTCGCGCTTCAGCGCATCAACCGTCGAGACAGTCTGTGCACCGGCGTCGTGAATGATCGCCACCGACTTGGCACGGGTCGAAGTCGCCAGGTAATTGGCGATCGCTTCGGCCTGCGTGTCGGCGCTGGGCAGCATGCTGAAGTGATAGGGCCCGAGCGCGGGCGTCATGGCCGCCGAGCCTGTGACGCTGACCGATGGCACTTTTCCTTCATTCAGAATGGGGATGGTTGCCAGCGTGATCTGGCTGGCAATCGGTCCGATCATGGCATCGACTTTTTCGCGCTGTACCAGACGGCGCATTTCGGTGACGGCGGCGGTGGGATCGGATTGGTCATCGCCCTGAAGGACGCGCACCTGACGGCCGAGAATGCCGCCTGCTGCGTTGATTTCCTTCACCGCCAGATTGACGGCGACAATGCCGTTGAAACCGCTCTGGTTGGCGGCGCCGGTGAATGACGACAGGAATCCGAGCTTGATCGGCTCCTGATTGCTCTGGGCAAAACTGGCGCCCGGAATGCTTGTTGCGGCCATCGCCAGCGCGATGGACACGCCCGCGTAAAGAGCCTTTCTGCGTGATGGAACCATGTTGCCTCCTGTTGAATATGGGGTTTGTACTGCGTTCTTCAAATGAGGTATGCGGGATCGTCTGCTTGATGACGCGCAATGGTTATCGTTCCCGGTTCAGCGAGTTTCATTATAGGGGAAGCGTGGAAAATTCAGTATCCTCAATGACCGCCTTGAATCAGGCGCCGGTGTGAATCAGGCACTTGTCCGTCATGATGCGGCGTGTTGTGCGTGCCTGCGGGCAAGCCGGATAGAGGGATTGCATTGATAGCGACTTTCGAAGTATTGGATGAAAGCTGATGAATTGAATGACGCATTGCAGCACGGTGGTTTTGCGGTGACTGTCGACCACGCATGCCTGCGCCTGGTCCTGGACACCAACGCGGTTCTCGACTGGCTGCTGTTTCGCGACAAGGGCTTTACGCCGATTTCGTCGGCCTTGGCATCGGGTGCGGCCGTAGCGCTGACCAGCGAAGCCTGTTTGGAGGAATTGCGTCGCGTGTTGAACTATCCCGAGTTCAAGCTCGATGTCCCGCGACAAGCCGAACTGCTGCAGCAATACCGTCGGCAGGTTGCACTTGTCGACGTGGTGGATGAACGGGCAGCGCCTGGCGGTGACGCGTCCTCTGACGTCATTCCCCGTTGCAAGGATCCCGATGACCAGAAGTTCCTGGAACTCGCATCGCAGCAGGGTGCAATGCTCGTGACCAAGGACAAGCTTCTGCTGCAACTCGCCCGGCGTGTTGCGAAAGGTGGACGCTTCCTGATCCTGCGACCGGACCTGTTGGTACAGCGCTATCTCACGCTCCCGATTTGATGTCCCCCGATGTGACGCCCCCGCGGTAAGGCCCGATCTCCTGCGTT
>Ga0114970_10002611_pt1 | contig 13467 bp, 12 predicted proteins | sample M_140205_XF_Meta_FD_87030 | JGI IMG/M metagenome (GOLD analysis project Ga0114970, IMG submission 87030) | Freshwater microbial communities from Lake Montjoie, Canada to study carbon cycling - M_140205_XF_MetaG | ecosystem: Environmental > Aquatic > Freshwater > Lake | place: Lake Montjoie... | reverse complement strand
GGATTAGGCATCGAAGATGAATTGTATTTAGAATTTGATAAAAAATATGAAATCGACAACAATGAATTTGCAACAAACCATAAACGCGAAAGATATAGTGTGGATTATTATTCCAACTATAAACCCGACGATTTAAAAAAAGCATTTGAATATGCAGCTAAATTGTTAGGAAATAAAAAATTACCATTACCTATATTGTTGAATTCTCATAGTTTTACGAATACGGATGCTAATAATAAACCCAAAACAAAATATACGAAAAAATGCGAAAATAACCCCGATTTTTCCGGTAAAACATTGATTGAAACTTTAGCTGAAAACAACAGTTATTTTAAACAAGATATATATTCCAATTGGGTATTTGATGGCGATACAATCGAATTCCCAACATACCATTTTTATAATGCGACATTATTTAACGTAATTACCGAATTAAAGAAAAACAAACAAGAATTCTTGGAAAATGTAAACAATTCATTGTCTAGTATCAATGCTTTTAACAATTTGGAATTTGGAAAAGTGAAAATTATGGAACAAAATCATTCTTTTGCTACCTACATGACAAATATGAAGAATGTTGCAATGTTCAATAATGGAACATTACATTATAATTTAACATTGCCAACTGCATTAGACGAAAATGGATTAATAAAAAACAGAGATAAATTTATATATGACCACAATAAAGCGATTAAAATAATTCAATGGGTCGAACCGCTAATGTTAGCCGTATATGGGTCTCCTGATCCGTTTTCCACGTTTGCAGGGTTTTCCGACAAAACCAAATATTCAAATGCTTCGGTAAGATGCGCTGTTTCGCGATATATTGGTATTGGCACTTATGATTCGGATACAATGGCAACTGGTAAAATATTGACGATTCCCAAAGAGACGTGCGCTTTTAATTATTTGGAATATTGGTGGTTTAATCAGTATTATAAAAACAACGCATATTCCGAATTAAATGATATTGGAATGGACATTAATTTTAATAAACATTACAATCACGGAATTGAAATTCGATTCTTGGATCATTTGTCAAAAGATTCCCAAATAGCTGAATCCTTTGCGTTTATTATTTTTTTGATGGATTTTATATTGGAATCCGATAAAATTCAAAAATTTGGAAATCCGATAAAAAATCGAACTTGGAATACTCTGATATTGAATGTAATGAAACACGGCAAAAAATATAATTTGGCACCCGTTGAAATAATGATGTACAATCAACTTTTTAATATTAGATTACAAAATACAAATATTGTTCAAGTGTACCAAGAATTATTAAAATTTTTTTCTGGGAAATTTGAGCAAACCGGTATTTTTTCAGCACTTACATTGAAAAAAAAATCGAATCCTGTTATTGAACGACAACACGCTTTTACTATGAACTCTTTCACTAAAGTTCCGGCAATAAATATACCAAGTGAAAAAACGGTACAACCAGAAAAAACGGTAAAACAAAACCAAAGTGTAGAACCTGAAAAAATGGTGAAACAAAAACAAAATGTAGAACCGGTGCAACCAGTAAATCAAATGAGTTTTTTATGGCGTGGTATGCGAAAATAAAAACAAAAAAACAAACAAAAACATAAACAAAAAATTATAATAAGAAAACTGATGAGTCATAATTGCACAAAAAACATGATCGATGGAAATCGTTCTGTCCAAAATGTTCCGTCTTGGTATCTCCCTCTTCAATGGCTAACATTGGATATAAAATAGCACGATTCCCATTCTTGGTTAGCGTCCAATCAGGATTGTAATAAGGTGGATTACTTTGATGATCCACTGCATAATTCATTGTAAATGTTTCCAATAAATGCATAGCGTGGTCTCGCGAAATTAAATACATTTGCGATCCCCATAAATCATTCGGATAATTGCGAAAGGTATATTTATCAGTTAAAGTGTTATTTTCGGAAGTTTGTTGTTTCTTGGAAAAATGGTAATTATTGTCATCGATTTTATGAGGCCATAAATACCCCAACAATAAAACATCCAATTGATGCATTTCAAAAGTGGAAATGATATTCGGCATATCATTGCTAAAATCTTTTGAGATCATAATATCATCTTCACAAACAATGCAATGACTATTCGAAGTATGGTCTATAAAATGACATATCGAATCCAAATGTTGCAACATAATAGCAGCAGTACGTTTATGTTTAAACTCCGGTATATCCATACGGGCATCGGTTTCCTCAACTGGATCAACGAAATGAGGGGTAATTTGAAATTGAGCAAAACGGTTTATCATTTTTTGGCGACGCGCATCGTCTTTATAATTTACGACATATATCGAAATACTATCAAGCATTATCTCAAACCTTGGAAATGTTATATTATAATGTTTATATATTTTATGAAAAAAACATATAAATTATTTACCTGGAACATTATTTGTTGAAATATCGTAAGGTTTCATAGTTCTTCTATAATAGTCAATAAATTCTTTTTTTTCGTTATCATCCAATCTTTCAAGAATGAATATCAATAAACTAAATGCTGCACGATAATCATTATTACGTATATAGTTATCAATCATTAGTTTTGATCCCCAAATAGAAAACATATGATCTTCTTCTGCTGTTATTTCCATTATAATAAATAATTTACATGTGTATCTCTCTTTATATTATTTAGTTTTACGAAAATGAGGCATTTAACCCCTACAGTAATTTCGAAAGCGCTCGCCTAATATATATTATTATGTATGTTTGGAGCGAGCCGGCTACCGAAGGTAAGCGTAGGTGAGCTTCCTGCGGTGATGAAGTCCGGAACTTTAGTGAAGGAGTTTAAAAATAAACTTCTTTCACATTTTCCAACAACCCAGAATAACATTCATTTAAATAATCACGCAATTTTTTGCCAGATACTTTTCGGCCATATTGTTTCGGCCACCAATCCTTCGGAGAAATTTGGTCTATTTTACCCAATAATTTATCCAATGCATCCGAGAAGTCGTTTTCGTCTGTAAATAATTCACCCGTTTCATCGTCAATATATTTAGAACCGCATAAAATACCTTGATTCATTAAAACAGGCACATTGTTTATAATACTTTCACTTACCACTCGTGGGCTAGCATCGTATACATTGGGCACAAATAATATGCGCGATTCCCGGATTTTATCTTGAAATTCGTTATATGGTAAAAAATCGGTTGTTTCGATGCGGTCGCCATATATTTCTTCTAACCCGCACCCAACTCTACCAACCGCTAATACTTTTAGACCAAACTTATTTATCATGATAGGCAAACACTTCAACGCTAAATCGTAGTTTCGGTTAATTGCATTCCAACCATCCATCGGACAATTGTCTCCATCCTTTAAGCACGAATATATTATATCATACTTTTTCTCAACTGGGATATAATTTTGATCGACATCATAAAAATCAGACTCGCTCATATCAATTAGATTGTGCTCGGTAGAAGAGAGTCCATATTGTGCGGGGTTTTTGAAACAACAAATCCAATTTTTGATTTTTTTAATATAATCGAATGTATCTGTGTGGTGATATTTATCTTCACTTGAGTCCGTAATTTTTAGCGGAAATGATTTATATGCAGTTATTCCAACAACTTGAATACCATTTTTTATATATTCCGCATACATATCTCGTGATTTATCGTCGCGAAAAAAACCGGAAATTAACACAACGGGAATAATAGTACCATTTTCATCCGTTAAATAACGATACGGGAACAAACTATCTTTTTTATGCTGAGTTAAAGTGTTATTAATATATTCTTGATTTGGGGCTTGGATATCGACGAATGATTCTGTCCGCATCTGTTTATTTATAAAAAAATAATGATAATTTGAAACCAAAAAACCGCTTAAAATAATAACAAATGCTGCTACAAATATCATAAACCGGTTTTTTGTAAAATAATATCGCATTTTATTCCATATTTCTTTTAATGATCTTGGATAAATAGACGAAACACGTTTTTTAAAAATCGGATGTTGCATCAAACAACAACAACAACAACGACAATAATAATAATATTAATAATAAATATATCTTCTTGTATTCTAAGATATATTTAGATTTTTACATTACATAATAATGTTATTTGTTATCTAATATTGATTATAGCCCCCCTGGGAAACCAACCAAATTCGCGCCGATACCAAATCCGGCACCACCTCGGGCAGAACTGGCCATTGACGGCACAAACACGTCGAGGACGCTGAATGTTGCAGCGGCGGTCAGTGCAATAATGACAACCTCTTCGATTTTAAGGGATTGTTTGGGAATAGAATAAGCCGCAATGGCAACCATTATACCTTCCACAATGTATTTAATGGCTCTTTTGACAAGTTCGCTAAAATCAAACAGATTGCTCATTTTAAGTATATATTATACAATACGAAAAAAAATACGGATTATAAATAATATATATTTGTATGAAAATACTTAAACAATAATATTTATATTTTTCATACAATAACGTGTTTTGCTAAATGACAAACTTCGAACGAAAAGTTTTAAAGAATGGGAAATCAAATCCTAAATATGTTGATTTGCTAGATGAAGATGATACATTGGCTGGACAGAAATTCGCATGTATGTCATTTATTTCTCCTGAAAAGATCCTAAAGAAGCGCGAAACATTTATTTTCGATCAATTTGTACATCAATGGGATTTTACTAAATCAATGGAAAAGTTTTCTGAGTATCTTCATTTTGCTGCATATAAATATAATTTAAAAATCCAAGACGTATTGGATGATTTCAATGATTTTGCTAAGGAAGAGGAAGCAAAACTCAAATCTACTCCAGTCGATGATGATTACAAAAACTTTATGGACAAGAACGAAGAAAGATACACCGAACAATTTCAACGTGAACACGCATTCCAAACATCAACGCGTGGTCTAAAGATTCGTGGCGTTTATAACACACAAGAAGAAGCGGAATTAAGATGCAAAAAGTTGCGCGAAGGTGATCCGAACCACGATATTTTTGTAGGACCCGTCGGGATGTGGATTCCTTGGGACCCCGATGCATACAAAACCGGTCGTGTTGAGTTTATGGAGGAAGAATTGAATCAACTTCATCAAGAGAAAACGAAGAATGAAGCTTTGGCGAAGGAAGAGTTCGATAAACGATTGAAAGATACGAAACGCAAGGCGATTGAAGAAAATATCAAATTGGCGGAAAAGTCTGGAAATGTGTTAACGCAGACAATGGACGAAGAAGGTAATTTGATCGGTGTAAAGGAAACTGTCAATTTTGAAGATCGCGAAGTATCCAATGCAGCGGATGTTCGCAATGAATTCTTAAAAACAGCGGCAAATAATGCATAAACGCCTTAATAAATATTATGATAAATTATATATAAATGTTTATCACAATATAATATACTACACTAACTCCTTCGACTATGTCTGCGGAGTTCATCACCGCAGGAAGCTCACCTACGCCTAACGGTTCCATATATATTCGATTGCATTGTGGTCTAGGCAACCGTTTATTTAAAGCAGCAAGTGCATATGGAATTGCCAAAGAACACCATAAAAAATACGCAATTATCGATAGTATAAATACAATGCATTGTACTAAGGGACTTGATTATATGAGTACCATATTTCGAAACGTACATACCAAAGCATTAACGAATGCAGACAATTACGATACGTTCAATGAACCAGAGGATTGTGCATTGAACTTTTTAAATATTCCAAATAATATAAACAATTTACTTTTAAGAGGGTATTTTCAAAACGAAAAATATTTTAAAAAATATAAATCCGAGATATACGATTTATTTCGGATGGAAGATTCTCGCAAAACATATTTAATAAACAAATACATTAATCTAGATAACACATATTTTTTTCACGTAAGGCGAGGTGATTATAAAATGGAAGATAATTACATACACGATATCGATTTGTCAATCTACTATCAAAAATCATTACAATTACTACCACATGATGCAAATTTACTCGTTTTCAGCGATGATATTCATTATTGCAAAGAGATGAAAGTATTACAAAATAAAAATACGACATTTGTCGAAAACGAAGACGAAATAAATAGTTTATATTTAATGTCATTATGTCGATTGGGCGGGATTGCGTGCAATAGTACGTTTTCGTGGTGGGGAGGCTATTTGAATGAAAATCCGAATAAATTTGTCGCTTTCCCAGACAAATGGTTTAATAATGATTGGCCGTGTGATATATATTGGGAAGGGAGCACAATTGTTCCAACTCTTTCGACCCCATCGACTACGTCTACGGAGTTTGGAGCGAGCCGGACTACCGAAGGTAAGCGTAGGTGAGCGACCTAACTCCGAAACTTTAGTGAAGGAGTTAATCACAGCACGAAGCTAACTTACACCTAACGGTTCTGGCTCGCTCCAAACCAAATAAAAAAATTACCATTTATTATTGGATGTGGTTGTTTTTTTTACATTAATGGGAGGTCCGCTACGTTTTTTGGCCTTACTCGGGTCATACGCATCATCTTCATCATCAGACCCCATTCCTTTAGAAATTTCCCAGAATTCTTTCGATCCTAATTTAAAATCGGGGCGATTTTCCGCTTTATACCAAAATATTTGATCGTGCAATTTATTCGACTTTGCATTATTATTAATAACTAAACATTCATAATTTTCCGTTGTCTGATCCATTACTGAGCAAAATGACTCCATCGTAGGGAACATTGATGCATAATTTTCCCAAATGCGTTTTCGGTTTGTCATGTATGGTTCTCGCAAAATAAAAACATAATCAATGTTCGTACGTAAATTTGGCGGAATGCCTAAAGGATATTGCATCGTTATAATCAACATTACCTTCCAATGACGACCGTTCATAAAAAGGAGACGCATCATTTTATCACGGGTCCACGTTTGGTCATATAAACAATCATCCAAAATAACAAATGTGCGTGGATCAATCGTGGTTCGACGATATACTTCCATCTCCTTATTCATTTGTTTCATTACGGCCTTTTGGCGGCGCAAAATGTTTTCAATAAGTACAGTATTATACTCGTCGTGAATGAATAATTTTGGTACGTGTTGTGCATAAAACCCGTTTCCGGCTTCTGTTCCTGAAATAACGGTGCCAATCGGAATATCTTGGTGGTGATATAATAGATCTCGCACCAAAAATGATTTACCTGTATCACGACGACCAATCATAACAATAACCGGGCCTTTATTTTCATCTGGTTTAAACGTAATCCATCGCATATCAAATTTTTTTAATTCAAGTGTCATTTAGGGATACTTTGTTTATTGTCAAATGAGCACTAATATATTAATATTATATTAAATATGATATGATAGTACGAACATTTTTATTCAAATATGTCTGGAGCGTTAAATGAATCTAAAATTTATATTATTGGATTCCATATAACTCTTTAAAATGAAATCTTTCACTAAACAACCTGCAAAAAAACAAGATGTCAATAAAAACAAAAATAAAAATAAAAATAATCCAAACTCCTTCACTAAAGTTCCGGAGTTCAGTCGCTCACCTACGCTTACCTTCGGTAGCCGGCTCGCTCCAATTACCGAAGTTCATAAATTCGAAATTTCTTATACTAAAACAGACCCCATCGATTTAGAATATTTAGAAAGACAGTATGAGGAAATGATTGCGGATTTCCAAGATTCAGAAGAAGAATACCATCCGTATAATATTACACAAATCCAACATTATAATCCAATTTATAAACTGTTTTTCGATTTAACTTCTGAAACGTATGATGGTATTTCACTAAATCATCTTTTCCAAATGGAAAATTTAACCAAAATAAAAAACACTAAAACACAGTGTTTTTTGGATAAAAATGTGTTTATTAAATTTTCACCCATCTTGGACCCTATTCGATATATGATTGGTAAATACGATATGAACGATGAAAAGATTAGAACATTACCTAACTTAAATAGCGATCAAAATAATACACTGACCAAGATTGCATCTTTCAATAATGCATCTTATATTGACGGGTTTTTCAGTTTTTTGTCAAGTTCTCTTTTACATACTAACAATTTTACACACGGAATTGATTTTTATGGATCTTATCTTGGAATTCAAGATAAATTTAAATTCAACATAACAGATGATTTGGATTATTTGCGAGAATCCGAATTTTTTAAAGATAATCTTGGTAAACTATTTACGATTAAAGATAACCAAGATGGCGATATAAATAATGAATTGAGAAATTTGATGGGATCGCGTGGAAATAAACAGAAATTGTGCATTTCGAAATCTAATATAAATATGCATAATAGTTCTATTATTTCAATAACAAGTCTACACGATATCCCGAGCTGGAGCGAGCAACCATTAGAAACGATTGCATCGATGAGCAATTCAACCCAAGATACATTAGTGAAGGATATTGATGAAACCCTAACGAATGATGACGATATTATATTAGACATTAACAATGATTTGGTATATGAAAAAACAAGTAAACCTATTCTAACATCGTCTGAAAAATCACATCAGTCGTCTCGTTCTAGTTCATCTGATTCTTCGGATAACAGTAAATTAAATTATAGTTCAGAAGAAGATGATGATTCCGGCAATGATTCCGGCAATGATTCCGGTAATGATTCCGGTAATGATTCCGGCAATGATTCCGGTAATGATTCCGGCGACGAATACAGCGATTTTTCTGACGAATCTGATATATACGGATATATCCATAATTTTCCAATTCAAATGATTTGTCTAGAAAAATGCGAAGGCACAATGGATGAATTGTTTTCGAATAAAAAGCTGAATGATAAAACGAGCGCGAGTGCATTATTTCAAATAATTATGATATTATTAACGTACCAAAAAGTATTTAAATTTACACATAACGATCTTCATACCAATAATATAATGTACGTTTCTACAAACATTGAGTTTTTATATTATAAATATTCCAATAAACAATACCGTGTTCCGACCTATGGTAAAATATTTAAACTCATTGATTTTGGCAGAAGTATTTATAAATACCAAGGCAAGACATTTTGCAGCGATAGTTTTGCGCCCGGGGGGGATGCATCAACGCAATATAATTTTGAGCCATTTTTCAATGAAAAAAAACCGCGTTTAGATCCGAACTATAGTTTTGATTTATGTCGCCTTGGAACGTCAATATACGATTTTATCATAGACGATGATGAGGTTTTTGAAAAAATGAACGATTTACAGAAAACGATTTATAGATGGTGCTTGGATGATAATGGGAAAAATGTTTTATATATGAAAAATGGCGAAGAAAGATATCCCAATTTTAAATTATATAAAATGATTGCACGAACTGTGCATAATCATACACCGGAAGCGCAGTTGGAATTCCCTTTTTTCAAACAATTCTTGGAAACAGGGAAAAAGAAGGCGCGTTTAACTGAGATGAATATTGACACATTACCTTGCTATGCGTAGTTATTTGGAGCGATCCGGACATAAATATAAAAAATAATAAATTTATTATATTTCATTTTTTTTGAAAATTTAATGAACGAGTTGACCTAAAATATTTACATATTTATCGATCTCTTCGGTCGACCCCATTATAATAGACGTTTTTTCGTGGATTTGACTGGGAACAATATCTAATATTCGTTTTTTACTAAAATTACCAATTATTGATGCACCTCCTGCGGCTTCCATAACTTTCGATATAGGAAAACATTCATATATAACCCTTAATTTACCGTTTTTATTTTTTTTGTCCGCAGGATATCCGAACATACCGCCATATAATAACGTTCGATGAACATCCGCTACCATTGAACCGATATATCTTTGTGTATATTTCGTATTCTCTGTTTTATATTGGTCTACATATTCCTTTATATCTTGGTACCAACTCGCACAATTCGATTCATTTACAGAATAAATCTTTTTCATCTTGTTTGATATATCGATTTCACCAGTGTACAAATATTCATTGCTGATTCGGTCGAGAGTAAATTTCTGAACACTACTTTTCTCTTTTTTGCGGTCAATGGTTATTACTAACTCGGTCGCCGGGCCATATAATATATATCCCGCACAAATAACCTCATTTCCTGATTTCAAAACCCGTTCTTGAATATCGATTTCTTGGTTGAAATCCTCGTATATTGAAAAAATAGTTCCAATGCAACAATTGCAATCAATATTGGTTGAGCCGTCCAATGGGTCAAATGCGATCATATATTTTCCTCTAAATTCCGGTTCTATGATTATAGCATCTTCGTTCTCTTCTGATAATAATATCGAGCAGCATTTCGTTTTCGTTAAAAGATCGATCATTATATCATTCGATATAACATCTAACTTTTTTTGAATATCACCGGAACTATTTTCACTAGAACATATTGTGTTTCCTTGGATATCATCTAATGCTGCACGGTTTACTTTTTGTTCGATTGCAATACTGCTTTTCTTTATCGCATCTAGAATTTTAACTAAATCGTCGTTAACGAGTTCTTTCGAATAATCAAAAAAACTCATTTGTAATATATTATATTATGTAGAAACATTATTATGATAAAAAACGTATTTATTATAATTATATTAATAAATATAGATAAATATTTATTATAATATTATATGGTTAGCTATTTAATAGTAGGTTGTGGATTATCTGGCGTTGTAATTGCTGAAAGAATAGCAAATATATTAAATAGCAAAGTTACTATTATTGAAAAAAGAGACCATATAGGAGGAAATTGTTATGATTATGTTGATAAAGAAACTAACATTTTAATAAATAAATATGGAGCACATTTATTTCATACAAATAATGAAGACGTGTGGAAATATGTAAATAATTTTGATAAATGGATAAGATGGGAACACAAGGTATTAACATTTATAAACAATAAATTTGTTTCAATCCCTGTAAATATTACTACTATAAATGAATTATGTGAAGAAAATTTACAAAATGAAAACGACGTAAATGACTGGTTAGAAAAAAATCAAATTAAATACGAGACTATAAATAACAGTGAAGAAATGGCAAAATCAAGGATAGGAATTAAATTATACGAAAAATTAATAAAAGATTATACATTTAAACAATGGAATAAATATCCAGATGAACTTGATAAATCAGTGTTAGAAAGAATACCTATAAGACCAAATTTCGACACAAGATACTTTAATGATAAATACCAAGCCCTCCCACATAAAGGATACACGCATTTTTTTGAAAAAATACTTGATAATAAAAATATTGAAGTTAAACTAAACACTGATTATTTTGAATATATTAAAAATAATAATAATTACGATATAGTTATATTTACAGGACCAATCGATTCATATTTTCCTAATTTAGAAAAATTAGAGTATAGAAGTATAGATTTTAACATAGAAATAATTAAAAATATGAATTATTTTCAACCTAATTCTGTTGTAAATTACCCGTGTAAAGATGTGCCATATACAAGAATTGTAGAATATAAACATTTTTTAAATCAACATTCAAATGATACTATTATTGTAAGTGAAAAAACAAATGATATTGGTGAACCATATTATCCTGTTCCAAATAAAAAAAATTTGGAGTTATACGAAAAATATAAAATTTTAGCAAAAAATGAAGAAGAAAAAAATGTATTTTTTGTTGGCAGATTAGCTAATTATAAATATTTTAATATGGATGAAACAATATTAAATAGCTTGTCTTTTTTTGAAAATGTTATAGAAAAAAATAAATAAATAATCAAATAATCAAATAATCAAATAATCAAATAACCAAATAATTTATACATTCAATGGAGGAAAACGGAGATGAAGTGAAGCAAACTCTTTCGACCCCTTTGGGAACTGCAGAGTTCAGAGTTTGGTCATAATGTTTTCTGCATTTTTGCCGTTAACATTATTTTAATATGTTCTAAAATATCGATTTTCCACATAGCAAACTGAACATAATTACGTTGATTTACAATGGCTTGTTTGTTGTGTTCAACGATATGCAGTTTATTTTTCATATACATATCTAGGAGTTCAATATAGTTATCCATTTCTTGTACGAGATTATGACCCAACAAATTAACATAATGTACATCAAAATTTGTGAATTGAATAAAATGTTCGATGATGGAAATAATATTTTTTTGAGAGCGTTTTTCATTGACAAAACAATCAATCGCAAATATTAAAGGCGTGGGAGGCAGCCCTTGCAATCGAATATCGTATTTTTTCATTGATTCTACTGACATTTTTGCATTCCATATTGTTTGGTCCGTTATATCGATCGTTTTTAAATATCCGATATTTTCACTATAAATATTTTCAAATACTTTTTTTATTTGTTCATTTTGTTGTTTTTGTAATTCCATTTCGGAATTAGAATTACAATTAAAATTAGAATTGGATATATTCATAATATCGGGATCGATATATTTACTACTTGAACTAGTGCACCCCATTTCATATATTTCTGTTTCGTTAGTTTGGAGCGACTGAACTCTGCAGACGTAGTCGAAGGGATCGAAGGAGTTATTTATTTATAGCTGGTTATGTTATAAATAAATTATTATTAAAAATAAAACCAATTTTATACAGAACACTCCATATTTGGAGCGAGTCATATCAATACGATAGGCGTTAACAAACTTTTGTTTTTTCTAAAAACGGCAAATATAGTAATAAGTAAATTGCATAATAAATCATAATTGAGTTTACACTCCAACACCACATGCTCCCCATAGTATTATCATTTTTATAATTTATAACTGCAATAAATAAGGTAATCAATCCAAAGATAATCCCAAACCATTTTTTTTCATAAAAAAAACTAAACAAAAAGAAAAACAACCAAACAATCCAAAGAATGGGTGGAATGTTGAAAAAATTCCATATTAAATGACCACCTTCACTAACGACTGAGTGTATATGATTAGTCGAAAATTTATATATTGAAAATGGGATGACGAGTAATAAATAAGAAATTAACAATAAATTACGCAATTGTATGTTTGTTATAATCATAATACTTGCAATTGGCTGTATAATTAGTAATAATACTGCGAAAATAGAAAATATATTATTGTAAAATTTGTTGTTAATATTTCGCCAAATAAAAAATTCTATTAGTTGCATAAATACAAAGGATGCGATAAAAAGATACACCCATTTATTATTTAGTTCATGAATTTTATATTTTGTAAAAGAATTATTGTAAATAATAAGTGCTAATACAAAACCACTAAATAAAAAGGTGTTTAATGAAACATTCTCGTTCCAACACATTTATATATTATATGATATAATACAGGGTTATAATTATCGATCCACATTAAAATGCCGGCGCATCAGTGAATATCTGTGTTGTTGCCGAGTTCAGCACCTTGGTTTCTGTAACCACGTTGAAAAAATCGGTGATAGATCCGTGGAAATTAAAATATAAAAATGATCCAGTAATAGAGCTTGTTAATACCAATAATGCTTCGCGGACAATTTCTTTCATTGGTTT
>Ga0114970_10002609_pt1 | contig 13474 bp, 17 predicted proteins | sample M_140205_XF_Meta_FD_87030 | JGI IMG/M metagenome (GOLD analysis project Ga0114970, IMG submission 87030) | Freshwater microbial communities from Lake Montjoie, Canada to study carbon cycling - M_140205_XF_MetaG | ecosystem: Environmental > Aquatic > Freshwater > Lake | place: Lake Montjoie... | reverse complement strand
GCGCCTCGGGCGCACGCTGCCGGGAACGCAGCCAATCGGCGAATCCTGGGAGATTGTCGATCGCACGGACGAGCAAAGCGTGGTTGCAAGCGGACCTTGGCAGGGAGAGACGCTGCACGAGCTCTGGACAACGCGGCGAGCGGAAGTTTTCGGTCCGCACCACGCGCAAGCCAGGTCGCGATTTCCCCTGCTCTGCAAGCTCCTAGATGCGCGCGACCGTCTCTCCGTGCAAGTGCATCCACCAGCCGCGGTCGCTTCCCAACTAGGCGGCGAACCGAAGACCGAGATGTGGTATTTTTTGGCCTGCGACGAGGGCAGCCTCGTCTATGCAGGGCTCGAGGACGGCACAACGCGAGAATCGTTCCAGTCAGCCCTGCGCGAAGGCACCGTTGAGCAATCCCTCCATGTGCTCGCAACGCGCGAGGGCGACAGCATCTTCATCCCGAGCGGAAGATTGCATGCCATCGGCGAAGGCAACCTGATCGTAGAGATTCAGCAGAACAGCGACACGACCTACCGCGTGTTCGACTGGAACCGCGCGGGACTCGACGGCAAGCCGCGCGAACTGCACATCGCGGAGTCGATGCAATCGACCGATTTCACCGACTTCGAGCCGGTGCTGAATCATACCGAATCGGGCGTGGTAGCTGAGTGCGAACATTTCCGCGTGGCGAAACGCCGGATTGACAGTCCGACCACGCTGAACGAACCCGGAGACTTCGCCATCGTCACAGTCGTACAGGGCTCGGCTCGATGCGGAGATGAGATCTTTCGCGTCGGCGACTTCTTCTTGCTGGCAGCGTGGAGCGAGGCGCCGACATCGCCCGAAGGCGCGGGCCACTGCACCGTGCTTGTCACCACGATCCCGCGCGCCGCTTGAACGGATTGTCGCTAGCGTTTCTCGACGGAAGTTCGCCGGAGGCCGCCGAACTTGCGCGGGTCCATGCAGAAGAGTGGCGCCATCTTTACCGCGAATGGAACGAGGAAACGGCCCTCGCGGAATTCGGGCGGCAGAGAACCGATGGCTCCCTGCCCGCGACTCTCATCCTGCGGGAAAATGACAGACTGATTGGTTCGGTCAGCGTGATCCATGATGACTGTGAGGTGCGCACGGATCTCGATCCGTGGCTTGCCAGCCTCTACGTGATACCCGCAGAGCGTGGCCGCGGCCACGGCAGCCGTCTTGTCGCGGCGGCCCTCGAGTTGGCGAGGCGCAGCGGGGTTGATTATCTCCACGTGTTCACCGAGTCGGTGGAAAAATTATTTCGCTCACATGGCTTTGTGCATTACGCCGACGCGGTGACCAACGGTCGACCAATCACGATTCTCCGCCGCGAGCTCTGAGCGATTCAGGCTTCGATCGGGATACCCCGCAAACCAAGCAAGCGCCGCAGCACGTCCTCGATGAGATTGCTCGGGCACGAAGCGCCCGCCGTGATGCCGACGTTGACCGGACCAGCTGGCAACCAATCCGAGGAAGAAATCTCCTCGCGGCGATGCGTGTCATAATGGCGAATGAGGTTCACCGATTCCAGACAGGTGGCGTTGAGGATGAAATAAGTCGGGACCTTTTCCCTGCCCATGTCGGCCAAGTGCGTGGTGTTCGAGCTGTTGTATCCGCCGACGACGAGCATGAGGTCTGGTGGTTGCCGTAGCATTTCCATCAGTGCATCTTGCCGCTCCTGCGTCGCACCGCAAATGGTGTCGAACATACGGAAATTTTCATCCGAGCCGTCGCGTGCCACCACGGCTGCGCGGATGCGGCGCTGCACTTCCTCGGTCTCCGAGCGGAGCATGGTCGTCTGGTTGGCCACGCCGACTTTTTTGAGGTGCACATCCGGATCGAAATCTGCCGAGCAACCGCCGGCGAATTTCGCAAGGAAAGCGGCGCGATCGCCGCCGTCGCGGAGGTAGTTGCAGACTTCATCAGCGTCAGCCAAATCGTAAACCACCACAAAGTGCCCGTGCCCGGCCCGGTCGCGGGCGCGAGAGCTGGTGGCGCGCGTCTCCTCGTGGTCGGCCTTGCCATGGATGATGGAGGTCACCCCGTCGTTCGCGTATTGCCGCACCCGCTTCCACACGCTCATCACATCGCCGCAGGTCGTATCCACGATCTGGCAACCACGGGCCTTGAGACGCTCCTGCAGGGCCACTTCGGCGCCGAAGGCGGGAATGATTACGACATCCTCGGGCGTCAAGGTTTCGATGGCCACCGCCTTGTCCTTGCCGGTGAGATTGCGAATGCCCATCGCGGCGAGCTGCGCGTTGACGTCGGGATTGTGGATGATTTCGCCGACGAGATAGAGATTGCGGTCGGCAAACACCTTGCGCGCTGCATAGGCAAGGTCGATGGCCCGCTCGACGCCGTAGCAAAATCCGAACTGCTTGGCCAAGCGCACGGTGACATCGCCGAAGACGGCGATCCCTCCGGCTGCACGCAGGCGATCCACCATCGGGCTGTGGTAGTGGGATTCCACGGCGGCCTGCACCGCCTCCATCACCTCCGGCGTGCGGAGGTTGACGCGTTTCGACGCGGCGGTTGGATCGGTCGGGGCCATGGGGGCGGTATTGTAGCCGCGGGACCGGCGGCGTCCAACGCAACCGGTTCCATTTCTTGCATCCTCCCACGCCGGCCTTATCGTCACTTCGGCGCCTATGGATCGCGACAATTTCATCTATGCGTTGGAGAACACCAAAACGCACGTCGAGCCGAGCGGACTCATCGAGACCTTCGGGTCGACGAATTTCGATTTCGTCCTGATCAGCGAGCTGATGGATCAGGTCAACCGCGTGCGCCTGCGCCGGGGCACCCTGCAGGCGGAGCGCCCGCGCATCATGGCCCCTCAGCACTTCGCCAAAATCATGCTGGAGGGATTCGGCGAAAAGGCCCGCGAGTTCGCAGAATGGCTGGAGCAGCAAGGCGCGGGACTGCAATTCCTGCGCTACGGATTCCAGTTCACCAAGAGCAACCTGCAGGAGGAGGTGGTCAGTGGAGACCTCGAAAAAATCGTGGCGGCCGCAGTCCGCGAGGCGCGGTCCGAAGGGACGACTCGGCGCGCGGTGATCGAGAGCGTGGACGACGCCTGGGAGGTCTCCCTGCTAAAATTAGCCTTCGACACCGCCCAACGCTCCGCCGGCGGCAACGTCGACGAGTGGAAAAAGCGGGGCTTACTCTGAGCCCGGGCGGAGGCGCGCCACCATGCGGATGTCAAGGATGCACGCCGAGAGGTGAATTTTTTGGTGCTCTGGCGCGCGGTTCCGGTCAAAATCGGGCGGGATGAAAGTTGTGCCGCTGGAATTCGAGAAACCGATTACGGAGCTGGAGGAGCGTTTGGAGAGCCTGAGGGAAAAGGCCAAAGGGACCGATCTCTCCTGCGCCCCGGAGGTCCGCAAGATCGAGCAGAAGATCGGCGCCCTGCGGCGGGAGATCTACGAGAATCTAACCGCCTGGCAGCGCGTGCAGATCGCGCGGCACACGGCTCGTCCCTACGCGCTGGATTATCTGAACCTGTGCTTCACAGATTTTTGCGAACTTCACGGCGACCGCCTCTTCGGCGACGACGCCTCGATGCCGTGCGGGTTGGCCAAGATCGGCGGGCGTCCGGTCGTTGTGGTGACTCATCAGAAGGGCCGCGACACCAAGGAGAATATTTTGCGCAATTTCGGCAGCGCGCATCCGGAGGGATACCGCAAGGCCCTACGCTTGATGCGTCTGGCCGAGAAATTCAAGCTGCCCATCGTGGCGCTGGTCGACACGCCCGGAGCCTTCCCGGGTATCGGCGCGGAGGAGCGCCACATCGCAGAGTCCATCGCGGTGAACCTGCGCGAGATGATGATGCTGGAGACGCCGATCGTCGCGGTGATCATCGGCGAGGGCGGATCGGGCGGGGCGCTCGGCATCGGCGTGGCCGACCGCGTGCTCGTGATGGAAAACGCCTACTACTCGGTGATCAGCCCGGAAGGCTGCGCCGCGATTTTGTGGAAGCACCGCAGCCATGCTCCCGAGGCGGCCGAGGCTCTGAAGTTGACCGCCGCGGACCTCAAAGAGCTCGGGGTGGTCGACGGTATCGTGCGTGAGCCCCAGGGTGGCGCGCACCACAGCCACACCGCGGCGGCGGAATTTCTGCGCCAATCCATCACGGAGGCGCTCGATGATCTGTCACGGCTCCCAACAAAAAAGTTGCTGGAGCAGCGCTACGAAAAATTCCGAAAAGTCGGCGTCTTCACCGAAAAATAAGTCACAGCCTCGAAAAGTTTGCAACGGCTGCATCCGCGACCGAAAGCATCCCGAGCGCGGCGCGACTTTCCCCGCGCGAGAAATGCGGGCTACGGCGAAGTGTTCGCGGGCGGCGGGGCCATGAGGCCGCCGGGACCGAGGGCCTGCAGGTCCGGCTTGCGATCGAAAGGATGCTCGGTCGGCGTGAATGGCAGCGTGAGAACCTCGCCGTCGCGCGCGATGCGCACTTGAATCGGATCGCCGGCGGTCAGGAAGAAGGATGCATCCAGGGCGTCCTCGGGTTCGCTGATGGCGATGTCACCCACCTGCAGTACGACGTCGCCGGTCCGGAAGTCGGACGCCGCGGGGCCGGAGGGATCGACGACGTCGATCGCCATGCGCGAGCCTTCCACCGCGGGAACTTCCTGAAGGGTGACCCCGGCCCATCCGTGCCGGACCCCTCCGAAGCGCGCGTAGTCCGAGTGGATTTTCTCGGCCGCGCGAATGGGCAGCACATAGCCACCCGAACCGCCGTCGAAACCGCTGACGAGAATACCGACGACCGCGCCATCCAGATCGAGAACGGGGCTGCCGCCCTGGCCTCGCTGCACAGGGATGTTGGCGCGGATATGCGTCGTTGCGAAAAATTTCCCGTTCGCCTTGCGGTCGATTCCGCCGACCAGGCCGAAGCTCGGTGTGACCTCGTGATCGAAGGGGAAACCGACGACCATCAGCGGAGAGGAAGGCTTGAGCTTTGCGGAGTCGCCCTGCAGGAGGAAGGGATTCGGTTCGGGAGTGTCGACCTTGATCAGGGCGACGCCGGTGCGCTCATCCTGCGCGAGCAGTTTGGCCGACATTTTGCGTTCGCCGTGGGTGACGGTGATGCCGGTTCCATCGCCGAGGACAGAGGAGACGGTGAAGATGGTGCCGTCGGCATCGGCAAAAAATCCGGTGCCAGACACCTTGCCGAGTTCATCCTCAGCCTCGATCCGCACGACCGCGGGGGCGCTGCTTTCGAAAACGCGGGTGATAAGCGCCCCGATCGCATCGCCGGCATCCTCGGCGCTAAACTTCGGCGCATCCGCCGGAGCAATTCCGGCGGAACTCACCTGCGCCGCGCAGGTCAGCGCGGCACAAAGACTAAAAGCTGTAAGGCGTCTCATAGCTCACCGGACGCGCTTCCAGCACGTAATGGGGCGGCAGATCGGAGCGCATGGAGAGGGGCGAGCGCTGATCTCCTTGGCTGGCTGGCAGCACGTCAACCGCGGGGCTATTATTGAGGGCAAATGACCGAGTTGGTTCGGCCTCCTGCTGGGTAAAGAGAATGGTGGCCGAAAGGAGTACCGCAGCCGCCGCAACACCGGCGTAGGCGAGGCGAGGCACCTGAAAATCGGGGAAGGCGCTGAGGAGGCGATCGAAAAAAATGTGTAGCGTGGGCCGGCTGATGAGATCCGCCCTCTGACGGTCGTGGAACTCATCCAGAAAACGCTCGAAATAATCCGAGCTTGGCATCTCGTAACGCTTGATGCGCAACAACTTATGTACGTCTTTATTCATGGTTTAGGCGGCCAGAAACTCCTGCAGGTAGTTTTGCAGCTGGCGGTGGGCATAAAAGAGGCGGGAACGGACGGTACCTTCCGAAATCCCGAGAATTTTTCCTATTTCTGCGTGTGGCATACCTTGGATATCGAACATTGTGACAACTGCTCTGTGATCATTCGACAGCTTCATCATGGCCTCGTTCAATCTTTGCTGGAGTTCTTTAAGATTCACCTCTCTGCGGGCATCAGGCCCGGAGGTCAACTCGATGAATTCCGGATCATTGTGCACCCCGCTGTCCACATCATCAAGGCTCATGCGGTAATTGCGCGACCGTTTCTTGAGAAAGTTGATCGTCATGTTGGTCGCGATGGTGTGCAGCCATGTGTAGAAGCTGGACTTGCCGCGGAAGCCTTTGATCGAACGGTAGGCCTTGGAAAAAATATCCTGCAGGAGGTCGTTGGTGTCCTCGTGGTTGGAGGTCATGTTGTAGACCAGTCCGTAGAGGCGTGAACTGTATTTGCGCACCAGAGCGTCGAAGGCCCGCGGATCGCCGCCCTGCGTGCGGGCGACCAAATCCTCGTCGGAGATTTCTTCTGTTGCTTCCGGTTCGGCCATGGTGAACGGACACTCTATCAGATACGATCCCGCGGGGGGAAGCCGCAGGGAGGTCAGGCCCCGGCCAAGCCCCCGCGCAGGGAGGACTCCAGCAGGAGTCCCAGCACGGAGGCGGCGCGACGGCCGGTCTCCATGACCTCCTGATGCGAGAGCGGGTCGGAGGTGATCCCGGCCGCCCAGTTGGTCAGGCAGGAAAAGGCCGACACGCGCAGACCAAGAGCGCGGGCCTGAATCGCCTCGAAGACGGTGGACATGCCGACCGCATCCGCACCGAGCGTGCGGAGCATGCGGATCTCGGCCGGCGTCTCAAACTGCGGCCCGGGCAGGCAGGCATAGACGCCCTCATGCAAGCCGATCCCGAGGTCGCGGGCCCGATCCCGGAAAACCGAGCGCAGACCGCCATCGTAGACCTCCGACATGTCGAAAAAATTCGGCCCGCCCGAGAGCGGCGAAGCGGCGGTGAGATTGATGTGGTCGCTCAGCATCATCCAACCGCCGGGGGAAAAGTCCGGGTGCAGGCTGCCCGCCGCATTGGTCAGCACCAGAATCTCCGGCCCCAAGCTGGCCATCAGCCGCACATGCGCCGCCACCTGCCACGCGCTGTGGCCCTCGTAGAAATGCACGCGTCCCACGGCGAGGAGCAGAGGCACGCCGCCTAGTTCGGCGCCGACGAACTTTCCCGCATGGCCCGGAACCTTCGATTCCTGCAGACCCGGCACCGCGGCGTAGGGCAGTTCGAAAATCTTTTCGCAAGCATCGGCGAATCCGCCGAGGCCCGAGCCGAGGACCAAGGCAACCTTGGGCCGGAAGGCGGTGAGTTCGGCGGGAAGTTGCGGGAACTCCTTCACCCGGTCCGTTGCGCGCGCCATGGTGGCGTCAGATCGCCTTGATCAGCAGCGATGAGTTGTGGCCGCCGAAGCCGAAGGAGTTGCTGACCGCCACGCGCACCTTTTTCTCGCGCGCCTTGTTCGGAACATAGTCGAGGTCGCACTGGGGGTCGGGGTGGTCGAGATTGATGGTCGGCGGGACGATGCCGTCGCGCATGGCCATGACGCACGCGGCCATTTCCACCGCGCCGGCCGCGCCGAGCAGGTGGCCGGTCATGGATTTGGTGGAGCTGACGAGCAGCCCTCGCGCGTGGTCGCCGAAGGCGCCCTTCACCGCCAAGGTCTCGCAGGCGTCGCCTATCGGCGTCGAGGTGCCGTGGGCGTTGATGTAATCGACATCCTCGGGGTTGACCTTGGCGTGTTTCATCGCCATGCGCATACAGCGCGCGGCCCCCTCGCCCTGCGGCTGCGGCGCGGTCATGTGATAGGCGTCGGCAGTGAGTCCGTAGCCGGCAACCTCGCAGTAAATTTTCGCACCCCGCTTTTTGGCATGCTCGTATTCCTCGAGGACCAGCACGCCGGCGCCCTCGCCCATGACAAAGCCGTCGCGGTCCAGGTCGAACGGGCTCGAGGCTTTTTCGGGGATGTCGTTGCGCACGCTGAGGGCGCGCATCGCGGCGAAACCGGCGATGCCAACCTGCACAATGCAGGCCTCGCTGCCGCCGGCGAACATTATGTCGGCATCGCCGAACTTGATGATGCGCCAAGCCTCGCCCATGCAGTGGTTGGCGGTGGCGCAAGCCGTGACGATGGCCATGTTGGGGCCGCGGAGGCGGTGCTCCATCGAGATGAAACCGCTCGCCATGTTGCTGATCATCATCGCGATCATGAACGGCGAGGTGCGGTCGGGTCCGCGGGTGATGAGCTTGGTCACCTGCTCCTCCATGGTGGCGAGCCCGCCCACGCCGCTGCCGATCATCACACCGGCGCGATCGAGGTCGATCGCGCCGAGATCCAGGCCCGAGTCCTCGAGGCACATCTTGGTCGCTGCCACCGCGAACTGCGTGTAGCGGTCGGTGCGTTTGACGTCCTTGGGTGATTTGAAATAGGGCGTGGCCGCGAAGTCCTTCACCTCACCGGCGATCTGGCAGTCGAATTTCGAAGGATCGAAAGCCGTGATTCTGCCGATGCCGCTGCGTCCTGACTTGAGGCTTTCCCAGAAGGTAGGCAGGTCGTTGCCCACGGGGGTGATGACCCCCATGCCAGTGATGACAACACGACGCTCGCTCATAGCAAAAGAGGTATCAACTAGCGCAGGGGGAGGCGGCTTGGCGAGGCGCAAATATAGGATAGCTCATCGCGCCATCCCCACGTTCTGGACCATCTGGAAGAGTTTGCCCTCTGACTTGATGGAGGGCGCGATGATAATCTCGGTCTCCTGGAATTCCCGGAGGTTGGCCGCGCCCACATTGCCCATGCAGGTGGTGATGGCGCCGACGAGATTCTGGCTTCCGTCGTCCACCTCGGCCGGTCCGAAAAGGATCTGCTGCAGCGATCCCGAGACGCCGACCTTGATGCGCGTGCCGCGCGGAAGATTGGCATGGGGCGTCGCCATGCCCCAGTGGTAGCCGCGGCCCGGCGCCTCCTCGGCCTTGGCGAACGCGCTGCCGACCATCACGGCATCGGCGCCGCAAGCCAGCGCCTTGCACACGTCCCCGCCCTTGTTCATGCCGCCGTCGGTGATGATCGGCACATAACGTCCGGTTTTTTTGAAATGGGCATCGCGGGCCGCCGCGCAGTCAACCGTGGCGGTGACCTGCGGCACGCCGAGGCCGAGCACGCCGCGCGAGGTGCAGGCGGCCCCGGGGCCAACGCCGACGAGCACGCCGGCCACGCCGCACTCCATGATCTCAAGCGTTCCTTCGTAGGTGACCGTGTTGCCGACGATGACAGGACATTTCATCTCGTGGCAGAAGCGGCCCAGGTCGAGCATCTGGTATTCGGTCGAAATATGGCGCGCGGTGGAGACCGTGCTCTGCACGATGAAAACATCGACCCCGGCTTCCTGCGCGATGGCACCGCAGCGCACGGCTTTCTGCGGGATGGCGCTTACCGCTGCGATGACGCCCGCATCCTTGATCTCGCGGATGCGTTTGGTGATGAGCTCCTCCTTCACTGGTTCGAGATAAATCTTCTGCAGCAGCGACGTGACCTTGTCCTTGTCGGCGGCAAGCACCTCGGCCAGAACCGCGTCGGCGTCCTCATAGCGGACCTGCACACCCTCGAGGTTGAGCACGGCCAGCCCGCCGAGCCGGCCCATGGCGATGGCGAAACGCGTGTCGACCACACCGTCCATCGCGCTGGCGAGGATCGGCAGGGCGAGACGCAAAGCACCGCCGTCGGACCGCGGGATCTGGAAGGTGATGTCCACCTCGTTGGGGTTGATCGTTACCGCCCCGGGGACGAGAGCGATTTCGTCAAACCCGTAGGTGACGCGCGCCTTGCGATTCCTGCCAATCCACATGCCCATAAGATCAAATGTCGTTGATGAAGTTCTTCTCGTTGATTGCTCCGCAGGCCGGGCAGCGAAACAGCGTTGCTTTCGAAACATGCCGCAGCCACTCCGCGCAGAGCCGGCACTGGCACAATTGCCGCCGCGCACTGCGCCGACGCCGCTCGCGGCGCCAGTCGTAAAATAGCCAGAGCACGAGCACGGCCGCAAGGAAAACACCCGTGTAGAGCAGAGGAAGGATGTTGAGCTGCAGATTGATCATGGGGTCGCGCCCCGGTAGCCCCACACGATGCGGAGAACGCCGCGGTATTCTTGCGCGGAAACGCCAAAGCGCGAAAGTTGGACCGCCCGCTGGGCAGCCAGATCCAGGGAAGCGTCCCCGCAGGTCCGCAGAACCCACGCGTGCCGCACCTCGCCCGACACGTCGAGAACAACGAGCAGTTCGGTGGTTTGCCCCGGCAGCGTGGCCGGGGCGGAAGCTCGCAGCCGCCCGAGCACGTCCGCCGTGACCTCCGGACCACCGGCGCCAAAACGTGCCGTGATCGGAATAAACTCTGGCGCAAGCAGACGCGCCGCCCTCCGCTCGAACCACGGGCGCACGGCAAGCGAGGGCAGGAAGGGGACCCACGCGTCGGCGGATGACGCGGAGGGAGCCGGCATCAGGGGAGATAATGTGGGCTGCAGCGCGCGAACGATGCGCATGTGGCGCGGCGAAGGCAGAAGGCGCTCGCGATAGCGGCCGGGATCGAGCCAGGAAGGATCACGGGCCGCGAGCAGGAGGGAGGCATTGGATGGCAGAAGAGTGATCTTGGCGGGCAGAGGAGGCAGCGGGGCAGGACGGGACGGGGTGGTGCCGACCAAGTAAAACAAGGCGCCGTGCGCGGCCAGCGAGACAGTTATCATGGCCGGTAGCAGGAGCCGGATCTGGTGGCCGGCGGGCCAGTGGAAAACATGCAGCAGACGGTCGGCCAGCGCGCTCATGGCACGGGAGCGGCCGCCAAAGCCACGGAGAAGCCGCGCTGCAGCGCCAGATCCGTCACTCGCGCCACCAGATAGAGCGGAGCATCTTTGTCGGCCTTGATCACAACCTGCCGGGAGGCCCCGCGCAATCCGTCCAGTCGCGCACCCAACTGGCCGGCATCGACCGCACGATCGTCAAAATAAATCGAGGCCCCCGCACCCCCGGTCACGGCGAGCACGATCGGGTCCTGCATGGCGGGTAGCAGCGAGCGCGACGCGGGCATTTCCACCGCGATGCCCGGCCGGAGCAGAAACGAGGTGGAGAGCATGATGAAGAAGACGAGGAGCAGAATGACCGCGAGCGCGCCGGTGAAGACGGGAACGGCACCGCGCAGGCGGAATGCACGCTCGAGCCTCATGGTTCGTCGGCCGGTTCCGTATCCATGGCCAGAATCTCCGCTGCCGGCAGCGTGCGGTTCTTGAGAAGATTGACCATCTCGATGCCCGCGCGCTCCATGTCATGCACCAGATCCTGAACCCGAGCGGAGATGAAGCCCGCGCCGATTAGTGCGGGAATGGCCACAGCGAGCCCGGCGGCCGCGGAGATGAGGCTCTCGTACACCGCGCCGGAAAGATCGGCCACCGTCGCGTATCCGCCCTGGGTGGAGATGAGGTAGAACGCCTCGAGCAGCCCGAGCACCGTGCCGAGCAGCCCGAGCAGCGGCGCCGCGTAGGCGATCCCGCCGAGGAGCAGCAGGTGCCGCTCAAGGCGAGGCACCTCCAACTGCCCGGCTTCCTGAACGATGTCGCGCAGTTCCGAACGCGGGCAGTCGCGCGCCAGCACGGCGCTCAGGGCAACGCGCGCCACAGGCCCCGGGGTGGCCAGGCATTGCTTGCGCGCTTCCTCCACGCGCCCGTCGCGCACGAGATTGGCCAGCCCCCGCAAAAATTCCCCCACCCGCACCTGCGCGCGGTGAAGGAAGACCAGCCTCTCGAGGAAGACCGCCACGCCAATCACGCTCAAGGCGAGGATGACCCACATGGCCGGTCCCCCTTTTTGCATAAGTTCAAGCATCCCCCGCATCATTCAAACGGACGAAGCCCGCGGCAATCCCCATTTGCTCGCCACGGCGCGGGCAGGGCAAAAAAAAGACCGGGGCAGAGCCCCGGTCTTCACGAGGAGGAAAGGTTTAGTTGGCCGGAGTAAGCACGTTGATGCGCCGACCGCCGCGGTCGAACTGCACCACGCCGCTCTCGAGGGCGAAGAGGGTGAAGTCGCGCCCGAGACCGACATTGCGGCCGGGAAGAAATTTGCGCCCGCGCTGGCGGATGAGAATGTTGCCGGCCAGCACTTCCTGCCCGCCGAATTTTTTCACGCCGAGTCGTTTGCTGACGCTATCGCGTCCGTTCTTGACGCTGCCTTGTCCTTTTTTATGGGCCATACAATGAGAGGGTTAAGCTTGGATCTCCCCGACTTTGACGCGGGTCAATTTTTGACGGTGGCCGACGGTGCGGTGGTAGCCTTTGCGGCGGCGGAATTTGAAAGAGACAACCTTGGGTGCCTTGCGCTGCTCCTCGATAACCTCGGCGGTCACCTTGGCTCCCTTAAGTAGCGGATTGCCGATTTTGACGTCCGAGCCGTCGCTGGCCAGCAGGACTTCCTCGAAAACGGCTTTGCTGCCGGCTTCGATGCCGAGCAGTTCGACGTCGATGACATCACCTGGTTGCACGCGGAACTGACGGCCGCCGGTCTGGATAATTGCGTAAGACATAAAGACTCCCCAAAGGGGTGGAAAAAGTAACGGGGCCGCAGGCCCTTGGCAAGGGTTTTCCTTCCGTTGGGCTCCGGATTTGTTTTGCCAGCGGACAGGGGGCCAGCCAGCATCCGTCATATATATGAAATACCTTCTTTGGCTCGCCGTTTTGGGACTCGGGGCCTGCGCGACGATGCAGCAACCGCAAGTGGACCCGAAAATCCTCAATGAGTTCACATCCCGCGGCGTCTCTGAAGAAACCATCCTCAAGGTGCGGTCGGGACTGCCGTTGAGCGTAGCCCAGGTCGCCGGATGCGCGCAACGCGGCGTGCCGGGTCCGGGCTTGGTCAGCTACATGCAGAGCACACGCAAGGCTTACAACCTGAGCAATGCCGACCTGAACACCCTGCGCTCCGCCGGCACCCCGGCGCCGGTCATCAACTACATGCAGCGCTCCTACGAGCTCTACACAAAGGGGCCGAACGCCGCGCCGCAGAACCACCCCTATTTCACCGATGACCGCAACGATATCGAGGCGCCCTTCGCCTACGCCCCGCCGCAGGTCGACACCTTTTTCAACTCCGGCTACGAAGAATCGCTCTACAGCCCGTTCTCGAACGAGTAAGCCTGCCGCTCAAGGCGTCGCCTTCCCGGCCACACCGATGGTCCGCGTGGCTGGAGCGGTGCTGAAGTTCGAGGTGGAAGCCTCCACCCGCGAGGAGAACGTCGACCATTGTTACGTGTCGGTGGACGCCGGTCTGTCCTCTCCGATCACACTCTCTCTCAACACCCTCTCGTTCCGCAACCGCGTGGCCGGACACGATCCTCGCATCCGCATGGCCACACTCGTCTGGCGGTGGACCCACCTCCCCGCGCGAGGTCTTTATCCCCTCGAATTTTTCGACTACGAGACGGTCGAACTGCTGGAAAACGTGGAGTTCCGAGTGCTGGAGCGCAGCGCGATGGAGGAATATTTCGCCATGCGCTGCGCCAATTGCCGACGCATCGAGGCATGGGGCGTCGCCTACCAGCGCGCACATCCGGGCCT
>Ga0114970_10002608_pt1 | contig 13474 bp, 14 predicted proteins | sample M_140205_XF_Meta_FD_87030 | JGI IMG/M metagenome (GOLD analysis project Ga0114970, IMG submission 87030) | Freshwater microbial communities from Lake Montjoie, Canada to study carbon cycling - M_140205_XF_MetaG | ecosystem: Environmental > Aquatic > Freshwater > Lake | place: Lake Montjoie... | reverse complement strand
GTTGCTGCGCGAGATGGAAGCGACGCCGCACAGCGGCCAGTGCAACCATGGCCGCCCGACTTACGTCGAACTGAAACTGAGCGATATCGAGAAGTTATTCGGACGCCGTTAAGAGCGTCACCCGCGTCTCGCCATAATCGCGCGCGTCCTGCAGGTCGTAACCCGTGTGGTCGAGGGTTTCGTCCGCCGCCGTTTCCACCACCACCACCGCGCCCGGTGTCAGCCAGCCGCCCGTCTTGAGCGATGCGAGGCACTTGTCCGCCAGCCCCTTGCGATAGGGCGGATCGAGAAAGGCGAGATCGAAGGGGCCGCCGCTGCCGGTATTGACCGGTCCCAGGTCTGCGGCATCGCGCCGCCATATCTTCGATATGCCGGTCAGGCCCAGCGCCTCGATGTTCTGGCGCTGCAGGGCGCGGCTTTCCGCATCATCATCGACAAACAGGCAGAACTTTGCGCCGCGCGACAGCGCCTCGATCCCCAGGGCCCCTGTTCCGGCAAAGAGATCGATTGCGGAGGCGCCTTCCAGCGTGAAATCGCCCAGGTCACGATGCGCCAGGATATTGAACAGCGCCTGGCGCACCTTGTCGGAGGTGGGACGCACGCGGGCGTCAGAGGGCGCAACCAGCGCGCGCCCGCCATGCTTGCCGCCTACAACCCGCATATTTTCTCGCTGCGCTGCGTCATTGACCCTCTATCACCCCCTAGCTAACGTGCCCGGAACTTCAAAACAATAAGTTCAAATCAGAACAACCGCCTTGGGGAGAAGACCGTCGTGAGCAAAAGGTCGAAAGTCCGCGTCTACCTGACGATCTTTGTCTTCATCCTGGCGGCGATCAGCTACCTGGATCGCACCAACATCTCCATCGCGGGGGTGCAGTTGATGCCGGAGTTCGGCATCTCCAACCAGGAACTGGGCTTCATCATCAGCGCCTTCCTGGCGGGCTATGGCCTGTTCCAGATTCCGGCGGGCTGGCTCGCCAAGAAATACGGTCCGCGCAAGGTCCTGACCTGGGGCCTGGTGTGGTGGGGCGTGCTCACCGCCGCGATGACGCTGATCGTGCCGACCATGGCCAACGCCTTCATGCTGCTGCTGATCGTGCGCTTCCTGCTGGGCATGGGCGAGGCGGTGGTCTATCCCGGCTCAAACCAATTCACTGCCACCTGGATTCCCACCCAGGAACGCGGCAAGGCCAATGGCCTGATCTTCGCCGGCACCGGCACGGGCGGCGCGGTCACCGCGCCCGTCATCACCTGGCTGATGACCAGCTATGGCTGGCGTGAATCCTTCATCGTCTGCGCCATCATCGGCCTGATCGCCGCGCTGGGCTGGTACCTCTATGCCCGCGACACGCCCGAGCAGCACAAGAGCGTTGACGCGGCAGAGCTGGCGCACATCAAGGCCGGCCTGACCGGCGTGAAGCAGAATGTTTCCGGCGTCGCGGTGCCGTGGGGCCGCATTTTCGGCAGCAAGGATGTGCTGCTGATGTCCTTCTCCTATTTCTGCTTCTGCTGGATCGCTTTCATCTTCATCTCCTGGTTCTTCATCTACCTGGCGCAGGCGCGGGGCCTGAACCTCAAATCCAGCGCTATCCTCTCCATGCTGCCCTTCATCATGATGGTGGTGGGTTCGATCACCGGCGGCGCCATCGCCGACTCCCTCACCAAGAGCCGTGGTGCCCGGGTGGGCCGCTGCCTGTTCTCGGTGCTGGCGTTGCTGCTGGCGGGCGCTTTCCTGATCGTGGGCTCGCAGGCGCCGGGCGCGATCCTGGCGACGGTGCTGCTGGCGATGGGCGCGGGCACGCTCTATTTCGCGCAGAGCGCCTACTGGGCGCTGGCGGCCGATTTCGGCGGGCCGCATGCGGGCGTGGTCTCCGGCTTCATGAACACGGTGGGCATGCTGGGCGCGTTCCTGACCTCCAGCGCGACGCCCTGGCTGCAGAACCATTATGGCTGGACCTCGGTGTTCTTCGTCGGTGCGGGCATCGCCCTGGCGGGCGCACTTGCCTGGCTGGTCATCAACCCGGCGAACCGGGTGCACCACGAGGAAGACGAGCAGGTGATGGCGTAAGGCCGGGCGAAAGCCCGGTTTTCCTTCCAGCCTGACTTTGCCCCGGTTCTGGGCTATGAGCGGGGCATGAAACGCCTTTTCCTTGCACTGGTCCTGTTGCTGGCGGCTGTTCCGGCTTTTGCGCAGGAACCTGACCGCAGCCCCCGCGTGACCGCGCGGCTGCTGGCCGAAGGGCCGTTGGCCCCGGGCGGCGAGGTCTGGGTGGCGCTGGAAGAAGTGATCCGGCCGGACTGGCACACCTATTGGATAAACCCCGGCGACGCCGGCAATCCCACCACCATCGACTGGACGCTGCCGAAGGGCTGGACGGCAGGTGACATCCAGTGGCCCCGGCCCAAGCGGCTGCCGGTGGGGCCGCTGATGGATTACGGCTATGAAGGCAAGCTCTGGCTGCTGAGCAAGCTGAGCGCGCCCGCCGATGCCCGGCCCGGCGATACCGTCACGCTGAACGCCGCCGCCACCTGGCTGGTGTGCGAGCGTATCTGCATCCCGGAAGAAGCGGCGCTGAGCATCAAGGTCGTGATCGGCGAAGGCCCGCGCGATGCGGCGCTCGCAAGTGATTTTGCGGCGGCGCGGGCGCTGTTGCCGACGCCGTCTCCCTGGGTTCTCACCCATGCGCTGGGCAACAGCCTCGATCTCTTCCTCGCCGCGCCCGCGCTGGCCACGGCGCGGCCCGCTGCGGTCGAGTTTTATCCGCTGGACGCGGGCGCGATCAAAAATCCTGCACCGCAACTGGTCGGATATACCGACAAGGGCCTGGTGCTGCGGCTGACGCCGGGGACCAAGGCCGCGACCCTGACAACCCTGAATGGCGTGGTGGTGCTGACGGGCACGGATGGATCGGTGCAGGCGCTGGATGTAAAGGCGCCACAGGGCTTGGTTCCCGCTGCGGATTTCACGGTTGTACCCCAGGGCGCGCCAGCCGATCCCATGCCCTTGTGGCTGGCGATGGCGTTCGCGGCGCTGGGCGGGCTGATCCTCAACATCATGCCCTGCGTGTTGCCGATCCTCGCCATGAAGGCGCTGGCGCTGGCGCGCCATGCCGGCAGCGCGCGCCGCGTGGTGATGACCGAGACCTTTGCCTATACCGCTGGCGTGGTTCTCAGCTTCCTCGCGCTGGGCCTGGGCCTGGTGGCGCTGCGCGCGGGCGGTGAGGCGGTGGGCTGGGGCTTCCAGTTACAATCGCCCATCGCCGTGGCGGGTTTCGCGCTGCTGGTCTTTGCCGTCGGCCTGAACCTGTCGGGCGTGTTCGAAGTTGGCAGCATCACGGCGGGCGACAGCCTGACCCACAAACAGGGCGCCGTGGGCGCGTTCTTCACCGGCATGCTGGCGGTGGCGGTGGGCGCGCCCTGCACCATGCCGTTCGGCGCGGCGGCGCTGGGCTTCGCGCTGACGCAGAGCGCGGCCTCGGCCCTGCTGGTCTTCCTGGCGCTGGGACTGGGCTTCGCGCTGCCCTTCCTGATCCTGGGCCTGGTACCCGGCGCACTGGCCTTTGTGCCCAAGCCCGGCACCTGGATGCTGCGCTTCAAGCAGTTACTGGCTTTCCCGATGTATGCGGCGGCCGCGTGGCTGGCCTGGGTGCTGGCGGTGCAGGCGGGCGTCAACAGCCTGGTGATCCTGTTCACGGCGGCGATAATCTTGGCATTGGCGGCGTGGCTGTGGGCCAGCACGCGCGATCTTTCCGCACGCGGGCGCACCATCGGCACGATCATCGCGGTGCTGTTGCTGCTGGGCGCGGGCGCGGCGGTGGCGAAGCTGCAATCGGCGCCAGCCGCAGCGCCGCAAACCGAAGCCGAGGCGGGCGCCAGCCTGCCGAACCGCGAACCTTACAGCGCGGCGCGCCTGGCCGAGCTGCGCGCGGCGGGGCGGCCGGTATTCGTCGATACCACGGCGGCCTGGTGCATTTCCTGCCTGGTGAATGAACAGACCGCGCTGGCCAGCGACGCGGTGAAGACCGCCTTCACGGCACGGAACATCGTCTATCTGGTGGCCGACTGGACCAATCGCAATCCGGAAGGCGCGGCGCTGCTGAAACAGTATGACCGTGCGGGGCCGCCGCTCTATCTCTATTACGCGCCTTCTTCTGCTGCACCCAAAGTGCTGCCGCAGATTCTCACCGAAGCCATCGTGCTGGCCGCCCTCCAATAGAAATGGCCCGCCACCCGCAAGGGCAGCGAGCCATGTATTGAAGAGATGCGCTCTAGTACTTGTCCGACGCGGTCTTGCCGTCCTTGACCTGCTTCTCAGCCTGCTTGACCTCGTGCGTCTGCGCCGTCGGGGACTCGCTCTCGCGGTTCACCGGCGCGCCGATGGCATGGTTGCCGCCCGAATAGGAAGGCGGGTCGGACGCGAGAAAACTGTCCTTCATCTGGCGGTCGATCTTTTCGTCAGGCGTCTTGGGCGGCGCCTTGGCGATGGCTTCCCTGGCTTCGGGAATTTTCGGGGCAGGCGTTTCGTGCAGATGCGTGCTCATGGCTTCAACACTCCTTCGGCAATCACCGGTCATAACGCGTGAAGCGGCTGACGGGTCGCAGGCGGGGCAGCGCCGGGGCGCCAGAATATTTTTGCCATGCGGCCAAAAAAGAAGGGAACCCGGCGGAACCGGGCTCCCTTCCTCAAACCAGCCGCGCTTTAGCGATCCTGGTTCTTCTGGCTTGCACTTTTGTCCTGCTGGTCATGGCCGGCGCCCTGCTGCTTCTGCTGCTGGCCGGACTGCGGCTGGTTCTGCTGCGGTTTCTGCTGCTCTGCGCCCTGGTTCTGGTTGTTCGCCATTTTCAAGAGTCCTTTGTGTGGTTGTGCCCGCCAGTCCCTTCTCTAACGGGGCGTCACGCGCAGCGTTCCGAAGAAACCCGCCAGGGCCTGTTCGACGGTTCCGCACTGCACAAACGCCATGCACGCCGCATCGGCAGGCAAAACTTGCGTGGTGCCAAGGCGCATGTCATGGGAGCCGCATGACCCCGCAGGAACTTTGCAACCAGGCCGCCGCCGCGCTCCAGCGCGGCAATCCCGCCGAGGCCGAAAAGCTGGCCTTGCAGGCGTTGCAGGCCGCGCCGCGCGATTTTGCGGGGCTGCACCTGTTGGCCATCGCGCGCTTCCAGTTGGGCCAGATCACGCCCGCGCTGCAGGCGATGCGCGAGGCTGTGAAGGTCAATGCCGGCGTCGCACCGGCCTGGAGCAATCTGGGCCATATCAGCCTGGCGGCGGGCGATGCCAGCGGTGCACTGGAAGGCTTCGAGCGCGCCCTGGCGCTGGGCCCGCCGCAGGCCGAACTGTTTTGCAACATCGGTAACCTGCTGGTCGAACTGGACCGGCTGGATGAAGCGGTGACGCGCTATGGCGCCGCGCTGGCGCTCAAGCCGGACCTGACACAGGCGCTGGTCGGCCGCGCCAACGCACTGCAGATGCTGCGCCGTTTCCCCGAAGCGCTGGCCGATTGCGACAAGGCGCTGGTCTTCGCGCCCGGCAATCCCGCCGCGCTGAACAACAAGTCCGTGAGCCTGCTGGGCCTGCATTGTTTCGCCGAGGCGCTGGACGCGGCCGGCCGTTCGCTGGCGACGCGGCCCGATGCGCCCAACACGCTGAGCAACCAGGCCAGTGCGTTCTTGGGCCTGCGCCGTTATGCCGCCGCCCTGGCGGCGTGCGAACAGGCGCTGGCGCGCGATCCCGGCCATGCCCAGGCGCTGTGCAACAAGGGTGCGGCGCTGTCGGCGCTGGGGCGGCAAGACGAGGCGCTGGCGGCCTATGACGCCGCGCTGACCGTCGATCCGCGCCTGACCGAAGCCTGGGTCAACCGCGTCACGCCGCTGCGTCACCAGGGGCGTTACGAAGACGCGCTGGCCAGCACCGGCCGCGCGCTGGCCAGCGGCGTGCCCACCAGCGAGGCGCTGCGCAGCCGTGGCATCGTGCTGTTCGATCTGGGCCGCCATGACGAGGCGCTGGCCAGCTTCGACCGCGCCATCGCGCTGGATGGCCATGATGCCGAAGCCAAGTTCAACAAGGCCCAGATGCTGATGCGGGCGGGCGACTTCGCGGCCGGCCTGCCGCTCTATGAAGAACGCAAGCGCATGGACCCGCCCTTTGGCGCGGCGGTGTTTGCGCAGCCACTCTGGCTGGGCGAGGCCGACATCGCAGGCAAGACGCTGTTCATCCATCCCGAACAGGGGCTGGGCGATCTCATCATGTTCAGCCGCTATGCCGCGCCGCTGCTTGAACGCGGCGCGCATGTGATCCTGTCGGTGCCGGGCAAGCTCAAGGCGCTGTTCCAGAGCTTCGTGCCGAAAGCCGAGGTGATCGAAGGCGTCCCGGCGCAGTTTGATTTCCATCTACCGCTGGCCAGCCTGCCGCTGGCGCTGAAAAGCACGCCCGCCACCATTCCCGCGCCCACGCCCTATCTGGCGGCCGCGCCGGAACGGGTGGCGCGCTGGCGCGCGCACCTCGGCAGCGATGGCTTCCGGATCGGCATCGCCTGGCAGGGCGCGCAGGTGAGCAACGATATCGGCCGCTCCTTTCCGGTCGCGTTGTTCCGCCAGATCGCGGCGATGGACGGCGTGCGGCTGATCAGCCTGCAGAAAGGCGCGGGCACGGAACAGCTTGCCGCGCTGCCCCCGGGCATGGTGGTGGAAACACTGGGCGAGGAATTCGATGCCGGGGCCGACGCCTTCCTCGATACTGCGGCGGTGATCGCCTGTTGTGATCTTGTCATCACCAGCGACACCGCCATCGCCCATCTGGCGGGTGCACTGGGACAGACCGTCTGGATCGCGTTGCGCCACAGCCCGGAATGGCGCTGGTTCCTGGATCGCGATGATACGCCCTGGTATCCGGCAGCCCGGCTTTTCCGGCAGCCCGTAACCGGCGACTGGGCCAGCGTCTTCACCTCAATGGGTGACGAATTGCGGCAAGTGCGAAGAGACTAATTCGCTGTAATCCATTGCAACTTTCCCGTGAATGACTTTAGGCTCCGGCACAATTTCGGACCGCCGAGTCCATATTCCAGGGAGAGAAAATTGTCTGACAAGAAAGACGACAAGAAAGGCGCCTCGCGCCGTGGCTTTATCGGCGCGGCGGCGGGTGCTGCCGCTTCGATCCCGCTGATCGCCAAGGCGCAGCAGGCGCCCGCGCCCGCTCCGGCTGGCCGTGGCGCGGCGGCGCCGGCCGCCGGTCGCGGCGGTGGTGGCCGTGGCGCAGCCCAGGGCGGCACGGGTCCGATCAAGGTTCTGTTCGTCAGCAAGTATCATCCCTATGACCGCGAAAATCTGGCGCTGGCCTTCGACGCGATGGGCAGCGACATCACCTGGACCCATGTCGAGCATCCGGCGGCGGAAGCCTTCTACGACCCCAAGGTGGCCGCACCCTTCGACGTGCTGATGTTCTACGATGCCTTCGCCGGCCGCGAGCTGCGCCCGCGTCCCGACGGCACCACCGAAACCATCTACAATCCGCCCTCGGCGCAGACCCAGGCCAACCTCAAGGCGCTGCTGCAGGCCGGCAACAAGGGCTTCCTGTTCTTCCACCACGCCATCGCGTCGTGGGTGCATGCCTGGCCGCCCGGCATCAACGGCTCCAACGCCTATGTCGAAGTGATGGGCGCCGCCGCCGACTGGGGCACGCCGATCAAGAACATCCGTGGCGTCGATTATCCGCCGTCGGGCGCGCTGGGCGGTACGCAGCAGCACATCACCGTGGTGGACAAGAGCCATCCCATCACCCAGGGCGTCGAGGATTTCGACATCATCGACGAAGCCTATCTCTGCCCGATCTTCGAAGACTCGGTGCACCCGCTGCTGCGCACCAACTTCGTGCCGGTGGACACCGCCTTCCCGGCGCGTCCGCAGGTCAAGGGCCATCCGGCCGGCAGCAACCTGACCGGCTGGGTCAAGGTCGCCGAGCGTTCGCCGATTGCCTACATCCAGCACGGCCACGACCAGCGCGCCTGGGACAATCCCGCCTGGCGCAAGCTGATGATCAACGCGATCAAGTGGGCGGCCTCGCCGGAATCCAAGGCCTGGGCGCACGCCAACCCCAAGCGCATCTTCCGTTGATCCGCTGATGCGAAAATGAAGCGCGGCGGCTTCGCGGCCGCCGCGCTTTTCGTTTCCGGCAAGTGGCTGGCGCGGCCCGCACTACTGGCGCTGACGGCCAGGCCTGGCGCGCCTTTCCCGCGCCCGTTAAGCAAAGCTTCCCATGTTTCTGCCTTCTCGCGGCCTGGCGGCTTAACGTTGCCGCGCATTATTTCTGAATGGGGCTGGGGATGATCGTTACCAAGGGTGACAAGACCACCGAGGGTACGCTGTTCGTGGGCGCGGGCGTGACGCTGCGCGGTGACGTGGAAGTGCCGGGCGCGGCCTCCGTCGATGGCAAGTTCGAAGGCACGCTGAAGGCCAAGACCCTGATCGTGGGCCAGACCGGCCATGTCTCCGGCCAGATCAGCGCCGAGACCGCCGAGATCCGCGGCATGGTCGACGACCAGCTCGTTGTCCGCAACAAGCTGGTGCTGCGCGCCAGCGGCAGCATCTCCGGCACCATCGAGGTGATGGAACGCTCCAAGACCGTGCAGGCCGAACCCGAAGCCCGCGTCCTGCAATTGCACCAGGTCGCCGAGTAAGACGGCGCGCCTTGGCGCGCGGGGGGCTCGATGCGGTATGACCTGTCATCCCTGACGGTGCCGGACAGCGAAGACGCGGTCGAGCATTTCGACTGGGCCGCCTTTCCGCCCGCCGCCATCAGCAAGAAGAACAATTTCTTCCTGATCGTCGATGAGTCCACCGGCATCAGCGGCAAGCTTCTGACCTGGGCTGCGTTCATCCACGGCCAGGTCGATGGCCTGATCTTTGCCGAGCATGTGCAGGTGGAAGAGACCGGCCATGTCAGCGGGCTGATCTTCTGCCGCACGCTGCAGGTGATCGGCAGCGTCAGCGCCAACGTCATCTGCGACACCGTGCATGTGAAAGGCCGGGGCGTGCTGTCGGGCACCGTGAAGCACAAGAGCGTGCGCATCGAGGATTCGGGCCGCGTCGCGGGCAGTTTCGAGCGCCGCAGCGGCATCCTCCATGCCGATGCGCGGGCGTTGCAGCAGGTCTAGCCGCCAGCATCCGGCGGAATGCGCAGCACCGGCAGGGTGATCTTCCAGCGGATGGACGCGATGCGGATCAGCGCGATGATCACGATGCCCGCCATGCTGGCCGCTTCCGGCCGCAAGCCCAGGAAGCTGAGCAGCAGATAGACGCCGATGCCCGCAAGGCAGGCGGTCACATAAAGCTCCGACTGGCGGAAGATCAGCGGCACCTCCGCCACCAGCACATCGCGGATCAGGCCGCCGGCGCAGCCGGTCAACGCGCCCATGATAATGCAGATGAAGGGCGACAGGCCCGCATCCTGCGCGATGCGCGCGCCGGTAATGCTGAAAAAGGCCAGGCCCAGCGCATCGGCATATTGCAGCGCCCGGTCGGGTGGCGCAAAGCGGCGGACCCACAGCCAGGTGATGATCGCCGCCGCCATGGATGCGGCGATGAAGGAGGGATCGGAAATCCAGAACACCGGATGGCGGTCCATCAGCACGTCGCGCAGCGTGCCGCCGCCTGTCGCCGTGACGATGGCCAGCACCAGCACGCCAATGGGATCGAGCGCGCGGCGGCCTGCGGCCAGCGCGCCCGACGCCGCAAAGACGGCGACACCGGCGAGGGTGAAGAACTGGACGAGGGTCATGGGACGAGCTTAGAGCGCTTGTCGTTGCTTTGCCCGCATGGGGGGGGCAAAGGAATGGTGCCGATCGTGGGTACCACTTACATATAATATATGTATTATAATCATGAACTTGTTATATATATCTATATTTGCTAGCACATTTTATACCACACTTTGCTTTATCCCAGCCCTGACGGACGCCCGACCCCCGCCGGGGGATCTCCTTCGACGGGGTGGGGTCGATATTGAGATAGGTCAGCCACACAAATGGGTTCGATTTTTAGGCTCGACCTTGCTGGCTATTAAATACACACATTCAAGTGTATATATTAGGCGAGCTTGAAAACAGGACGAAGCAAGATGAACCGAACTGGAGCAGGGGGCTTCATGAAGGTCCAGTCCGGCAATCCCGGCGGGCGGCCACGCGAGATTGGCGAGATCAAAGACCTAGCCCGCGCTCACACAGCGGACGCCATCGAAGCCCTGCGCGGCATCGCCGTCGGCCTGACGGCACCGGCATCGGCTCGCGTTGCCGCCAGCGAGCCGGCAAGGTACCCTGACCCATGACCGCGGACGCACAATCAAAAAATGTCACGACCGACACGCTGGACATGCGCCGCCTGCTGTCGCCCATCGGAGTGGAGCTGTTCTTCGCCGAACACTGGCAGTCGCGCATGGCGCTGCTGCCGCTGCCGGCGGACGATTTGGCGTTCATCCGCCAGGCCATCGGCCCGCTCGATCCGGCGCGGCTGGCGGGTCTGGCGCGGGAAGAGTCGCAGGCATGGCTCGCCAATGATTACGTGGAGCACAGCGTTTTTCCCGTTAATGCCGCTAACGCAGTGCAATTCCACAAGGCCGGAGCCACGCTCTATTTCATCAATGTCCCACTGCCCACGCTGACCGATGGCCTCGCGGACTTCTTGGGTGCACCGCGCCGGCAGGTGATCGCCAGCCTATTTTACACGCCTGCTGGCGGCGGGGCCGTGCCACATTTCGACAAGAATGAGAACTTCACCATCCAAGTCAGCGGCGCCAAGCGCTGGCAGGTGGGCCAGGCACCGATGGTGCCATTCACGCCCGACAGTTACACGCTGGGATCACCCGAGATCACGCGGGCGCTGGCGCCGTTGCTGGCGAAGGCACAGCGCCCACCGGAACATACGGTCGAGCTGTCACCCGGAACGTTTTTCTACGTACCGCGCGGCACGGTTCATCACACCAGCGCGGGCGAACCAAGCTGGTCGCTGAACCTGTCCTACACTCCGACCATGTGGCTGGATCTGCTGCGTGTGGGCCTCCAGGAACGGCTCACCACTTCGCCGCGCTGGCGCGCCATCGTGACCGGCGCAGGCGGCGATCCCGCCGCGCGCCATGCCAACCGCCTGCCCGAACTGCTGGCAGAACTGCGCGCGATGCTGGAAGATCCAAAAGAAGCCGAGGAACTGACGCGCGCCTTTTTCCAGCGGATGAATGAGTGAAGCCATGCGACTAATCATGCGCGTGGCGCTTCCCGCGGCCACGCAAAACCTCGCCCTAGCGGCGCCGGATTTTCCGGTGAAGTGGCAGGCTATGCTCAAACAGATCGGCGCGCTGAATGCCGAAGTGCGCGAGCAAGGACGCCAGCACTTCGTGTTACTCGACATAGATCCCGTCCGGATCACACCTACTGCCGAAGCAGTGTTCCACCTTGCTGGCGTCAAGCCGGATTTCCTGCCGGAAATCGTACCGCCGCCCTATTACGGTGTCAGAAACTAGGAAGTAAACGCCGCCCCACCGCCTGATTTTCCCGCTCATTCTAGCCGTCGCCCTTCTTACGGCCTGCACAGCGGTACAGCCCGCACCTGCGCCGTCACCCCCGGCAATCCACCGCGACGCCCACGGACGCATAGAGCGCAGCGGAGCCGCCAGAGCAGCCTTCAAGCGCCAGCATCCTTGCCCAGCCACGCATCTGCCTACAGGGCCATGTCTCGGCTACATCATCGACCATGTTATCGCCCTGAAGCGCGGCGGGCCGGATACCCCGGCTAATATGCAGTGGCAGACCGTCGACGAGGCTAAGGCGAAGGATCGCGTGGAGTAGCCCGCCACAGACTCTGCGGACACCACTGGCGGGCTTTTGACCGGACGGATTTTGTACCGGCACAGCAGGCATTTTTGCCCAGCTGCTCCACATATGGATCAGGTGGGAGCCATGCAATAGTCTCTGTATGCCGCTGGTACAAAATATCCGTCAAGTCACTATTTTTCAGCATAGCCAATCGCGCATGGGGTTGCCCCACTAACCGCAATGATTGCAAACTGTTGTGGCGACGGGTGGGGTGGGTGGTGAAATGAAAAACAAACTCAGGATTGCGATGTGCCTGCTTCTCATGGGCGCTGCCATGGATGATGCTGCAGCGGCCGTTCGCATCGTTGAAACACCCTGGGGCAAGGCGGCCAACGGGGCGGCTGTGTCCCGCTTCACCATGACGAATACTGCCGGCGCGGCTGTCAGTGTTATGACGCTGGGCGCAGCCGTTCTTGCCATCAAGGTGCCGGACCGTAATGGCCAGATGACGGATGTGGTTCTGGGCTATGACATGCCCGCGGACTACCAGACGAATAATTCTCCCATGTATGGCCTTACAATTGGCCGCTATGCTAACCGGCTGGTTGGCACGACGCTCACTTTGGACGGAAAGACATATGCTCTAGCGGCGCCCGCGGGGCGTGGCGGAGCCCCCGCCGCGTCGGTAATGCATGGTGGTCCTGATGGATTTTCCAACCGGGTATGGACGCCATCACGCGTCCATACCCGGGACGGCGACGGCGTACGCCTCACCCTGATCAGTCCGGACGGAGACCAGGGGTACCCGGGCCAACTGACGGTCTCGCTCACTTATATATGGACCGATGCCGGCCGTCTGATTCTAGATTATGCCGCCAAGACGACCAAGCCGACGGTTCTGAACCTAACAAACCACACTTATTTCAACATGGCGGGTGCAGGGCATGGCGATGTGATGAACCAGATCCTGAAGGTAGACGCTGATTTCTATACTTTTAGCCTGCCGAATAATTTCCCCACGGGCGAAATACGTGCAGTCAAAGGCACGCCCTTCGATTTTTCTAGTGAGAAACTAATCGGACAAGATATTGAAGCCGACGATCCGCAGATGAAGGCTAATCGCGGCTATAACCAAAATTATGTACTGCGAGGCACCGACATTACTGGACGTCTGGCAGAGGCTGCAACTCTCAGAGATCCTAATTCTGGTCGCAAACTGGTTGTTTCCACCGACCAGCCGGGTTTGTTCCTCTATACAGCCAACTTCATCAGCACGACGCGGTTAATGAAAGGCGGCGTCACCTATCCGCTGCGCGCTGGCGTTGCGCTGGAGATCGGGCAGTTTCCCGACGCTCCGAACCAGCCGCATTTTCCTAGCACCACTTTGATACCGGGGCAGGCCTTCCGCGGCCGTACCGTCTGGGCGTTTACGTGTGAATAGTCAGCAAGCGTTGGCATCGTGCTGACCGGCACTCACTGAGTGGTCCATCTGTCTTACAATTACGCTGAGGCAAGCAGCTCATCGATTGCGAACTCGCATGAAATCTTTGCTACCGCAAGTTGGCTATCTAACGATGCATTAACCCTGACCGGCTATGGTGGACTTGGACTCAGTTCTGGTGCCCCGGACATTGGTATCGGTCTTGTCGTCAGCTGGAAGATACGGTGAAGAGCGC
>Ga0114970_10002607_pt1 | contig 13474 bp, 6 predicted proteins | sample M_140205_XF_Meta_FD_87030 | JGI IMG/M metagenome (GOLD analysis project Ga0114970, IMG submission 87030) | Freshwater microbial communities from Lake Montjoie, Canada to study carbon cycling - M_140205_XF_MetaG | ecosystem: Environmental > Aquatic > Freshwater > Lake | place: Lake Montjoie... | reverse complement strand
GAGGAATGGCAAGTCGTTGAGTCCTTGAACCCGGAATCACGACAAAGGACTTCCGAGTAATTCTCAAGCGCAGTTGTCTCTGTTTAGATAGGTATACTATTTATTAGCACTAACAAGAACTTGTAGATCTGGAGAAGTTAAAATCATGGCAGATCGGAAGACACTACCAAATAAAAGGCCTGGTGTGCCAGCAACCCCACCTCGTTTGGGAACAGGCACCAAGATGCTGATGGCCAGCGCCGATGCCCTGAATACGGGTGGGCAGATACTTGCAGAATCGCAGGGTATTGCCGGATCGCAGATGAATGCCCAGATTCGTGAGGGAGCAACTGTTTCAAGGCAGCAGGATTACGATGTTGGATCATTCTCTCGCCAGCTAAAGGACGTGGGAACCTCGCTTCAAGATCTCAACAGGGCGTTTCGAGAAGCATCGGTGGGGTTGAACGCAAGCACCCAAGAAAACATCACGATGATGAAAGTGGCCATGCGGAATACCGGCAATGATCCGGCTGCGCAAAAGAACTCGCAAGCTGCCGTGCAGTCAACATTCTCCACGGCATATTATGGAGGCATGAATCGCGGACAGGCAATGCAAAATATTGACTCACTTTCCCAATCGGGAATGCTTGGTTCAGGATCACGGGCGACAGGCGGTACGGCGATGTCCATCCAGTCGTACAACACGGCGTTTACGGCAGCAGGTGCTGCGTCCGGAGGGTTTGGCACCCGTGCTGATCAGTACGGAATGACTGCAGCAGCCATGATGAATAGCATGGCGCAACGGGGTGCACAAGGCATTAGTGGTAGTCAGGTAACAACGACCTTGGGCGCCGTCAATCTGGCCGCACAGCAAAACAACAATGCGATGCTTCACAACGTGGTTCCGGGCGCATACGCAAAAGCCGAGCAATCAATGATGGCTAATGCGACCCAAGGCAACCCGATGCTCATGGCCGGGTTCAGCAAAGCGCGTTCGGGAATTCGAAAACGCAACCAAGAGGGCCTTGACACTGCCGAAAGCGAAGCAGCAAGGATTCAGGAGCAGATAGCAGCGACAACGGATGAGGGCAAAAAAACCGAGCTGCAATCACAATTAACTGCCAAGAAAGATGAAGCGAAGACATTCAGGACGCGGTTGGACACGCTTTCTGCAGCAAGCAAAGCTGGCCCCATGGGGGTGCAAGCATACATGGAGACTGGCGACATAGAAGCCAATGCAGAAATCATCCAAGGACAAATGAGACAATTCATGGGGAAAAGGGGTGGCGATCCCACCGGGATGAGCGCCCGGGCGATCATGGCACGGTCGCAAGTTGCGCAAGCCAATGGCTTGACCACGCAAGAGGTAACCGGCATGCTCCAAACTCAAGCAGTTTTGCCGGAAGTAAAGGCTAGGCAAGCTGAAGCCGCGCAGTACATGTCAACTAGCTATCAGGCCTTGGGGGAATCCACACGCGTTGAAACTTCAGGATCCAACAAGGGGAAGACTGTCAGGCGATTTGATGAAAAGGATGCCTCGCAGATGAGGGAAGCTTGGCAAGGCACATTCAGGGCCGGAACATTTGAGGACTTGAGCAGGACAGCGCAAGCAACCTCATTGCAGACTGGACAGTCTGCAAAATTTACCGCTGGGTTGAAGGAGAAACTCGACGAGGTTGGCACGAACACGAACTTGACCGCATCGCAAAAACTCGCTGAGGGACGACGCGTTACGCTGGAAAGCATTAATCAAGGCGTAAAGGGAGGAGAACAGTATAAAGCCGGAGGTGCCGCAAACTCACTGCAGGCGACCCAAGCGAATACGGTCGTAATGGATAACGCGTTCAAGACAATGGGACAAGGGCTCAATAATGCTTCCAGTGAATTGGTTGTTTTCAAGGATGCGCTCAAAAACGTCTCGCTACAAGCGGCAAACTATGCAACGAATGGTGCTGTTGATGGCCCAAACCAGAACAAGAGAGGATCAGGAACGTTGCAGGGAGTGGTGGCAGAAGGAGCGACTGGCATTGTGGAAGGCGGCGCCGCGACGGCCCAAGGCATTGTGAAAGCCCCCGCCGTGGTGGTCGACGCTGCCAGGGCCGCCGCTTCCTCAATAGGCCCGGACGGTAATTTTAGGCCATCACCAAGATCGTCGGAATTCGGCGGTCCCGTATTTCGCGGATTATCCGGGACGGTAGGAGAACGTGGTCCTGAAATATTCACTCCGAAACAGGATGGATTCATCACGACCAACAAGGACAGTTCCTCAATCAGTGACATGTTCAAGTCATCACTAGGTGCAATCAACCAGGCGTTCACCGGAGGGCTTTCAAAATCGATGAAGGACAAGCCCCCGTCGACGCCAATACCTGCTGCCGCAAGCGCAGACGGCAGCACCGCTCCAGTGGGTGGCGGAGATGATGGCAAGGATTTTCTGGGAAAGGTAGCAGCCACGTTTGAATCCGGCGGAGACCCCGGTCGTGTCTCCACAGGACAGGGAGATGCTGGAGGAAAAAGCTTTGGCGCATTCCAGTTATCGAGCAAGACCGGATCGCTGGAAGCGTTCCTCAAGCAAACCGGCTACATAAAGAACTTCGAAGGCATGAACCTCAAGAATCCCGGCAAGGATGTGGAGGCGCAATGGAAGAAGCTTGCCGAAAATCCTGAGTTCGTCAAGGCGCAGTCGGGATACGCCAAGGAAAAGTATTATGATCCCTACTTGGCAATGCTGAAGAAAAGCGGCATTGACCTTTCTGGCAAGGGAAGAGCCGTGGACGAGCTGATCCTTAGCACGGCAAACCAGTACGGAGCAGGATCATCTGTTCTCTTGAATGCCTTCAAGGGAAAGAACGTCGCTCAAATGTCTCCAGAGGAAATCATCACGACCGCCCAGCAATACAAAGCCGGATCGACTGGAACATATTTCTCAAGCAGCAGCGAAAATGTACGTGCGGGAGTACGGAACCGCATTGCCAAGGAACAGGCAATGCTCTTGGGCATGACCAAGAAAGCCGAAGGCGGAGATATTGTCCGGGGAGAACCAACATTGGTTGGCGAAAAAGGACCCGAGATGTTCGTTCCAAACTCTGGCGGGTCTGTCTCGTCGTCTGCGCAAACAAAAAAATTGCTGGAAGCACAGCAAGACTCAAGCAATAGCGGAGGGAACAAGGAAGTATCAGGTAAAATAATTGTTGAATTCGTTTCGGATGGACAGAAAGTCGGGGAAGCTGAACTCAAGTTCAATGGGCCAGACCAGAGAGTCTCAATCAATCCCCGACAAAGAAGATAACTGGAGGCGACTATGAGTAGCCAGTCGGCAAGTGTATCGCCTCTTTTGCAAAGAATACAGATCGGCAAATATGACATTAGTGATTTCGTGATGAGTTGTGAAGTCATGAAGTCACTGAAAGAGCCTGCCGGTTTTTTTAGCATGAATCTCCGGCCCGAAATCATTGACAATGCCATCGTAGATTTCAGCGACATTCATGTCAACGATTTTGTAGAAATTCGTGTCGGAAGATTTGTCGTGCAAACATCCGGAGGCATGGATGCCCCAATTGTCATGCGCGGCATGGTTGATGCCATCGAGATATCCGAAAGCTACAGTCAGGGACTTGATGGAACGCCACAGAGAACAGTGAGCGTAAGCGGACGTGATCTTTCCAAGCTTATCATTGATAAATCACTTTGGATTCCACAAGAACAGTTTTCGGATTATTCCGTTGAAAGATCCCAACTCATTCTTGATTTGCAAGGCAACTTATTGGACTCCCAAGAAAATGAAGGGGAGGCTCTTCAGGAATTGAAGCCGTGGATTGAAGGCATTATGAAGAAGGTGTTTACGGATCCCCTTGTCGGATTTGATGTGGGTAATAACATAAGTTTTACCATCGATGTCAATTTGCCCAAGAATTCGCTTGAGCAAGAGCGCGTAAAGTCTGTAACCTCATTTACCTTGAGTAGTTCAAAGGGAACACTTTTCAATTACATTGATTCCTACATTACGCGTCCGTTCATGGAAATGTTCATTGAGGACTATGAAACGGAAACAAAGCTCAAGATTCGATGGGCCCCATTCAGGGACAGGAATGGAGATTTTCCATATCAGGCGCTTGAGCATATGGGAGCAGCGAGTCCGGATGGCACCATGAACGACAATGCAGGGAACGCACGATTCTGGTGGGATACCAAACGTGATCCCTCTGTGATCGAAATAGGCTCCAATGAGATCATGCAAAAAAGTATCCGACGCCACTCAGGAGATGTCTATACGTATTTTTTTACAACATGGAGTGGATTTAAGTCGGCTGATCCGGCAGCAGGAGATCGACCGGTGTGGGATAGTGCCGAAAAACCAGTAGTTCAAGAGCCAGAAGCTGCCATGCTCGGCCCAAAAAAATACCTGAACATGAATCCCCGTTTCAATCCTCAATACGATTTCATCGGAATCAAGCGTTTTGGGTTGAAGCCACTGGTGGTTCCGATTCCGTTCTGGACACAAGATGATCAAGGATCGGAAGAAAGCACCACTACAACGAGTCGCACTGTAGCGGTAGTTGATGCAACGGAAACTACGCGCACCATGCAAGTTGTTGACGTGGCTAATCCAACAACGCCAGCATCCACAAGCAAGTCCCTTCGATCCCCAGAAGCAGCACTTTTGTGGGCTAAGGCACAGCCATCATCGGATTACGTGAAGATAGAAAATGGCCAGACAGTTACCTATTGCGAGATGTTTACAAGAAAAGCTTACAATAGTTCCATCCTGTACCCCACCGCATGGGCAAATGCATCAAGAAACAGGACATCGGGCTCTCTTGCTGATGCAAAAATTGGCAGCTTGATATTTTTCAAGCAGGATAAATCAAACGGGAATGCCGGACATGTGGCACTGATCACCAGAATTGAGGAAAAGGCATCGGGCGCCAAACTGTATTACATGCTTGGCGCAGTCAACTCAGGACTTAAAGAAGAACCAGTAAACTCAGCCGCAAACCCCTATTGGGTAAAACTGTTCTATGGAATCGGATCGGCAGAAAAATCCTATGGTGCTGGGGCAACCACGGTTTCCGGAGTTACATCAACCATCACTCCTGTCACGGAAGAGGATGCATCGGGAAAACCCACAGCAACCCGGACAGTGATCGTGGACACGGCTACCGCAGAAAGGCCATCGGATGAGATTTCTGCACTCCTTGACGACTGCAATCAGTGGATGTATGACACTCTAAGGCAAATGGACAAGGTTTATACTGGTAAAATGAGATTGATTGGCAATCCGTTTGTAAAGATAGGAATGGAACTCGTCATCGATGATGACAAGGAGCGTTCCTATTCGTCATTCAAATCTACCGACAGTAGGGTATCAACAAATTCGGGAACAGGGTCTGCGGTAGGAAGTGAGATACTTCAAACTGGAATTGACAGAAGAGAGCGCTACTACATAGAATCCGTACATCATTCGTGGAGTGTGTTTCCATCCCCAAATTTCATGACTGAAGTTGGGCTAACCCGAGGCATTTTTGTCAATGGATCAAGCAACGTTCTTCCTGCTGGTGATGAAGGTGGTTTTACAGCGACACAGACCAAATGGGGAACTGAAAAATCAACACGGTTGACGGATGCAGAAATGGCGGCCATAAACGGAATAGAAGTTGTGGAAAGCTGAAAAAAGCATGAGCGCCAGAGGAACTTCGTTTGCTGACTCCGCGCTCGGTGGACAATCAGCGCTTGCAGGCATAGGGGAAAAGTCTCCTTTTCAGGACAATACGCCCTCCCTTATTTTTGCAAAAGTAGTGTCCGTAAATTATGATGCTCATACCATAAATTGTGTAGGACTTTCTCAGCAACGAAGCAAGAGATTTGACAACGTCCCGGTATTGTCATCGTCATTCACGAATAAGCATGGCACAACAAATCTTCCTGTCATCTCCGCTCCTGCAGGGAGCACGGATCTCGAAAAGACCCGGCTTGAAGATGATAATTCTGCATTGGCAGCCATTGCCTTTTTTGAGAACACTGCGTCAAAACCAGTCTGTATTGGATTTGTGTATCCAGGCGGAAATGGAGAGGTGCTTTTTGCCGAAGAAGGACTCTCCATTGATCGTCACAACAGTAATGTGTATGAGCGATTGGACAGGAAGGGAAACTGGGAATTTGTTTTTCCTGACTCGACATTCCTGAAGATAGCACGAACTGACGAACTTTCGGAAATAACCGATCTGACGGGCAGGAACGCATCTGGTAGCGCCTCTGACAACGCCAAGAGAAAATGGCAGATAGATTATGATCATGATCGTTCAATAATTCTTTCGCATGCGTATGGCGCACGTATGATACTTGGGCAGACAGGTCTCAACATCACTACGTCAACGCTGAACAAGAATGCAAACCCCGACACTGGGGAAGCAATAAAATCCCAGAACCTTTCATGGTCATTTCAAGCAGACGGAACCATCACCTCAAACTTTACTTCCCTCAGTTTTGTCACGAACATTGGCACAGTATTTTCCATTGATCAATATGGATCGCTGTTTACCAACTCTCCCGTAAGCATTGACAACACGTTTGTTGTGTCAGGAACAACAAGTCTTCCCTACGAAACATATGTGGATGGCAAACGCATCGACTTGCTGATTTCGGAAATTGCCCAGTGGTACACCAACAATCATCGGCATACGTACACCGATACATATGACAATGGAGGAGATACCCGGTGGACAGATTCTACCGAGATCACTTCATCCCTGACGATTCTTCCCTCTACCCCGGTAACAACGGGCGCCGCCGGAGAAACAACCACAGGAGCGGACACAGGTGCAGGAACAACAGCGGCGGCGGCAGGAGCAACTGGCGCTGCCCTCGCCACCGGCATAGACCCGTCCAAGATATTCGTCGGCGTATCAAGCTCCGTTGGCGAGTCGGAGTTTGCCGCGCGAGCCGACCACACGCACGGTCTTGATACACCACAAACGCCAACACCACTGTCGTTGCTCGTCGAGGGGCTCACTGGGCAAAGTGCACTTGCTGCCCGAAGCGATCACCGGCATCAACTCCTTGATGTTGCCGGACTGAAAATAAATAATTTTTTCACTCAGCTCAACACATTCCAAGCGGGACTCTCAGCCACATCACCAGGGTTGACCAGTGCATCGCGATGGATGGGCGCAACCACATCAGGGGCACCACAATCCGGAGAATACAAGAAAGGAGACTTCGTCGTTGACCAGACGGGGTCATTCTGGATATGCACTTCTGATGGATCACAAGGAACGTGGCTACAAATTGGCGGGATAAAGTACGGTACATCTTCCTTGTCAACCGGAGCAGTGAATCTTGCCGGAACCAGTCTGTTCCTTTCCCGACAGGATCACGTTCACTCCGTAGGTGCCGCGACAGTGGGAACCGTGGCAATCGTTGATGGTTCGGTAACACCGGGAAAACTATCGTTTACCGCAGCAACACAAGCGGATCTGAACGCACACACGTCAAGCATGCATCTCTCCATCGGAACAACCGATAGCACCGCCGCTGCCGGGAACCATACGCACACCTTGCAATCGCTCGTTGTTGTGGGAGGGGAAACATCACTCTTGTCCGCTTCGGCGGTGACCATTGGTGGAGCACCGCTTACGCTCAGGAATTACGCAGGCACCGGATCATTGCTGATCTCACCAACCGGCGTCATCACCCTGACCGGAACGGAAATAAACCTTGACGCTGCAACGGTAAAGATCAATGGAGTTTCCATACAGAATCTCGTTGGGAATTCAGGCGGAACCACCGGCGTCGTCTCCTCCCAGTCTGCTTCAGAATATACCTACACACTCCGGGGAGGCACAACAGATGGCGTCACGCCTGTGACATTGACCACGAACTCTTCCTCTCCCTCAGCCACCAACATGATTCTCGTGACTTCTGGAGAAGTGTGGTCCTATGAAATCATCCTTACCGCAAATTCCTCAGCGGGAACATCCGTGGGAAGATGGACTGCCAATGGTCTGATAAAGCGGGGCGCAAACATCGCGTCCACGACACTGGTGAACGACCCTGGCATAGAAGGGTTTTTTGAATCGGCGTTAGAGAACTGCATCATTTCCATTTCGGCCGAAAATACTACCTATGGAGCATTGGCAGTAGCGGTCACCGGTATTGCCAACACGTCGATTGCGTGGACTGCATCCATCAAGGTATCCGGTATCCAGACCCCATTGGCGGCAACACCGACGGAAACGTTCGGCTCATCAGGATCAACAACCGGATATGGAAGATTTACTTTCGCGTCAGGAAAGTTTGTGACTGATGGGGATTCCCAATATGGAGTGCAGGTTCTTCGTGGATCAACAAGCGACACAACTCCCTTGGTTCTCACTTCAAACGGATTGGCGGTTTCCAGCCAGAACATTCCCATTCTTTCTGCAAATTCCTCGTGGATATTTGACATCAAAGTTGCGGCAAATTACACAGGATCAAAAGCGGCTCTTTGGGTATTTACCGGATTAATGCGCAAGGCGTCAACGAACGCATCAACGTACATGGTTGGGTTGATCGACAGCAAATCTATTTCTGATCCCGATCTTGAGGATATTCAAATAACAATAGATGCAAATACCACTCATGGAGGAATCAGTGTACAGGTAACGGGTATCGCATCAACCCTTCTGCATTGGGTTGCAACGGTACAAACTACTGAAGTCATCTAAAATAGGTATAGTTTAACGTCGAAGGAAATACGAATGGCATACATAACAACGGGCAAATCCCAATATGTGCTGACAATTCCGTTCGGAGTTTCGCAGAATGTCTTGCCGGGAAGTTCAATTCCCGCAAGATTTGCTGGCGCAACGACAAATGGGCCTCCCACAATCAATGGAAAATACAATGTCGGCGACTTCGTCATTGACACGTCCGGAAAAATTCACATCTGTCATACAGCCGGATCTGCAATCAGTCCCGGATTATGGCATACGATATCCGCTAGTGGCACATTATCTCCAAACGATTTTGGAAAACTTCAGGCCACGACTACTGATGGAACGACAGTTGTAGATATGACAAAAGACGGACTCACGAAATCAAGTGCAAACAGCATTGTCATTCCAGTCAACACCGCGGTCATGGCGAACATCAGCATCATTGCAAACGCATCGGGTGCCTTGGCCGCCATGTGGAAATTCTCAGGTCTTTTTCGTAGGCAAACGTCTCCCGGATCCGCCACATTGGTTGGAATATCCCAGAATGAAGTCGTTGCGGATCCGTATTTCAATTCTTCGTATATCGACATTGATACTGAATCGACATTTGGGTCAATTTCCCTCAAGGTAAAAGGGCCGGACACAAGAAATATCACGTGGTCATCAACCTTTCAATTGATTGGAATTGCATGATGGTAATCATATCTGGAACATCAACCGTCATTACCGCGGCTTTATATCATCAGGAAATTGTTTTGAAGGGTTCCACCAATGGCACAGCAACTGTTACGCTAACAACAGATGGTTCAGGATCATATGCAAAGGCATTCATACCGGAGCTGGGCAAGAGCATGGTTTGCGCAATTGCAATTTGTGCTTCATACAACGGAGCATCTTCTGCCTCATGGGCTGGAAACGTAACATTACGGAAAGGATCCACTCATGGAAGCTTGGGAATATCCGGATTGCAGATGAGCGAAACAACATCTGATTCTGCACTCAGCACAGCACAGATATCCTTTGATACTGATTTGACAAATGGTGCGCTAATCATCCAATGCACCGGGGTAACAGGAATAAATCCCCTTAAATGGGTGGCAAGAATAAGCACTGTGGAGGCATAGAAATGGCAGCAGAAATTTTTACCGCGACAAAGCAGACAACGTTCAAGGATCAGATCACTGGAGTACTTGCTGACGGTCTCAAAGTAGGAAAGGCCTCATACGGAACCACTGATGTAAATGCTTCAGCAATGACCATTGCAGCATACGATGTTTCGGCAGCACAATCTGGATCTGTTTACGGATTGAATGTTGCAGGACCAGTCTCGACTACAGCTCTCATTGCCAATGCAATAACCACCTACATTGCTGCTCCGACAAAGACCGGTACCGGGACAATAACCAATTCGTATTCATTGAAGCTTGCTGCCCCAGCAGGTGCAGGAACGGATAATTATTCGTTGTGGGCAGTAGGAAATGCAAAGATTGATGGCACCTCGATTTTGCTAGGGACAAGCACATTAGGAGCAACCACCGCAACGGTCGGTGGCGCATATACCGGCAATACCTTGAAGATTGCGGGTGTTGCTGCTAATAATACTGCAGTCATTAATCTTACTACCGATGTTACCACCGGAATTGTGAACATTTTTAGCGGCTTGACTGGTACTGCAAACATTGTCAAGGACGCGACAACCATCAATATCGGATCTATAGTTAGTGCACCAACAATGACTTTAGGGGGCGGAACCGCAGTCGCAGCAACCCTTGTCATCGGTGGCGGAGTTACCGGCAATACCATCAAACTAGCAAGTGCTAATAGTGGATCAATCAGCCTGACAACGGATGCCACCACTACTGCAGTCAATATCTTTAATGAAGCAACGGGTACCGTTTCGATTGGCGCTGGTTCCAGCGCAATAAACATGGGAGGATCGGCAGCTGGTGCGTTTGCCCTAAGTCTAGGTAAGGCTGAACAGAATTCAACGTTATCATTCTTGTCGGCAAGCACAAACAAAACTGTCACGATAGACAGTGGTGTAACAAGTGGTCTTATCAGCATCTTTGCCACTCCAACGGGTTCGGCGAACATCATGACCGGATCAACGGGAACCATCACCATTGGTGGAAGCGGAAGCACGACCGTCATTGGCGGGAACTTGACCGTCAACGGAACAGTCACGACGATCAACAGCAATACGTTGACTGTTGATGACAAGAACATTGAGCTAGCTTCTGTTGCATCAACAACAAAGGTTAGTAGCACCACCGTGGCTACAATTACAACAGCGGATGCTAGTCCTACAGTAACTTTTGGCGGGACATTGACCACCGCTGGTCTTATTCCGGGAATGACAGTGACAATAACAGGAACAAACGCTCCAACCGTAGCTGGTGGAACTACTATATTGTCTGTTGATTCCTCGACACAAATTACATTGAGCGCGAATGTTTCAGGAACTACACCAACCGCTATAACGTATACGTTTGGTGGAGCCACAGATGTGACCGCCAACGGAGCTGGTATTAGTGTCTTGGGAACAACGCCCAAGACACTAAATTGGCTTAGCGCAACCACTGCGTGGACATCAAGTGAGAATTTTGATCTTGCAACCGGAAAAAAGTACAAGATCGGCACCAATGATGCCCTTAGCGCAACTGCCCTGACGCTTTATGACACTACTGCTGTCACTCCTTTAAAGGCCACAATTACACTTCCTGCTACTTTAACCGCAGCCAATCAAACAATTACATTTCCTGCTGCCACTTCAACGCTAGCCACTATCGCGCTTACGGAGACGCTACAAAACAAGACGCTTGCTGGAGCGGACGTTGCGAAGTCCAGAATCGCTTTCAGCTTTGATCAAGGGGCATCGGCCACGAATGCCCTGACGCTTGTGTGGGCTGGTCTAGCCGCTCAAACCATCAATTTCCCTAATGCTGGCGGAACTCTTCTTACCACTGAAACAGGTCTCGGTCTGACTCAAGGGACAAGCGGGACTGTGGGCGATGGCACGGTCATGGCTAACACGCGGACTACTTTTGGGAATTACACATTTCGAGGCAAAACTCCTGCTTTAACAGGCGATGCGTTCATTCGGCTTACTGCAACTGGCGTTGTAGCCGCTAACGAAGTGACCGTCCCAATTCCTGTCAAGAGCACAGTGAATGCCAATATGAATATATCTGCATTCAATCTGACCGACACCTCGTATGCCTCTTGGCAAATTACTGCGACATATGCTCGGGGAACATCAGGAAACGTCATTCTTGTTGGTGATCCTTTAGTGACTGCTTCTTCAACTGGAACCATGTCTGGATGCCAAGTTGATATTGATCCAGCGGCTGACTCAATCAAGATACAAGTCGCTGGACTTGCAGGTAAAGATATTTATTGGGCTGCTGCAGTCACAACGATTCAAATAAGCCATGAGTCAGTCTAAGAGGAATATTTGACTGGAGAATGAATTGTGGCAAAATTTAGCGCGTCCAATTCTCTCGATGTAGTTGGGAATCAAGTCATCACGGGTGGCCTGTCAGTCGGGCCATCCTTCTCTGCTCAAGGCACCGAGTCTACCTACGGATTGATAATATCATCAGCTCCCATCGACAAGGGATTAGCAACTTTTACCAACGAGGCGAATGGTTTGCACTTTTCTGCGCTTAATTTGACAGCGCAGACAGTGATTTTTAATCCGGGCGCAAATTTGACAATCAGCGAAATGAATATTGCCAAAATAGATTCCTTGACACTGAAATCCGCAACAGTGTCTACCATTGTCACTCACTCAGCGTCAATGCAAGTGAAGCTTCCTCGCGTTCTTGCAAGTGATGACCCGTACACAGGTAAGTTGACCGTTACAAATTTATACGGAATAAAGATAGACACACAAGCAACAGCCTATACAACCAATGCGTATGGATTGCATGTTTCCGCGCCTACAGGCGCGACATATAATTATGCTTTATATGTCAATTCTGGCGAGTCATATTTTGCTGGAAGTTCCAGTAAGACGAACAGCGATTGGACAGGTGGAACGAACTTCATAAGATTAGCGGCTACTGGCAATTATAGTGAACCAAGCATTGTTTTCCAAGAAGTAGGTCCTCCATTGCCGGGAGACAGTAATTATCAGGAGATTGGAGCAAAGATTGGAGTAAAAAATCCCGGATGGGGCGCTTACGATATTATTTTTGCCAATAGACTTACCGGTTCTTACAACTCGACAATGACCGAAAGAATGCGGGTTCATAATAGTGGCAACATTATCATAGGCTACGGCGAAAACACTGGTACGCTTGCGGGAAATACCTTGCGTGGTCCATCTGGCAAGATCGGTATATCGAATATTGCTGGTGGTTCTTTGACTATTGCGGGAGGGGAAAGCACCGGAAATGCGGCGGGTGGAAGCGTTATTTTCCAGACTGCTCCCAACGCAGGGCCGGGGTCGGCTAGAAATGCGTTGGTGGAACGCATGCGGATTGATTCTTCTGGCAACGTCGGTATTGGGACCAGTGGTCCGGGAACAGCGTTGGAAGTCTATGGATCAATTACCGCACGTCCTGCATCCACGAATGATGCTGTCATTATTGCAGGTCGCGCGGCAGGAACAGCAAGTTACGGCATTACTCTTCTCTCGGGGACATTGACCGCCAGCAGAACATTGACTCTGCCAGATGTTACTGGAACACTGATTACCACCGGAGACACCGGAACAGTTACGAGCGCAATGCTTTCGGGTTCCATTGCAAATGCGAAATTGTCCAATAGTTCCATCACGGTGAATGGATCATCCATCT
>Ga0114970_10002597_pt1 | contig 13496 bp, 7 predicted proteins | sample M_140205_XF_Meta_FD_87030 | JGI IMG/M metagenome (GOLD analysis project Ga0114970, IMG submission 87030) | Freshwater microbial communities from Lake Montjoie, Canada to study carbon cycling - M_140205_XF_MetaG | ecosystem: Environmental > Aquatic > Freshwater > Lake | place: Lake Montjoie... | reverse complement strand
ATTGCATGGGGTGTTGCGATGGTGCATGAAACGGAGATAGATGAAATAAATATATTAAAAGCTAGTTTTTTAGCAATGCATAGAGCTGTTGATCAATTGCTTATAAAACCGGAATCTTTGTTAATCGATGGAAACAGATTTACTCCTTACCCCAATATTCCTGAAGTGTGTATCGTAAAAGGAGACCAAAAATACATGAGTATTGCGGCAGCATCTATCTTAGCCAAAACATATAGAGATGAATATATGGAAAATTTACATCTCGAATTCCCCATGTATGATTGGATTCAAAATAAAGGGTATCCAACAACAAAGCACCGAGATGCGATTCGAGAATTTGGGGCTTGTAAATACCACAGACATACATTCACATTGCTACCGCGTTAGAAAAACTATAAATTCAACTTCAAGTAAACATTGTGTTGTTCATTTGTAATTATTTTTTACCCGCAATTATCTGAATCTTTCAATTATTTTTGAATAAATAAGTATGTACTATGATTGGGCGTTATTTCCTGCTTTTTCTGGGGTTGATTAGTTTAGTATGGATTGGTTTTGTGGGGTCGGATCTTGTCGACAAAAAAAATCAATTTTCGCCATCGCATATTTTCGGAAAAGAAGATGGCAGGGTATTGGTCATTAACCGATTGGAAGAATGTTCAAATAACGATCTTCAATTTTCACTTCAACCTGAATCAACTGAATTATTTAGTCGGATTCATCCTCATTTGAAAAATTTGAAATTATTGATTTTAAGTGAATTACAAAATAAATTACTAATTCAACGAACAGATGATTGGAATGAAGAGAAAATAAAAAGCTTTTTTAAAAAGGCAAAATTAAGTGTAAATTTTACTTCGAGGCATGAGTTTACTGTCGGAAAATTTGAAGGGAAGTTTAATTTTTCTATTTTATCTTTGTCAATGAAAGGTTCTGTAAAACCTTCTTTCGTCACTGATGAGTGGCTAAGTTTTGATAAGAAATCCAGTGCATCAATTATTACATTTCGAAAGAAAACCTTTTCAATTACCGATGTATATGTCAATGAAAAAAATCAAATTGAATACGTTTCGAAGAGAATCAATTGCAAGTTGGGAAAGCAGATAGATGATGAACTTCTTTTTTCAAATGCTATACCGATTGATATCTCAAATTACCATTTTTTTGAAAAGAATTTCTATTCAAATGTGGATAAAAATTTTTCTAAAAGTCCTTTATTTCAATGGTTAGACGCGGGATTTGTAGAGTTTAATTATAATGGACATGCAGTTATAATTTCAGATTATATTGCAGGACAGGATCCGATCTTAATTTTAAATGATTGGAATGACGGCAAAATAATTTCTTCAAAAGAAGCAGAAGGGCTTTACAAAAATATTCGCCTTACTAAAAACTTTCCAGAAAATATTTCTTTAGGTTTTTATATAAAAACAATGGATGATTTTGTGGTTGCTTCCACTTCTCAATCAGTTTGTGAACAAGTGATTGCAGATTATAAATTAGGAAATACAGTAGCAATGAAACAAGGTACCGTTTTTTACCATGATTTACCCAAAAAAGTTTCTGAGCGTTTTATGTCGAACTCATGGATATACTCTAACTCTATTTATCGAAATAAACTTTTGCAAACGAAATTAAGACCAAAAAGCGTAAAAGTAAAATTATCTACTGAAAATTTGGATGAAAATGCTTCTGATACGAGTACCACAATATCTCTTTTCACAGGAGGATCTGTTCAAAGTCTCAAAGTATTTAAGGGGAAGGGGAATGTTGTTTCCCTAACAAATGATGGTCAACTTACTTTCTTTTCAGGAGGAAAAGTTAGTTGGAAGAAAAATATTGGAAAGAATCCTATAGGAGAAATTCAACTTATTGATTTCAAAGGGAATGGTGAAGAGCAAATCTTATGTACTGTGGAGCATCAGATTCACTTATTGGATAAGGGCGGTAATGAGTTGGCGGGATTTCCTATACCTTTAGAAGTGAAAGCTAGTAATGAGGCAACCTGCTATAAATGGAATGGAACTTCTTGTTTTGCTGTTGCAAATGATAAACAGCAACTTGTTTTCTTTGACTCTAAAGGTCAGAAAGTGAAGAGTTTTAAAACAGGTTTATCTTCTGTTAAAGACAAAATTGATGTTTGGGTGAGCAATTCTATTTTATTAGCAAGCGCAAAAGACGAAAATCAGTGTGTTCTATATAATATTAATGAAAACAAGGAGCATAGGCGTTTTGCTATTGAAAAAGAATCTTTTTCAGTAAAAAATGGGAATGAATTATTTCAGTTCTCAATTAAAAACAACCAATTATTATCAATTGACCAAAAGGGAAGGAGGAAAAATGGTTCAACCTACAATTTAGGAAAAATACTCGCAGTATTGAATGAAAAGGGCACACAAACAATTGTTGTTCAGACCAAAAATGATTTACATTTTTTAAACAATCAAGGAGTCGAATCAAAATCTATTTATGTACCTTTTTCTGAATTGGATTACGTTTCCATTTTTAAAAATCCTGCCGGCACTTCATTTGTTTCTATAATTGATGGCCTAGCAAATAATGTTCTTATTTATTCATTGAAAGGCGAACTGATAAATAAAGTCCCTTTTGATGGTAAAATAACAGCAAATTTAAGTTGGGATAATTCATCAGAAATGATCATTACTACTGTGGTGGATGGTTATATCGTTCAATACTTTAGGTGATTATCAGAACATTATTTCTTCTCTTTAATATTTATAATAAATTAATTTTTCGTGGCATTTGAAAAAAATAACCAAAATTTGATGAGTAAAGCTGATCAAAGAGAGGTAATTATCTTTTCAAATTCAATTATTATGCTATTTTTGTTTAATTAACAAAAGTTAACACTACTACATTATGAAAGAAAAACATATATTAAGATTTGTTTCAATAAGTATATTACTTGCTTTTACGTTGGTTTATGGATGTAAAAAACATGACTTAAGCAAAATAGCTGGTATGTCTATGAATCAAAATGCTGCTGTTCCAATTGGATACGGCGATTTTGATATTCATGACTTGTTCAAAAACATAGATGATAAAGTTGTTATGAATCCTCTTGGGGAAATGTCCTTGGTTTATTTAAGTCAGTTGGACACTATAAAAGCAGATGAAATTATTCAGTTGGCAGATGTTTCTCAGATAATGGATTTCGTTCCACCGACTTTAGGAGTAGCCGCAACAGGTTCTTTTGGGGGAGTTTTGTCAAGTACTATAGTCAAAAATTTTGATTATGCGATTCCAGGTGGTGTCGAATTGCACACTGTTAATTTTCAATCAGGGGCTATAGTATTAGCTCTATCTACAACGCTTCAGCATGATATTACTTTTCAGATTACAATGACTGATATGTTATCAAGCTCAACTCCTATTGTTCGTACTTTAAACGTTGCCTATACTGGAACTGTACCTCAAATAGCCAGTGTGACGGTACCTCTTACTGATGTTTTAGCTGATTTTACTGCTGGCGGAACAACTGTTAACCGTCTCAGAGTCTCTGTTGATGCAACAATTACGGGTACAGGTCAACCAATTGTTGGGGATGAATCTCTTGATCTTACCATGAGTCTAAATACGATGAAATATGCAAATATTATTGGATATTTTGGTTCAGAAGTTCTTTCTGACATTACTGATTCTATTTTAGTGAAAATATTTGAGAATCCCATTGGAAGTATAACTTTTCTAAATCCTAAATTAACTTTTACAGTAGATAATTCTTTTGGAGTACCTGTAGATATTAATTTTACTAATTTTTCAGCTATAAATTCTGTCACTGGTGCCTCGGTTCCTTTAGCTGGATTTCCTCCAGTTTTGAGTTTAAACGTTCCAACTACAATGGGTAGTATAGCTTCAACTTCAATTGAATTTAATTCTACAAATACAACCAACATTACAACAATTGTTGATGCCGTGCCTAAATATGTGAAATTTACTGTAGGTGCTACAACTAATCCAGGTGGCAGTGTTCCTCCACTCAATTTTATTGAATCTACTAGTATGATGGTGATGAAGTCGAGGCTTGAATTACCTTTAGATGGTTATGCTTCTGGTATTTCAGCAAGTGACACTTCAGATTTTTCACTTGGTCAAAATACAAATAATATCGAATCAATTATGTTTAGGTTGTATACGAACAATGGATTCCCTATTGATTTTACTGGACAAGCAACTTTTGTTGATGCTAATTATTTACCTATTTTTTCTTTGTTTCCTACTCCAGAAAAAATTGTTTCAGCAGCTTCAGTTGATGGAGCAGGGAAAGTGTCCAGTCCAACTTCTAAAACGACTGATATTATAATGGACAGTGAGAAAATTCCATTATTAGCAAATGCTAAATATGTTATTATATCGGGATTTGCAGGTACAACTCTACCTTTAAATACGGAGGTGATATTTTATGATAGTTATAGAATTGCCATCAAATTAGGAATGCAAGTTCAATTGAAAGGTAATTTGTAGATAATAAAAAATAATTTTAAGAAACTTCAAATATGAATGATATTAACTCAACAAAAAAAGGTTTATTCTCGCTGTTTTTTTTAACGATATTTTTTTTCAATAACATTATTTATTCACAGAAAAATTTTACGCTTTATAGTTTAAATGAAACTTCTCAGGCAATTAATTTAAATCCTGGATTTAAACAAAAAAATAGGTTTTACTTAAGTGTACCTCTTGGAATGCAAAGTTTTTCACTTGCTCATTCTGGTTTTACATTAAATAACCTAATTGAAACTCGTCCTCAAGATGATTCCCTTACTTTAAATCCTGGTAAGGCGATAGCAAAAATGGCAAAAACAAATTTCATTAATGTTGAAACCTATAATGAGATTTTTGGTCTAGGGTTTAAAATTAAAAAAGGATATTTAACTGTTAATGTTACCAATCGTTTTCAAACGCGTTTTAATTATCCAAAAGATTTGTTTAAACTTGGTTTTGAAGGAAATGGAAAAACTCTTCTTGGAAATCGAGCATCTTTAGATGGGTTAGGGGTAGATGTTATGTCTTATATGGAATATGGTGTTGGATATAATAGAACGTTTTTTGATAAATTAACTCTAGGAGTGAGGGTGAAAGCACTGTCAGGAATTGCTAATGTTCAAACGAAAAAGAGTCAGTTGGGGTTAACAACAGACGCTTCAACTTTTGATCTAACTGTAGATGGCGCTATGCAAGTTAATACTTCAAACATTTCTCAATTTTCAGATACTACGTATGATCCTAAATCAATGGTTTCTAATTTGTATAATTTTAAAAATTTAGGACTTGCTCTTGATTTGGGTGCTAGTTATCAATTGAATGAAAAAATAGAGTTGAGTTCAAGCTTACTTGATTTAGGCTTCATTAAATGGAAAAGTAACGTGACTAATTATAACGTAAATGATGCTGAATACACGTTTAAGGGAATTGATTTTCAAGATATTATTGACAGTGTGGATATTGAAAAAAAAATAACAGATACGCTTAGTGAAATTTTTTCAGCAAATTCAAATAATGACAGTTATTCTACAGCTCTACATTCAAAATTTTACCTTGGAGGAAAGTATAAGATAAACAACTATTTTAGTACTGGTATTTTGATGTATAATGAAATCGTAGCCAAAAGATACTCGGCCAGTGGGTCACTTTATTTAACTGCTCAATTAAGAAATTGGTTAAGTGTAAGTGTTAATTACTCAACCTATGCAAGATCTTACAATAATATTGGTTTTGGTTTTAATGTGAAAACGGGACCAATACAATTGTATCTTATGTCGGATAATATAATGGCAATAGTAAATTATGAAAAGGCAAAAACGGCTCATGTTTGTTTTGGGATGAGTGTTGTTATTGGACCAAGAAAAGATAAGGATAAAGATGGAATTGTAAATAAAAAAGATGATTGTCCTACTGTGGCAGGTTTGCCAGTTTTTAATGGTTGTCCAGATCGAGATAATGATAGTATTATCGATAAAAATGATTCTTGCCCTGACATCGCTGGTTTAAAAATGTTTAACGGATGTCCAGATCGCGATAAAGATAGTATCATGGATAAAAATGATTCTTGCCCTGATATTACTGGATTAAAAATATTTAATGGCTGTCCAGATCGTGATAAAGATGGTATAATGGATTCAAAAGATGATTGTCCAGAGGTTGCAGGATTAGCTATATTCAAAGGGTGTCCAGATACAGATAAGGATGGCATTGTGGATTCAAAAGATAAATGTCCTGATAAACCTGGATTAGCACTGTTTGAAGGATGTCCAGATACAGATAAGGATGGTATTAAAGATAATGAAGATGCCTGTCCTGATATTGCTGGTCTTGTAGTAAATAAAGGCTGTCCAGATACTGATAACGATGGAATTGTGGATGTAAAAGATAATTGTCCAACAGTGGCAGGTCCAAAAGAAAATGTTGGTTGCCCTTGGGTTGACACGGATTTAGATGGAATCTTAGATAAAGATGACAAATGTCCTTCTGTTAAAGGTGTTATTGAAAATCAAGGGTGTCCTAAAATTGAAATTGCTGCTCAGAAAATTTTGAAACAAGCATTTGATAATCTTGAATTCAATTCTGGAAATGCAATCATTAAGAATACATCAAATGCTTCTTTGGATAAATTAGCTGGATTATTAGTGAAAAGCCCAACTTGGAAACTTGAAATTACAGGACATACTGATGATCAGGGAGATGACAAAGTAAATATGCTTCTTTCTCAAAAGCGAGCTGAAGCTGTTAAAGTATATTTGGTAAGTAAAGGTGTATCTTCTGATGTACTTAGAACGTTCTATTTTGGAGAGACGAAGCCAATCGCTGATAATGCAACCGAAGTAGGACGTCAGAAAAATAGACGTGTTGAGATGACAGTCGCGTTTGAATAATTAACTAGGAAATATTTATAATAAACTCGATCATTTATTTGATCGAGTTTATTTTTAACATTTTTTAATGAGTTAATTTATTAATTTTATCACATGATAGAATTGACAAGGAAAAAAAGGTATTTATTAAGTTTCCTTTCTGCTTTTTTGATGGTTGTTTCATTTCCATATACTGGTAGCGTAACTCCACTCGTTTTTATTTCCTGGGTTCCCCTTTTGCTTATTGAAAATAATGTTTCTATGAAGAAATATCGTTCTTCAAAAGTATTTATTCACTCCTTAATAGTTTTTATTTTATATAACTTAGGCACAACGTGGTGGATTTGGAATGCAGATGAGGGAGGGGCGGTAATGGCTTTTCTTCTGAATGGATTGATAATGGCACTCGTTTTTTTTCTTTTCCACATTTTAAAAAAGCGATATAAATCTAAATGGGGGTATGCACTATTGCCTATTTTATGGATAGGCTTTGAATTTCTTCACTACAATTGGGAATTATCGTATCCATGGCTCAATCTTGGAAATGTGTTTTCAATATTTCCAATGGTTGTGCAGTGGTATTCTTTAACAGGTGTTTTAGGTGGTACTTTCTGGGTGTTAATAGTTAATTTATTAGTTTTCTTTTTCCTGAAAAATCGATTTGAAAAGGTCCCTAATTTAAAATATCAGAAACAATTAGTAACGCTAATAGCGGGTTTTCTGGTCTTACCTATTTCCGCATCTATTTATAGTTATTATTCTTATAATGAAAAAATAAGTCCCGTTGAGATCGTTGCTGTTCAGCCAAATATTGACCCTTACCATGAGAAATTTGGAATAGCTGAGCAAAGTCAGAACAATCAGTTAGATAAAATCTATAGCTTGGCAGATAAAATGGTAACGCCGAAAACAAAATTTGTATTAGCACCAGAAACTTCTATTTGGCAAAGTTTTTTTGAAGAGGATTTGAAAAGTCAATCTTTTTATCAATATACAATTGCTCGAAAAAAGATTTGGGGAGCTGTTGATCTACTGATAGGCGCTTCAACTTTTCGATTTTTTAAAAATAAAAATTCAGATGTTTCACGGAAATTAGACAGTGGGCCTGGATTTTATGAAAGTTATAACAGCTCACTACTGGTAAATCAAGATAATCAGGCTTTAATTATTCACAAATCAAAGTTGGTTTTGGGTGTTGAAAAAGTGCCTTTTATTTCCTATATTCCATGGTTAGAAAAGTTGGTTATTGATAAAGGGGGAGCTTCTGGAACCTTGGGTATTGAAAGTGAACCGAAGGTAATGGTTTCTAACAACACTATTTTTGCCCCTTGCATTTGTTATGAATCTATTTATGGTGATTTTGTTTCACAACAAGTCAAAAAAGGAGCTGAATTGATTTTGATAATTACCAATGATGGTTGGTGGGGAGATACTCCAGGTTACAAGCAACATTGCAGTTTTGCTCGACTTAGAGCAATCGAGAACCGAAGAAGTGTCGCAAGATCCGCAAATACAGGGATCAGTTGCTTCATCAATCAGCGAGGAGATGTTATCAAAGAAACAACGTGGTGGACAGAAAGAGTTATTCGTGCTGAATTAAATAAAAACACACAGATGACCTTTTATTCACTGCAGGGTGATTGGTTGGGAAAACTTTTTTTCTGTATTTCTTGTTCCCTTGTGCTCTATGAATTGATTAAAAGAAGTTCCCTTATCTTTTCTAAGTCAAAATAGAATTGTCTTACAAAGAATCAGGAGTATTGTCTTTTTGATTAATTTAAAATTGGAAACTACTTTTTTTTTCAAATGATCCGTTACGATTTATTCTTTTCTTAATTTAACCAAATTCACTTTGTCCCCATTTTTCATTTCCAATAGATAGAACCCTGACTCAATTGTCAAACTTGATATAGAAATTTCATCTTCTGGAGATAATTCTTTGTAGATTTTAGAATAGACTTTTGCTCCCAATAAATTATAAATACTGAGGCAAATGGCGTCATCTTTATTCCAAGACCCTGCTATATTCCAGAAATCATTCGTTGGATTTGGATACACAGATATCCCAACATTATTTCCCGTTTTGCTTTCCAATTCTGCAGCGGGGTCAAACACGATAAAACTACCAATCATTCCGTCATCTTCATGGTGTAAAATATGGCAATGATACATGTATGGAGTCATTGTATCTGCAAAATCAGTGAATTTCGTAATGAATTTCACGCTGTCGTGAGGCATCACTAGGACAACATCTTTCCAGCCAGTTTCTGCCGCAATAGGTGGGTTTCCACTTTTTTCTATTATATTAAATTCAATATCATGTATATGAAATGGATGTGCAATGGCTGTATTGTTTTTTAAAGTCCAAATTTCAGTTGAGTTTAAGGGTACTTTGATATTGATAGAATCTATATCAAATACTTTGTCGTTGATTCCAAAAGGACCTTCCATGAAATTAGGCACATCAGCAACTAGAAGGCGAATTGTATCAAAAACGAATGTTCTGTTGATGGTTGCATCCATTGGATTATAAGGAATATAAGGAACTAACGTTGATGGAATTGTGATTATGGGAGTTGGAGAAACTGTCGGTGGAATAACATTAATATTCAGTAAGTTAAAATCAGCCCCGTTTAAGAAATTCTCAACATACATATCCATTGTGTCTGAAAAATTCTCAACAAGTGGAGAACCAAAAATACCCTCTGGTATTTCAGAAGAATAGCTCATTAATTGAACTGATTGTCCATTCATGGATGATAAATTCAATAATATGTCTGATCGTTCCCCAGGCGCAAGTTGAAGTCTTGTTAATTGAGTTGGAGCCCCTATTAATCCACCATCCGTAGCAATTTGAGAAAAAGTCATGTTATTCGAAAATCCGAAATTGAAAGTTCTCATGCTACTTCCATTTACTAGTCGTAATCGAACAACTTGTGCAGGAGCTGCTAGAAATGCATTAAGTGTTCCATTTACAAAAATCGCCGTATCCATATGATCTGCAATTGCGATTTGTTTTAATGCATCAAATGCTTTGGTTTGAACAATTATTGGAAAATCATCGACACCATACGTTTGTGGTAATCCCAACCCTAATTCTGCAGGATCGTGGATAATTATCATTCCTGCAAGACCTTTCGAAACATGCAAATCGGTCTTTCCTTCGCCGTGAGGATGATACCAAAAGGTTCCCGCATTGTTTAAAATTTCAAAGGTTGGACTCCACGTATTTCCTGCCAAAATAATTTGATGCGGACCACCGTCATTTTCTGCTGCTACATGCAATCCATGCCAATGCATAGTCGTTCTGACAGATAAATTATTGATAACGTTAAACGTGCAGATGTCTCCTTTATTTACTATTAACGTGGGAGATAAGAAATTTCCATTTATTCCATACGTAGGAGTGAGCGTAGTTCCATAAAAATTTGTAGAACCTGATTGCACGGCTAAATTAAAGTTCGTGCCAGTTATACTTGGAGGAATAAACAATGGATTTTGCGCTGATAAAGTACTTGAAAAAAGTACTATGATTGCTAGTACTGAATAGCATTTTGTTGTAAAAGTCATTCGTATTTGTATTAAGATTTAATTTTTCAATTGCTAAAATTATAGAGTACGACTTTGTGCTATCTAGAATCAACTTTGAAGGGAATCCAATTAATGTTTGACAATTACTTTTTCAGTAGCCGCAATTCCTTCACTTTCTATTTTTATAAAATAAATACCATTGGGCACTTGTGACACATTGAAATCTTTTTTAATGATTCCTTGTTCTACATTTTCTTCCGCACTCGTAAAAATACGTTTCCCCTTTACATCTGTCAGTTCAATAAAAAAATTTGCTGCTGTATGCAGATTAAATGTAACATTGATGAGGTCAGAAGTTGGATTCGGGTAAATTGTTAAAGACGAGAGGACTTGCTTATTTTCATTTATATTGGAAGTAGATGGATTTAGTAAATTTAATATTGAATCGCGCATGGCAATGGTGTCTGAGACATCAAAACCTTGATCCAAAACCATCATCACATCATGCGAATTACCGCCCAATAAAACAATTGTTGGCATAGCAAAAGCACCATAATAAGCCAATGAAGCTGCACCATTTATCATTGGAGTATAAAGCGGCAGATTATTGTTAATAACCCAACTTGCAGAATAGAGGCAATCCGTGACATCTTGATATGGAAAAGAATAGGCTTTTACTGTACCAGGATACAGAGAATTGATAGAATTTGCCATTGTTTGAATTTCTGTCGCATGAGGAGGACAAGAACCGCAACTAGGCATATAATAGAACAATACAACTGCATTTCCAGCTTCAAGATCTGAAAATAGGTGAACAGGATTTCCATTGCAATCAGTCGTATTGAAATCCAGTGCTGTAGTGGGTTGACCAAAACTAGCATAAGACAATGCAAAAGAGCATAAGAGGAGAACAATTTTTTGTGTTATTGAATTCATAGTTTTGTAATTTATAGTATCTTTTAATAGTGTCGAAGATAATTCAATAATCACAATAACAAAAACTATTTAACATTGATAATAATGACATTCTTGAAATGCAAAATAGAACCTACATGCATTTACATGTTGTCAATCCTTAAAATTTAAGGTTCCAAATTTTTCCTTTTTACCATATACAGCATACAATGTTAATTGTTTTGTTGTGTAGTCTGTAATAAATAATTTGGGAACAACCAGCGCTTCGATTTCTTTTGCATTAAAGAAAGTTTGTCGGTTAATGGCGCCTGTTTCAAGATCTAAGGCAACAATTCCCACGGCATTTTTTCGTTTACTAAAATTGGCAGAATAAATCCCATCCGTTTGTATGAAATGTCCATTTGCATCGTAATTATTTATGTTATCATTAAAAATAAAACAGAGTTTCCCATTATCAATAAATCTTGCGTATGAGCTATAGGTTCCATTGTCATTTGTTGAAACTTGTTGTTTGTCTATTTTTTTCAACCAATCAAATCCACCATCAACGCCAACTTTAAAAGCAATGATATCATTATAATAATAGGTGTACGTTGTATTTGTAGCACCCGTTTGTGGATTTCTATAAGTTGTGGTAACCACATAATATTGTTCTATCGATCCAACAATACTTCCATCTTTCATAATATTTGCCTCCCGCATTTGGTAATTATAAAGTTGCGGTTCACCACCTCTTCCACTAGCAGCTCTTTTTTCAGCTCTTTCCTTTTGTCTTTCAGACCAATCTTGGGTAATAAAGTCTGTTTTAAATTCCTCAAAACCTCGATCTATTATTTCTTGCTTATCGAAATCTGCTCTTAGATAGAAAACACCTGTAATTCCCGTTTTCTTTTCTTCCCCATAAATACCAGTAATTGTAAAAATATGATCATCATCCGATTCCATGGTCATTGCCTCAACTCTTTTACCTTTTAGATCAAGCGTAAAATCTTCTAAATCATCAGGTGTCACATGTGTAATATGGAAGGCTTTGTATTGTAAGTATTTATTAAAAATTTTCTTCTCTTCCGATTTTGAATATTCCAGAATCGAGATAAAATAATCCCCCGTGTTGGATAAGTGGTGAGAATAAATACTAGCGTCTCTTGGGTCGTAAGGCAATAAATAATTGCCTTTTGAAACCGTTGTTATTTCATTATCGAAAATATGAAAACCATATTTAGATTTATCTTCCGCTTTATCATAGTATTCCCAAATTACGCCAAAAAATTGACGATCTTTTGAATGAATAATATCATATGTTCCTTTGGTTCTACCTTTTGGGATCTCATACTCCCCCAATTTCGTAGCTTGACCTTTTGGTTCAATGTTTTCATCGTATTCCTGCATGTAAAGCAGATGTTTTCCTTCATTTTTATCACTCAAAAAAACCATTAAATGATTGTCTACGCAAGTCACACCTTCAAAAGAAGCCATACTGTTTTCAACTTTCATTACAATTTTACCAGTTGCTGTTAAAGTTAAATGATCATGCTTTGAAAGTTGTACTGATCCTAAAAGGAGACCTCCCGTCCATCTTAGTGCAAAAAAATCATCACCCGTTCTTGGTATGATAGAAATTAATCGTCCACTTTTTTTCTGTAAAGTTCCCCAGTTTACTTTGTAGGGTTGAGAGAAACTTGGCAAGACCGAAATCATGCATATTAATGCGAGTGAAATTTTTATTTTTATCATCGTAATTTTATTTAACTAATTGAATTCCTGTGTAATTCATAGGAGAAATTGCTTTTAATTCAACTTTTAACGTATCAGAAACATCTAAATTATCTACAAAAGAATGAACGGTTGTTTTTGTTACAGCTTCATTTTTACGGGTCAATCCTTTCAAAGCTTCATAGGGTTTTGGAAATCCTTCTCGCCTCAATATGGTTTGAATCGCTTCTGCTACTACCGCCCAATTTTCTTCTAATTCTGACTCAATTGCTGGTTTATTTAATAATAACTTATCTAACCCTTGCAGTGTAGATTTTAAAGCAATAAATGTATGTGCAAAAGGCATCCCAATCGTGCGTAATACGGTTGAATCTGTCAAATCTCTTTGCAACCTAGAAACTGGAAGTTTTGCGGAAAGATGTTCAAAAAGAGCATTGGCAATTCCGATATTTCCTTCTGAGTTTT
>Ga0114970_10002595_pt1 | contig 13499 bp, 19 predicted proteins | sample M_140205_XF_Meta_FD_87030 | JGI IMG/M metagenome (GOLD analysis project Ga0114970, IMG submission 87030) | Freshwater microbial communities from Lake Montjoie, Canada to study carbon cycling - M_140205_XF_MetaG | ecosystem: Environmental > Aquatic > Freshwater > Lake | place: Lake Montjoie... | reverse complement strand
GTAAGAGAACACGTAGGCCACCCGTCCCCGCAATCGACTCCAGCGATCCCAGCGAAACTCCGTTTTGGACTTTTCTGCAAAGATCGCTCGCAAGGTTCCCCCAAACTCTCCACTGGACCGAAAGCCGCCCACCTTCCGGAAGTCCTTCGAGGTGGCCTCGCCATTTACCTCCAGAAGCCTGTAAGTTTCCGCCTTCCCGTTATAGGCGCGCGACAGCAATGACCGCATCCCGCTCCGCCACGGCAGGGACAGCTGGAGCCTCAAAAAGGACAACCCCATTCGCGGGAGACAGCTTAGAACTTACCCACCGCAGCTTCTCCAAAGCCTCAACGGTCTCCGGCCCGGCCCCTCGGGACTGCAATTCTTCTACTACCGCCAGGTCCAGCTTTTCTGAAAGGGTAGCCTGCGAGACGGCACTGGCGACGTCAGCATCGGCGGTACCTGCCTTGAGGGCTGCCTGTGCGGACTCCAACAGCTCCTGAACCCGGATTCCTCCGTTGCAAGAACCTACCAAAACGAAAAAGGCCACAAAAGAACGCATAACATAAGGCTATACGTCGTCCTGCGGCCTCGGGGTCCACACTTCTTAGCAACGTCACTTCAGATCCTGAGCCGGGTACGCCTCCTGCGTGCCGTTGTCATTGCCACCCCAAGCGCCGAGAACCCCAGGACAAATGTGGACGGTTCAGGGGTTTCAGAAACGGAGTCTTCCAGCGCCCGCATCACAGTCGACACATCCTCACATCCCGGTATGCCAGTGATGAACCTTTGGATCTGAGGATCGCTGGGGGTGAAGATCAGAACCTGCTGCAGGAAGCCCGGGGTAATCAAGCCACGCTGCCAGGCGAATTCAGCCATCTCCAGCCAGGGTGCCGCTGCCGGATCGGTAACTGTCGCGGTACCCATCACCTGCCAAATTGCAAACGAGATCGGCCCATCCGCCGTGTGATTTAGGTGAACCGCCACCGCCGCCAGGAAAGCGGCTTCCTTCTCCTGCCACGTATTCGGGGCTGCCACGGTACCGGAGTAGCGAGTATTGAAGCTGGATGCCAGATTCTGATCGAGACAGAAGAACCCCGTTGCGGTCGAGTGAGTCAGCGTTCCTGAATAGGGCCCCACTGTCTCACCCAGATAGTCCTGCCCGGGATCAGCGCCCAGAGAAAAGACAATCGGACTAGCAGCAGCTGTGCCTGCCGCGACAAACAACCCGGCCATCAGGGCCAGACCACATCGAACACTCCTTACACGTTTCATCTCTCCTCTCCAAAGCAAGCCCCCGGCCAAACCAAACCGTGATGAAAACAAGTAACTTAACCTGATCTGGACAGCCCCGGGACAGGAGCACCATCACGCAACGAAACATACCTTGTGTTCCACCCCGGAACACCGTGACTGCCGTCTCTGATAGATTGTGGGCCATGTCTCGCCTCGCATCCCGACCTCTGGCTCTCAGTGTTTGCACTTCCATGGTGCTGGCCATCAGTTTCGCTCAACCCTCAGGACCTGGCATTTTCGCCGGTCAGAGCGCCATCGGCGCAGCCGGACCTGGTGGCAGCGCTGTATTTGACGCTCAAAAGGGCGAATACCGGGTCACCGGCGGCGGGGCCGATGTGTGGGGTACGTCCGACGACTTCCACTACGTTTGGAAAAAAATTTCCGGAGACCTGACCTTTAGTGCTGACATCGGCTGGGAGGGAGCGGGGGCGTTTCCGCGCAGGAAAGCGATGCTCATGATTCGCCAGAGTCTGGACGCCGGTTCCGCCTATGTCGATGCTGCCGCCCACGGCAACGGTCTAACCTCGCTGCAGTTTCGTGGTAAGTCCGGCGAGCAGACGTACCAGATCCTCACCCAAATCGATGGCCCCGTACGCGTGAGGATCGTGAGAAAAGGAAACCGCTACACGGTCTTCGCCGGGAAACCTGACGGACCGCTAACTCCACTTGGTCCCGTCGAGTTTATCAACCTGACCGATCCCGTGTATATCGGCCTCGGCGTGTGCTCCCACCTGGCCGGCACTCTGGAGACGGCGATCTTCACCAACGTCACGCTACAACAATAAACTGGCACATGAATTGCATCGCATACAGTACTGAACCCAGAAGGAGGTTCACAAACATGCCACTCTCCATCGTGATCCTGATTGCTATGACCGTAGTCGTCGCCGTCCTTGCCGGCTACCGGATGATAATTGCCCGAAAGGAAGATGACACTATCCACATGAACGATCCCCGAGGCGAAATAGTGTCCAACCAAAAAAGGGTGGCCACATCTCTTGCCAGTATTGACCGGGTAGGGATTGCCGTCACCATCGCCACCGCCGTATATGGTGTCGCACTGCTGGCAAACTCGCTCTATCAGGACCTGGCGCATCCAGGCTTGCAGTAAAGGTGACAACGCGCAGGTCTGCGCCAGGCCGCGCAGTTCCTGAATCCGGACCCCGGGTGCACCAGGCCCCGGGGTTTTGCCAGACCTCTGCAAGTGCCGTGGTGAAGCCTTCCCCACAGCGCGACATGATCCAGGCTATACTGATAATGTATAGCTGATCGTTCTTTGGTGCTTGTCCTGAATCGCAATAACCAACAGTAGGGCTGCGCAGCTGAAATCCGCTGTGGCAGCTCTTTTTTTGTTTGGAGCGGGCTTATCCTGGAGGAATCCAAGGTTGGGGCAGTTCTGGAAACAGAACCAGGCGCTGTTAGCTTTGATTTTTAGTTAGAGGTTTTTTAGCATGAGAGAAAAAGGTACTGTGAAGTGGTTTAACGCGGCCAAGGGCTTCGGATTCATTCAGCGCGAAACAGGCGAAGACGTCTTCGTTCATTTTTCCGCCATCCAGTCGAACGGTTACCGTTCGCTCGATGAAGGTGCGCGAGTTGAGTTCGAAGTGACCCAGGGGCCCAAGGGTCTCCAGGCGTCGAACGTAACCGTAATCTAAACAATCTGCGCCGGGTGGGCGGGGACTTTCGGGTTCCTGCCCACCCGCAACACCCATTTGTCGTCCTGTAATCGGGTGTCTGTGGCGCAAACCAAACCAATCTAGTTGAGGTGGAATGAGTAAAGAAGACAGTATAGAAGTAACCGGAACGGTCCTGGAAAAATTCCCAAGCGGACTGTTCAGCGTTCAGCTCGAGCACGAACGCATCGTTCTCGCGCATCTCGCCGGTCGTCTCCGCCGCAATCGTATCCGCGTTCTTGCGGGCGACAAAGTCACCATGGAGCTTTCCCCATACGATCTGACCAAGGGCCGAATCACCTTCCGCCACCGGTAAGAGCGCTTTTCATTTTCGGCACGCGCCCCGAAGCCATAAAACTTTCCCCCGTCATCCTTTACATGAAGGCGCGTCCGGTCGCCTTCAACGTCCGTGTTGCCGTTACTGCACAGCATCGCCAGATGCTCGACCAGGTCCTGCAAGTCTTCCGCATCACCCCCGATTACGATCTCAATCTCATGCTCCCCGGCCAAACTCTGGCCACCTCCACCTCCCGCATGCTGGCTGCTCTCGAACCAGTCTTCCGTGACGCCAGCCCCGACATCGCCTACGTCCAGGGTGATACAACTTCCACTCTCTGCGGTGCACTTTCTGCTTTTTACGCCGGCGTTCCAATCGGCCACATTGAAGCCGGCCTCCGCACGGGCGACATGCTGCAGCCCTTCCCCGAAGAGGCCAACCGTGTCCTGACCGGTCGCCTCGCCGCTCTCCATTTTGCGGCCACAAACGGTTCCCGCGACAACCTCCTCCGCGAAGGTGTTCGCCCCGAAACCATCCACGTGACCGGCAACTCCGGCATTGACGCGGTCTTGAACGTTCGCGACCGCCTGCAGGCAGGCCAATTGATGAGCGGTTCCGACTGGAGCTTCATCCACCCCAACAAACCTGTCATCCTCGTCACCGCCCACCGTCGGGAGAGCTTCGGGGAAGGTATGGATTCCATTTGTCGTGCGCTCCTGCGCCTGGCCGCCCGCGGTGACGCCGAAATTGTTTTCCCTGTTCATCGTAATCCCAACGTTCTTGGCCCGGTCCAGCGCCAACTCGGCAATGTGCCGGGTATCCATCTTCTGGAACCCCTCGACTATGTTCCGTTCGTTGACCTGATGAGTCGCGCCGCCATCCTCCTCACGGATTCTGGAGGTGTCCAGGAAGAAGGCCCGTCTCTCGGTAAACCGGTTCTGGTGATGCGGGAGAAGACGGAGCGCCCTGAGGCCGTGGAAGTCGGCACGGTCCGCCTCGTCGGTACCAATGAGGACCGCATTGTCGCTGAGGTCACCCGCCTCCTTGACTCCCCTGAAGCCCGCGCCACCATGTGCCATGTCCACAACCCCTATGGAGATGGCCACGCCAGCGAACGCATTGCAGACGCCACGCTTGAGTTCATGCGGTTGATAAGATAAGGACAGAAATACATGCCCATCTACGAATACAAATGCCAGTCGTGCGGCAAGGTTTTTGAGCGCATCCAGAGGTTTGCGGATAGCCCTCTTACCACGCATGATGATTGTGGCGGCACCGTAGACCGGTTAGTCTCCGCGCCCGCTTTCCACCTCAAAGGCTCCGGCTGGTACGCGACCGACTATGCCAAGGGCGGCAGCGGTGGGCCCATAAAGCCGACCGACACCAGCAGTTCGCCTTCTTCGTCTGACAACAAAGGGTCGGATAGCAGCGCAGAATCCAAATCCGAAGCGAAGTCCGAAGCGAAGACCGAAAGCAAAACCGAGTCGAAACCCTCCGCCTCAGAATCTAAACCAGCAAGCAGCAGTTCTTCCTCGGACTCAAAGTAGTACCGGGTCAGGGCTGCCGGAACACATTTTCATGACTGCAGCACCCACCATCGCAGAAGAAATACTCGAACTCAAACGAGAGCGTCGGGCCATCATCCTGGCCCACCACTACCAGGACGCCGAGATTCAGGAAATCGCCGATTTCACGGGCGACAGCCTGGAACTTGCCCGCGCCGCCCGGGATACAGAGGGTGACGTTATCGCGTTTTGTGGCGTCTGGTTTATGGCCGAAACCGCCAAGGTGCTCAGCCCGAACCGCATTGTCATCGTTCCTGACCGGAATGCCAGTTGCAGTCTCGTAGAGGGCTGCCCCGTTGAACCGATCCGCGAATACCGTCGCCGGAACCCGGACCACGTCATTGTCAGTTACATCAACACTTCCATTGAAGTGAAGGCTGAATCCGACCTCCTCTGCACTTCTCGCAACGCAGTGAATATCGTCAATTCCATACCGGCCGACAAGACAGTTCTTTTTCTCCCGGACCGCAACCTGGGTAACTATGTCAAGCGCCAAACCGGGCGCGAGAACCTGAAAATCTGGCAGGGTTCCTGTATTGTCCATAACACCTTCCCGGTCCGGCGGCTCCTCGAGGCAAAGACGGCCCACCCCGAAGCCATTGTGGTTGCCCATCCGGAATGTCCGGAAGCCGTGCTCGACCACTCCGATTTCATCGGCTCCACGTCGGCCATTGTGGATTACGTTGCCGCCCACGCCGGACGTGAATTCATCGTCATGACAGAGTCCGGGGTCGGTTTCTCCCTCGAACGTGTCGCCCCCACCAGCCGCTTCTACTACGTGGCTAACGAAAATTGCAATTGCAGCGAATGCCCTTTCATGCGCCTCAACACGCTTGAAAAACTCCGCGACTCACTACAGACCCTGGAACCCCGCGTGGAACTCTCGGCTGACCTGATCGCCCGTGCCCTGTTACCACTGGAACGCATGTTGGCTGTAAAGTAACTCTGTGACCCCGCTGGTTGACACATTCGGTCGCCTCCACGACAATCTGCGGATTAGTGTCACCGACCGCTGCAACATCCGCTGCTTTTACTGCATGCCGGAAGAGGGTGTAAAGTTCTTCGACCGGCACGATGTTCTCAGCTTCGAAGAAATTGAACGCTTCGTCCGGGCGTCGGTCCCGCTGGGCATCACCAAGCTCCGACTCACAGGTGGAGAACCTCTGCTCCGGCGGGACCTGCCGGAACTCATCCGCAAGCTTGTTGCCATTCCTGGGATCCGTGACATCGCCCTCACGACCAACGCCGTGCTGCTGGAACAGTATGCAGTCCCCCTTCGCGAGGCCGGGTTGCGACGCCTCAACATCCACCTCGACACCCTGGATCGGGAGAAATTCAAGCAAATTACCCGGCGCGACGACCTTCCCAAAGTGATGGCAGGCATTGACGCGGCCGTCAACGCCGGCTTCGAGAAGATCAAGATCAATGTCGTTGCGGTAAAGGGTCTCATCGAGCCCGATATTGTCCCCATGGCCCGCTACTGCCGGGAAAGGGGCTTCGAACCCCGTTTCATCGAGTTCATGCCCCTCGACTCGCAGGCAATCTGGGAGCGCCGTCAGGTTCTCACCGCAGACGAAATGATCGCTCAGATTTCGAGCGAAGTCGGCGCTCTTGAAGCCGTGCCCGACGCCGACCCCCGCGCTCCCGCCACCGAATACCGCTACAAGGACGGAAGCGGAACCGTCGGCTTTATCGCCTCCATCAGCAAGCCCTTCTGCCTGAACTGCAACCGCATCCGCCTCACGTCAGACGGAAAGCTCCGCTACTGCCTTTTTGCAATTGAAGAAATGGACGTCAAAGGCCTGCTCCGCAATGGAGCCTCGGACGAGGACATTCAGGCGGCGATTCGGAAGAACGTAGCCGACAAGTGGCTCGGCCACGAAATCAACTCCCCCAAATTCGTTCCCCCGCCCAGACCGATGTACGCTATCGGCGGGTGATTGGCTCTTCAATACACCTTATGGAAATCCATCTTACGTCAGAGCAGCACGCTCGCCTCGCGCAGTTTGCGACCCGTGTCGGCATGAACGAGCAAGAGGTCGTGGTTGAAGCTATCGACAGAATGTTCGAGTATGATGAGAACTTTTTCACCGCCGTTGAACAAGGCCGAGCTGCCGCCCGCCGTGGTGAACTGCTTGAGCACGAAGAGGTCGTTGACCGAATCGAGCAGTTGCTTCACGCGTGAAGCGTCTCCGCTGGACCGTCACCGCCTCGGATGACTTTGCCTGCGTTGTGAATCGCATTCGGGCTGATAATCCGGCTGCGGCCTACCCGCGAACTGGTCTTTCCACCCTGGCCCTACATCGTGGTTTACGAAATTCTCGACTCCGAAGTGCGAGTGCTCCACATTTGTCACGCCTCTCAGGACTGGCCCTGATCCTCCCGGAACTTATCGCCAACACGCGGCGTCTACACCACCGAAAACACTAACATCTGCCTTTTTCGAGTCGACCGAAAACCCGGCAGCAGCACCGAAAACAGAGGGAGAACATTCATGTTCGAGCAAACGTTCGTCGACACGCAGACCCGCGCCCGGCAGCCGTGGACCATGGCCGCCTCCGCAACACTCCAAACCGGCCTCGTGGGCCTCCTGATTCTCATTCCACTCCTCCATCCCGAGGGGCCACTCATGAGACTGGATGCACCACCGGTAATCTACCGACCCGTTACCGTAGTGCAGCCGCCACCGATACCCGTGAACCTCAGCAGGCCACCGCGAGCGACTTCGCTGTTGTTCTCGGATATCCTCCGGGCACCCACCAAGGTTCCGAGGGAGATCGCGAAGTTCACGGACGTGCCCGAGTTCGCGGGGCCAATATCTCCATTTCCGGCGCAGATCGGCCTGCCCTTCGAGGCGATCATCGGCGCTATACCTGACCGAACGGCACCGCTGGCTGTCCGCCCTACAATCCAGCCGACCGTCGAACGCCCTCCGGCCCCAACCATGCCGCTCCGTGTGAGCACCAGCGTCCAGGCGGCGCTCCTGATCTTCGGGCCCAAGCCCGTCTACCCTCCTCTCGCCAAAGCAGCTCGAGTACAAGGCATCGTTCGCCTGCAGGCGGTCATTGGAATCGACGGAAATATCCGCAACTTGCGCCTGACGAGCGGCCCCCCGCTCCTGGTAACGGCCGCTCTCGACGCCGTCCAGCAATGGCGTTATCGACCGACGGTACTCAATGGAAGCCCGGTTGAAGTCGCCACCGAGGTAGATGTGAACTTCACCCTAACGCAATAGCCGACAACAGCCGATATAGAAGCAACTCGAATCCGCGCTGCCCGATCACACCTAGGTCTGGGGTGAGGGCAGCGCGGCGAGCTCGTTTCTTCAGTTCCCATTGCGGGCGAACTTTTTTCGAGCGCTCCATTTCGGCGATAATGAAATCAGTCATGCTCGACCGAATTACCTGGAATCCCAGTCAAATGAACGGCCAGCCCTGTATTCGCGGAATGCGCCTCTCGGTCCGTCGCGTGGTCTCCGCTGTTGCCGCCTACCCCGACCGGGCCGAGCTTTATCGGAACTACCCGGACCTTGACGAGGAGGACATCCGCCAGGCACTCGAATTTGCTGCCGCAAACCTCGGTGACGAAGTCTCTGAATTGTCCGCTGCTTGATCCATTTCACGTTACTGCTTGACCAGGGAGTACCTCTTGACGCTGCGAACATACTTCGTCGGCGCGGGTATCCCGCAACCCACGTTTCGGAAATCGGAATGAAATCGCATTCCGACGAAGCGATCATGGGGCTTGCCTCGCAACTCCACGCTGTGGTCGTGACGCTGGATGCCGACTTTCACGCACTCATTGCAGTGCAGCGGCTCACGCGTCCCTCGGTGATCCGCCTCAGAATGGAAGGGTGCCGCGCCGAAGCCTTCGTGAACGTCGTGGAACCTGTGCTCACGCGCTTCAAGGTAGAAATCCTCAACGGAGCTCTCATTTCGATCCGTGGAACCCGCGTCACATGCCACTTGCTGCCCATCACCAGAGCGACTTTTTAAGAGCTCCGGTAATTTCCCAACTCACGCCCCAACTCCCGAACCAACTCGCGGGTCTCCGGCGCTACCAGCGCCGCCAGCTCCACCGCGCGGCTCTCCTTCAAGCGTGTCTTCGCCACCCGCAACTCAGGCCCCAAAATCCCCGGATGGCACATGAACTCCGTCAGGCCTTCCGGCAAGCGTCGTAAAGTCCGGGCCAGACTCCCCGCATCTAAAGTCCCCGTAACCTGGAACCCCGCAAAATAATCCGTCATCCGCAGCCCGGCTAGCTCCCGGGCGAAGCCAGGGGCCATCACCCGCATTCCCAATGCCACCGCGCGCTTCTGCCACTTCACGGAGCCATCGATCCCATAATCAAACGGTCGTCGCACCCATGGAATCTCAAACTCCCTAGCCACTCGAGCCACCGCTTTCAGCACCGGAGGCAGCAAATGCGTGTGCTTATGTGTGTCGATATGGCTCGGCCGAATCCCCGCCGCCACAATCTTACTGACCTGCGCGCGCGCCTCTTCGTAAACCGCCAGTTCCCCGCGCCACAGAGTCTTCACCAAATCGCCCACCGTGGCCGGCAATTCGCGCGAGGGGTCCAGCACACTCATCCCCTGCACCATCACCAGGTGAACGCCCACGTCCAGACTCGGCACCGCCCGGGCCAAAGCCACCGCGTCGTCAAACGCGTCCCCATTAGCCATCAGAGTTGTTGCCGTCAGAATGCCGCGAGTGTGTGCTTCAACAATCCCCGCATTTACGTCACGGGTGAAGCCGAAGTCATCGGCATTCACAATCAGACGCCGCATCAGAAAATCGCGAGTTTGATACTTAGGAATTTTTTCGGGTTCTTGTGAACATCAACGAGCAGGCTATTTAGCTCGCGGGCACCGCCGTTCAGCGCATCGTACAGCTGCGGATTCACCAGCAACTGCCCCAGCGTGCCCTGCCCGGAGTTGATCTTTTCCAGCGCCGTATTCACTTTCGTCGTTACCAGGGTCAGCTGTTTGTAGATTTCGTCATCCTTCAGCAGTTTCCCGGCGGTCCCCTTTCCCGCGTTCAGATCCCCCAGGATCTTCTTCGCCTCGGAAATGCTGGCCCGCGCCTCGTCATACAGCTGCGCGTCATAGAGCAATTTACCTGCAGAACCCTTCGCCTGCTGCACTTGCGCCAGCATATCGTCCAGCCTCTGTATCGGTTTCCGAATATCCTGATACAGGCCATCGTCGTACAGCAAGTGGCTGATAGTCCCGTTGCTGTTCCGAAAATCCTTCACTATCTGGGCCACTTCCCCGGCCGTTGCATTCAGACGATCATACAGCGAATCATCCTTCAGCAGCTTTCCCAGGTTTCCTTTTCCCTGATCCACAACCGTTAACAGACCGTCCACGCGCCCCAGTATGGTTTGCAGCTGTTCCAGCAAGGTGGACGCCTGGTTCAACAATTCCGGGATGTCCTGTGACACGACCGCTGTAATCTCGCCGTCCTCCTGCACCTGTTTCGGGTGTGTGCCGCGCGTAATGTTGATGTACTTGTCGCCCAGCAGGTTCGACGCGCTGATCCCGGCCTTCGAATCTTCCGGAATCTGGCTCAGGAACTTCCGGTTGATCTTCATTTCGATGGCAACCGTTCTCTTCGGATCTTTGGACCCCGACAGTTTCACGCTCGAAATATGACCGGCGAAAATGCCGTTCAGGCGCACAGGAGCATTCTCGGCCATGCCGGCCGAATCACTCATGTAGGTCTTGAGCCGGAAGTCACCTGAAATCAGGTTGCTCTGGCTTGTCAGCAGGAAGATAAGAATCGCCGCAATCACCATGGCGACTGCTGACAAGATTCCCACCCGTAACTGCGCCCACTCCACTTTTTTTTGCGATGGCATCCTGATCGGTCCCGGTCATTCCTTAGTGCAAGATCTACGCCGCCATTTCCGGCTTCTTCACAAACTTCTGGACATAACTATCCGAACAGGCTTCCAGTTCAGTCTGCGCACCTTCAAATACCAATCTTCCCTCACGCAGCACCATGAAGACAGTATTCGTTGCCCGGTCACCAGACGGGTCCAGCGTGCCACTATCCGGATTGTAGCGAAAATTCGCGACCAGATTCCCGTCCTGATAGCGATGTGTCACTACCAGGGCGGTCGTGTTGTCCATATCGCGCTCCTTAATAATGAGCGCCATGATGGTGTGAGCTGTAATTGGATCGAGACCGGCGGTTGGAGAATCGTACAGCAGCAGGGGAGGTCCCGTCACCACGGCACGGGCAATCGCCGCCCGACGGCGCATGCCGCCCGAGAGCTCGCTCGGATACTTCACCAGCGCATGCTCCAGTTCCACGAAACGCAGCGACTCCCGTACCTTCTCTTCCATCTTGTCCCGCGGAACCTGAATGGACTTCTGATTCAGCAGAGGGTACGCGACATTTTGCGCGACCGTCATGGAGTCGAAGAGTGCCGAGTCCTGAAACAGCATGCCTACCCGGGCCCGAATGTCGAAGAGCTGATTCTCCGGCTTGTCGGTAATGTCCTCGCCCAACAACGAGACCCGCCCGGCACAAGTTCGATTGAGGCCCATCGCCGTCTTCAGCAGGACGGTCTTCCCGCTGCCGGCGGCCCCCAGGATAATTCTCGTCTGACCCTCGGGAACCGCGAACGAGATCTGGTCCAGCACCAGAACCCCCGCCTCAAACTCCACGCTGACCTTGTCAAACTCCAGCAGGTTTGCCGCCGCCATCGCTAATTTCCCGAGTACTTCACAAAGATAAGGCCCATAAACAGGTTCAGGATCAGGATTGTGACGGACGCCGCCACCATGGCCTGGGTCGTTGCGCGACCCACACCCTGCGTGCCACCCGATGCGCGCAGGCCGTAGAAACACCCAATCAGCGAGATCACGAACGAGTATACAAACGGTTTCAGCAGACCCTGCACCACGTCGCTCCAAACCAGGGCGTGCCAGGTTTGCGACCAGTACTGCAGCGCGTCCAGGTCATACAGCAACTTGCCGATGATCCAGCCGCCCACCATGCCGACGAAGTCGTCAATCACCGTGAGACAGGGAAGCATCACGCCCGTGGCGATCATCCTGGGGGTTACCAGCTTCTGAATCGGGTCGGTTCCCAGAGCCCGCATCGCGTCAATCTGCTCGGTCACCTTCATGGAGCCCAATTCACTGGCGATACCGGAAGCATTTCTGCCCGCTACCATCAGGGCGGTGAGAACGGGCCCCAATTCGCGCACCAGAATGATGGAAACCACGGTACCCGTGCGCCCGGTCTGTCCGTACTGCTGTAAAGCGCGACCCATCTGGAGCGCCATCACCGCACCGGAAAAGAAACCGGTGAGCAGAACAATCGGGATACTCCCCACGCCGATGGAATCCATCTGCAGCTTGATGTCATCGGTATAGTGCGGTTGGCGAACAACGTTCCGCATCGCCCGGCCCGTGAGCAGGTAGAAATCTTGCAGCGCAAGCGTCGGGCCCTTAAGAAATTCCAGCACGAACCCCGATGCTAGCATACGGAGGCGACCCCGAATGGCAACAATGAAAGGTCTTACAGACGTCCCCGGAATTCGTGTCGGGCACGCTTCTGATTTCGAAGCCCTCACGGGTTGTACCGTCATCCTCTGTGGCCCCGGTGCCATCGGAGGTGTGGATGTCCGTGGCTCCGCCACCGGTTCCTGTGAATTGGAAACTCTGAACCCCGGCCACGTGGCCGCCAATGTGGACGCCATTGTGCTTGCCGGCGGCAGTGCTTTTGGGCTCGAAGCCTCGTCCGGAACGCGGCGCATCCTCGAGAGGCAGAAGATCGGCTTCGCAACCGCTGTCGCCATAGTCCCGATCGTGCCTGGGGCCATTCTGTTCGATTTGGGCCTTGGCAGAGCAGACGTTCGCCCAACTCGCGAAATGGGAGAAAAAGCAACCCTCGCCGCTACAGATGCTGCCGTGGAAGAGGGCAATGTCGGAGCCGGGACCGGGGCCACCGTCGGTAAGATTTTCGGTATGCGGCAAGCGATGAAAAGCGGAATTGGCAGCGCATCACTGACCCTGGGGAATGGAGTGATCGTCGCTGCGCTGGTTGCCGTCAACGCCTATGGCGATGTGCTTGACCCCTCCACCGGAAAGGTGCTTGCCGGAGCGCGGGTTTCTCCCACCAGCCGCGACTTTGTGGATTCCGCTGCCGCCCTGCGCCATGGCATCCCCGAAACCATACCCTTTCGCGGCAACACAACGCTGGCGGTAGTGGCGACAAACGCGGCCTTAAATAAGGTACAGGCCAACAAACTGGCTGCCCTGGCCAGCCTGGGAGTTGCCCGTACTATTTCTCCGGTCAATACTATGGCGGATGGAGACATCACCTTCGCAATTTCACAGGGCAAAGAGAAAGCTTCCATCGACGCGCTGGGTGTCGCGGCAGCAGAGGTTCTCGCACAGGCAGTCCTTCGCGCGGTTCGGGCCGCCAGGACCTCAGGCGGCGTTCCTGGCCTCGCAAGCTAAACACAACCTGTAATCCTGGTATCTCCGTTTCAGAAACACAGGACTTCGTGGGGCAGGTTGCTAACTTGCGGCGGGTTGGCAACCCGCCCCTTGCGCCGATTGAAACGATATCCTGGTTAGGTCAGCAGGCTTCTTGAACGTTCCCGAATTCATCTACACGGTCCTCCTCAAACCGGCACCCCTCCGCGCCCTGGCCAACGCCTGCATCCGGGCTCTCCTCCCCACCCGGC
>Ga0114970_10002590_pt1 | contig 13509 bp, 8 predicted proteins | sample M_140205_XF_Meta_FD_87030 | JGI IMG/M metagenome (GOLD analysis project Ga0114970, IMG submission 87030) | Freshwater microbial communities from Lake Montjoie, Canada to study carbon cycling - M_140205_XF_MetaG | ecosystem: Environmental > Aquatic > Freshwater > Lake | place: Lake Montjoie... | reverse complement strand
TTTATTCTATTTTATTCTATTTTATTCTATTTTATTATATTTTATTATATTTTATTATATTTTATTATATTTTATTATATTTTATTATATTTTATTATATTTTATTATATTTTTATTATATTTTATTATATTTTATTATATTTTATTATATATATAAAATGAAAAAAAAGGGTATTATTTTTAATTCATCAAAAACAGTAAGAGGACTTTTAATAATTTTTTTAATATTAGTGATATTAATTTCCGCTTTTATGGGATTTAAACGCTTTAGAAAAGAAGGGTTTGATAATAATAATAGTTTCATTTTGGTACATATGAAAGAATGCGGCCATTGTAAAGACTTAATGCCTATTTGGAAAGACGCAGCACAAACCAATACAACTTCATTTACAATGCGTGAAGTTGAAATGAGCGAGCCAGAAGGAGTAAAATTATGCGAAGAAAATAATATAAAGAGTTTTCCAACAATGATTTTAATAAAAGATAATACAACGACAATGTATGATGGCAATAGAACAAAAGAAGGATTATTAAGTTTCTTAAACTCTAATAGTTAAATTATTCTATTATTCTAATATTGCTGATATTTTTTCTAATATTTCATTTGATATAGTTTTTGGATATTCAACATTAAAAATAATTATTAAGTCGCCTGTTACATTATCTCTCGTCATTCCTAAATTATTTATTATTTTACGAAATTCGGGAGGTATAATATTTCCTAGTTTATTATTTATAATAAACTCACGCCCATCTATATATTTAACTGTAAAGTTAAATCCGCAAAGCGATTCTTTTAATGATATAGTTTTTTTATATATTAAATCTATACCATTTCTTTCAAACTCAGTGTCATTATTAATATTAATTCTAACCTCTATGTCTCCTTTATTTGAATTACTTAATTTATTTCCTTTATCTTTTATTGTAATTATTTCATTATTATCAATGCCTTTAGGTATATCTACATAAATTGTTTCTTCTTGAATATACTCTATATTATTTTCATAATTCCATCTTTCTATTGTTATTGGTATTTTTGAGCCTTTATATGCATCTAACAAAGAAATATTAATTTTATGACTTATAGTTTTTGGTTTAGAATTAAACTCAAAATTATTAATTCCTTTTGAAAACTTATTATTATTAAGATTATTATTATTAAGATTAAAAGCCATAGAAGCCATTGCACTCATGGCACCCATCGCACTCATTGATGATTTCATTGAAGGTAACCGATGTTTATGAATCGGCATTTCTTCCATACTAGAAAAATATAAATTGTTTATTATATTATTCAAATCATTTGGGTTAAGCATCATATTCATAAATATATCTTCAACAGGTGAACTACAGTTAGAGTAAGCAATTGAAGCATCATATTTTGATTTTTCACTTGGGTCACTTAATATATTATAAGCAGCCGTTATTTTTTTATATTTTTCTAACTTTTCAGCATCATTTTTATTTCTATCAGGATGTAATTCTAATGATAATTTTCTATATACACGTTTTATTTCATCAGGCGAAGCATTGTTATTTATTCCTAAAAGCGAATAATACGTTTCAGCAGAATTAAAAGAGTTCATTATATTATTAATAATATAATAGTATATAATAGTATATAATACTATATTATTTATAGATAAACTTAAATAAATATTTATAAATACTATTAATAATAATGTTAATGGAACAACCATTTATATATAAATATAGACCTAAAACATTAGAAGAATTTGAAATGAATCCTCAATTTATTGAATTATTAAATACATTAATCACTTCTGATTTATTAAATATATTATTAATTGGAAATCAAGGTTCAGGCAAAACAACTTTAATTAATTGTATTATTAAAAAATATTATGGAGAGAACTATGATAGTAATAATATATTAATAATAAATTCATTAAAAGACCAAGGTATTACATATTATAAAACAGAAGTTAAAACATTTTGTCAAACAATGACTACAACTCCTAATAAAAAAAAAATAATTATATTAGATGACATAGATAACATTAATGAACAAGGACAACAAGTATTTAAAAATTGTATAGAAAAATATAGTAAAAATGTTAATTTTATTGCTTCTTGTTGTAATATACAAAAAGTAATAGAAACATATCAATCAAAACAAATTATTATAAAAATAAAACCATTAGAACAATACTATTTAAAAAAATTTATTGATAAAGTATGCATTCATGAAAATATTACTTTAGAACCTAAAGCACGAGAGTTTTTATTATTATTATGTAATAATTCAATACAAACATCTATAAGTTATTTAGAAAAATTTAAATTATTAAATGAAACCATTACTTATAATATTGCTGTTAATACTTGTACTAATATATCATTTAACGAATTTACCAACTATATTAATTTATGTAAATCTGGAAAGTTGGCCGAATCAATTGAACTTTTATCTACTATTTATAATAATGGATTTTCTGTTGTAGATATCTTAGATAATTTATATTTTTTTATTAAAATAACTGATATTTTAGTAGAAAAAGAGAAATATGAAATTATAAAACTTATATGTAAATATATTATTATTTTTTATAATATTCATGAAGAAGAAATAGAATTAGTTATGTTCTCAAATAATTTAATTAAATTATTTGAATCTAATGAATCTAATGAATCTATAGAGTTGGTAAAATAGTCCAGTCATCAGTCTTTGATAGTTTAGATTCTAATAGTTTAATGTACGAATCTTTCTTTTTTAAAGTTTCTTGTAATATTTTAATAGTTGCATCTTGTTGGCTTAGTATTATTGCAATTTCTTCTGGTTTTAAAATTTCTTGCTTACCATTAACTTCATGACAAAATTGTCCTTGTTTTGCAATTTCATTTCTACTGGCCGTTAATGTTTTAATTTGCTCTAATACATCTGGTTTCATTGATGGGTCACCTTGTTTATAATTTATTAAAGCTTCTTCTATTTCATTCACAAAAAAGTTAAATAGTTTTTTTTCTTTAATAAAGTCTTCTACTTTTTTATCAGATTCTTTTGTGTATTTAGGATTAATATTATTTAATAATGTTTTTTTATCAAATGTATTATGTGTGTGTGAAAATACCAAGATTGTTTTTTTTGGTTCTAACTGAACAAATGGAACCGTATAATCTTTTAAAAAAGCACGTTCTTCTGCCAATGACGCATTGTCATCATACTTATGGTCTTTTAATAATTCTCTCTTAAAGGCAAAAGTACCCGCTGTCGCATGTTTTGGACCATATGGACCAAACTGATACATTTTTTCAATATGTTTAAAGTAAATATATATTTCACTTGCACCAGCACATAATGCTTTTGGATGTGTCATTAACATTGTTACGGCATGACTAACGCGTTCCGGAGGATAATAATCATCATCATCCATGTAAATTATTATTTCGCCTTTTGTTTTTGAATGCATTAAATTGCGTTTTTTCCCTAAGGGCATTTTAGTATCATATTTAAAATATTTTACATTTGGAATTGAGCAAACTAAATCTTCTATTTTATCTGTTCCGTCATCAATTATAATCCATTCCATTTTATTTTTTGGATACGTTTGGTGATTAAAACACTCAATCATTGCCGGAATAAATGGCCGCCGATTGAATGTTGGAGTACATATACTTACAAATGGTTGATTTTGTTTTCCCATATAATATTAATATATATAAATTACTTTTATATTAATTGCTAATAACAAATTATCAACTAAACTTTTTTACAGGTTGTCTGGGCAAACTTAATATTTTTTATGATTCTATAAAGTGCTTGAATAATTTTAATTATAACTATTATAGTTAATACTAATGTTGGTATTATTTTAACAGGTAATTCATAGTTTGGCGGTAATTGTATTGTATATAATAATAATAAATATGAAAATACAAACATAAATGCGATTATTGTTTTATTTTCCAATAATATTCTAGATAGTCTTTTCTTATTTTTCTTTTCAAATAATGGTTGGACCCATAACTTATATGTAATTTGAATCATTATTATAAACGCAATAATACTATTTGTTATAAATATAAATGGAGTCATCATTAATATAAAAAATTGTAATGTTCTTTTATACTTTGTTTTAATATGAGTCTCTGGAGATTTTTTGATTTCAAAAAATAAAAGAATATGATTAATAAATAATGTAATATTAAGATATAAATCCCAATAGATTAAATAAAAAACTGATATAAATAGTCCAAAAACCATATAAATTCCATTATAAAACTCATTTCTAACTATACAATCTATTTCTATTTTTTCTGGCTCTTCTCTATATACTTGATTTTTTTCTAATTTATCAAAAATTTTTGGAGTATCAGTTATACCATTAAGAAACTCTGTTTCATCCTTAGAGCAATAACAAAAAGCTGGTAACAAATTATTAAATGATTTTATTGTATTTTTAATTTTATTATTTATTGCTATTTGACTACGTCCCATACAAGCTATACGTAATCGTATATAATCACCAAAAAAATCCTCAGGCCCTAAAAATCCAAATGGAAATTGATGTTTTTGATCTGTACAATTAACAGACTCGCAAGTTGTAATATCAACGGGATTGAAATCATCTTTTCTACATTCTGATGTAGAATCCGCTCCTGTATCTTCTATGTTCCCAGCCTCTTCTATATCTTCTAGGTTTTCTTCTTTTTTTTTTGAGGGTTCTAATAGGTTATAAAGTTCCTCAATACTTTTTTTAGTTTTTGTAAAAGGTTTAATTCCTTCTAATACTTTTTTAGATAAATTATTTATATTTGAAATTATTTTAGTACCGGTACTATCCTTTTTTTCTCCTCCTCCCATTAGTGGTACTAGTGGTACTGCAGCCATTGCTGGTCCTAGTGCTCCTGCTGCTCCTCCTGCTACTACTGTAACTTTTTTTAGTGGTGTTTTTAGTGGTGTTTTTGGTGCTCCTCCTAGTGGTTCTTTTTTTAGTATTCCTTTTATTGGTTCTTTTGGTGGTTCTTTTGGTGGTTCTTTTGGTGGTTCTTTTGGTGTTCCTCCTGGTGGTCCATCACAAGGAACTTTTCCATCTCCATCTCCACAAGTAAAACCTGCTGATGTAGCTGATGTACCAATTGCCGCGTTTTTTTTAAAATCATAAGGACAGGTTAATAATTGATTATTTGTTACAGCATTATATATTCCTTTTGCGTATGGATATTTTTTTCTGTCTGATGGAAATTTCTCATCTAAATAGTCATTAAATTCTTTAACCATGTTTTTTTTTATTTTACTATTAGCAAATGTAAATTTTTTATAATATATTCGGTCAAACAAATATGTAAAAAAAAAGATAATATTTGCATTTATAAATATAAAACAACAAATTTTTACAAAAAGAAACAAAGCATATATGGCAACTCTTTTAAAAGTATTAAGCTTATCTTTAAGAACATCAGCTTCAACTGGTTCTTCTTGTGTATTTTTTTTTGCAGAATCAGAATCTTCTTTATTATTTAAATTATTAGAATCATTTGAACTACTTGCATTATCGTTACTCATATATATTTATTAATATATTTATACAAAATATATTAATAAATATATTTAATTAGAATGTTGAAATTTCAAAGATGCTAAACCATTATTTATAGTTAATAAATTATACTGTTCCTCAAATAATTTTAATGTAAACATATAATCATAAATTAACCAATTTGGTTTATTAAATCCCAAAAATTCATTATCAAGACATAAAGGTAAAATTGCTACTTTTGTTATATCATTTATTTTTTCTAATTCTATAAGTTGATATTCAAAATCAATATTATTATAGTTTATCAAATTTGCATATCCACATGGCTCTATTATAAATGGATTAGAACTTAAACTAAAACTATAATTATAAACTCCATTTGTTGATGAGCCAACACTTCTCAAAAACGGCTCAACATAATTATAATATTCAGCATTTAATGTATTTTCTTTGTTTTTTCCATCTAATTTTAAAGACCAATTCACTAATATATTTTTTGTTTGTTTTCTATTTGGTCCAGTTATATATGGATTGCATCCACTAGATTTAAATGAAAATGGAAAATATGGTGGATATTTTTTAATTGATTCATTTATAGTAACAACTCCAGTTTCTATTTTACTATAATAAATTGTATTTGTATTAAAACTCTCGCTTAAATATGTGTTTGGAGTTATAGTTTCTTTTAAATAAAGCATTTGCTTAAAATGTAAAGGTTTAGTATTTGAGGTACTAAGTTCAAATAATTCTGGAAATTGTGAGAACTTCGGATTTGGATTAGTTGTTGTATATGTTATTTCAGACACTATTGGAGAGATATTAGTAATATTACTTGGATACCACGTATTATTTAATTTTTTATAATATAAAGGCTGTAATGTATATGGTTTTTCATTATAAGCCCAATTTGTATAATTATTCCATTCATTTCTTAAAACAACATCCGTTCTTTGTAAATACCACATAAAATTAACGGCAATTGAATTACTTTTAAAACGGCTTTGTGTAAACTCTTTATGATTTTCAAATTCAAAAAAATGCTCTAATATCTGTTTTATTAAATAAGATTGTGGTTTTTTCTTAAATACTTCTTGTTCTTGCTCGTCTAAATATACATATGTACTTATTAATCTAGGATTACAATTCCATACACTAGTTTCTCTCAATAATGCAGCTATTTCTGCTGAACTATTCGTTTTTAAAGCCGCTTGTTGAATAAATTGTTGATTTTGTGAAGCAAATTGAGTTGTAAACATATATAATTGATAGAGCGGATCTGTTGTATTAATTGTGCTTATATATTGTGGTGGCACATAAGGTTTAAATATGTCAAACTGTGAAAACCCAGTATTACTTGAACTAGACACATTATAATAGTTACTTTGATAATGTTGATAAACAGATATACCAGAATCATTATTAGTAAGATTATTAACTGCTATATTATGATGATAATAAGTATTAATATAATACCGAACATCACGAATTCTAAATAATTCTCTTATTGGTCGGCATTCTATTTTTATTTTAAATGAATTTTCTGTTAATGATAATAATGGAAAAGCATGACTAGATGAAAACATATACCATAAATTTAATGGAATCGTTAATAATTTTTGATTAATTGAAGGGGATAAATTAGTTATAATATTTAATTCTTTATCAATGACTGATTGTTTATTACTATATATTTTATATAATAATTGGCCGGTTTCACTTTTATAAGGCAAAGGCGCCGCATATAAACAGTTTGGATATAATCCATTTCTATTCTCAAATAATTCTGGATTATTCATTTCAACTACATTTCCAGTCATTTTATTAAATAATTCTTTTTTTTCATTTGTAAAATCTCTTTTAACCATATTTGTTAAATAATCTCCTGAAAACTCTTGAATAATTATATCACCTAATGATACTGTTATTTTTTTAATTAATTGTGACCCTAAATCTTCAATCCATTTAAACTCAAATGGCTGTGCATGTGGAATATGCGCACCAGTCAATTGTCTAATTTTTTGGGTTTCGCTATTATTTGTATCTCCAATAACATATAAGCCTTCTTCTATTGTTGAACTATATGGAGTAGTATTTGGTCTGTCATATATATCACTTGGTTCAACCCAGACAGGACTCCAAATATAAGGCATTTGAATTGTAAAAAATGTATCCGCAATTAAATCGCCTACACGAGGAATTGTAAAAATAAATGTTGTGCTTTCATTTTCTTTTAATTTTGGGGTTGTAATATTACAATTAATAATATGCTTTTGTAACCCAAAATTTGTATATTTTTTATAAGTTGCCAAAAATAAACTTTTTTGTGGATTTCCATTAATTATTATATTTAAATTACCATAGGATACTATGTTTAATAATCCTCCACCCATTTAATATATAATATATAGTAAATTATATATTTATTATTTATTATTATTTATTTATTATTTATTTATAAATAAAATTATAATGAACGTACAAATTGTAAATTGGCAACTCCATTTGTAATTTTTAAAATATTATATCTTTCTTCCATAAGATGTAAATTATAATGCCAAACATATTTTGCAGTATCTTTCAAATTAACTGTCGTTTGCTCCTCATTATTAGTTGCCGAACATGTAACATTAGAGTTAATTGAATTTGATAAATAACTTCCAATAACAGAGGCATATAAAAATGGGTCACTTATATTACTAATATAATTTGTGGCATTTCTAATTGAAATCTTTAATAATGGATCTATTAATTTATAAGACATGTATATATTGTTTATTTTAGACATATTTATTGCACCACACGGTTGATAAATAAGCGGGTCAGTATTCAAACAAAAATTATAATAAAATACATTTTCTAATCCACTTCCTTGACTTCTAGAGTATATATCTATATAAGAAACAAATTCTTTTTCTAGTGTTATTTCTCTAATTGAATTATTAAAATAAAGTCCCCATTCTAATAATATATCTTTATTTTCTCTTGCTGTAAACTTTTTTTGCCATACGATAGAATCCAGTTTATTTGTTATATTTATATTTTCACTATTAAAACTAACTAAATCAGTTAGTCCATACATAGTCATTATTTCTAAATTAGAATTATTATAATTGTAATTTGAATAATTAGACCATTCATTTCTATATTTAACATCTGACCGTTGAAAAAACCACATCCATGAAACAACCAATCCAGTCGTCTTAATCTCTGTAAAATGACTTCCACCAATTAAGTCGCTAATTTTTTGTTCATAAACCTCTCTTATTAAATAAGAATGAGTATTTTGAGAAAAAAATAATTGTTCTTCATTTGTTAAAAATGTATAACAACCAATTAAATGAACATCAGCAAACCAAGGACTAGGTACATCTTTATAATAATTTTCTAGTAACTTATTACTATTTAATGGATATACTAAAGCACCCGTTTCTGATAATGAAGCCCCTAATAAATCAGTTTGAGCATTTATTATATTTTTTCTTGGCGGTTCTTTAAGAAATAGTTTCAAATTATAAACTTCATTATTGCAATTTGGTGCGCTATATGTATTATGCACTATGCCAACTAAATTATTTAACTCATTATAAGTTGTTGAATTATTTGAATTAGTTAAATTCGTTGAAATATCAAAACTATCTAATGAATTATTAATATTAATACTTACTTCATTTATTACATTTTTAACTACCCACCATTCATTAACTGGCTTTAATTCAATTTCTATTCTTAATTCGCTATATTGCATTGCTACTAAAGGAATAGGTGTTTTATTATTTAATGTACACCATAAATTAATTGGAATTAATAATTGTCTTGCTCGGATTGATGGTTCTATTCCATAAGACATAGTATTAAGAGAACCAAAATAAGCCGCGTTTGGATAATTTCCATTTCTATTTGAATAATGGGCTGGATTATTTAATTCTGGCACATTACCAATCATTTTATTAAATATTTTTTTTTGATTGTCTGTAAAATCCCGCCAAACCATATTTAATAAATATTGACCACTAAACTCTTGAATAATAGAATTATTAGAAAATACTTTAATAGAGTTTATAACTTGAACTCCAATATTTTCAATCCATTTAAACTCTAATGGATATACTCTATTTATAAGCTTCATATTCATATTAGAGTTGGTTTGTAAAAACTCCAAAGTAGAATCAGACACTTCGCTTGGGCTATTACACGAACAATCACATAATCCACAAGTTGTTATTGATTGATTATTATTAAAAGAATAACTATTATTATTATTTATAGTTAAATAATCCAAATTAGTTTTAATATTTGTTCGGCAAGCAGAACAAAATACAACAGGCGTCCCACCAAATGCAATCAGCGGACTCCAAATATTAGGCAATGTAAATGAAAAAAAAACTTCTTGTAATAAATCCCCATATCTCGGTATTTTAAAATTATACAAAGTTGGAGTATTATAGTTTAAACGAGTATTCCCTTCAAAATCTATTCGGAACTTTTGTTTTCCAAAATTAGTATGCGAAGCAATTGTTTTTTTAAAAAACGTTTTACTTGGATTTCCAATCAAGAGAATATTATTATTAGTATCACTTTCAGATAAAACATTTAAAAATCCGGCACCCATTTATAATGCAAAGGTATATATATATCTATATATTAGATATATCTATATGTTTACTTAAATTGTTTAAATTGTTTAAATTGTTTAAATTGTTTAAATTTAATTTGGAAATAAATAATCAACAATGCCATTAGAAAATTGTAAAATATTATATCTTTCTTCCATAATATGTAAATTATAATTATAGTCCAACTCTTCATATTTTGAAGAGTCAATACAATATTTTATCTGATTATTTGTTTGATTATTATTTTCCTCAAATATTTTATTAACAGAAGTAAGATCATTCTCATTAAACTGTTCTCTATATGGATCAATTGTAGTAAATTCAAATGTAATATTGTTAAATTTCATCATATTCATTGCACCAGATGGATTTAATGAACTATTTTTTTCAATATTAAAATTATAAGAATATATACCATCATCAGGATCTCCTTCCACTCTTAAATAGTTTTCTATTGAATTATTTATGCCATATGGTAAAATATCTTCACGCACAAATTCATTACAATACAATCCCCAATTTACCATTATATTTTTTTCATTTCCGGGATGAGTAGGCCCACTAATATATTGGACGCACGGATTTAAATTATTTATCAAATATTTTTTATGTTGTGGAGTAATGTATGGAATATTTACATTTGACAAACTATTATACAAATCTAAAGATAATATACAAGGATAAGGCATTTTATTATTATATAACCAATTTGAATAATTAGACCATTCATTTCGTAAAGCAACATCTGACCTCTGAAAAAACCACATCCATGATACAGTCATTCCATATGACTGAATATCTTCTTTACGGACCCCTTGTACATTATAGATTGTTCGTTCAAACACTTTTTTAACTAAATATTGTTGAGTTTGCTCGCTAATATATCTTCTCTCATCTTCCGATAAAAAAGCAACCGTTGAATATAAACTAATATTGTCAAATCCAAAATTAGGAAGTTTTGAATAATATTTAATACTTATATCTTTAAATACTTTTTGTATATTTTCAGAGGTCGTTAAATTAGATAGAGTGTTATAACTTATATCTCCAAGACAAAATGAATTTGCTGGAGGAGGTTTTAAAAAGAATAATATATTGTATCTTTCATCGCTTAAATCTGGTTGTATAAATGGAGGATTATAATAATTAAATGTATCAGTGATTACTTTAGGAAGTTGTGTAGTAGGACATAATTTTTCAACCCATGATTCAAAATAATTTAAATCTCTAACTTTAAACAATTCACATAAAGGTCTACATTCTACATGTATTTCCAATTTTGAATATTGTAATAATAATAATGGAAAACTTTGATAACTTGAAAATGTTTCCCATAAATATAATGGAACAAATATGCGTTTTCCACGAATGGATGGTTCTAACCCATTAGGATAATTAGATTCATTTAAACCACCCCAAGATACTGATGGATAATTTCCATTATTATTATTAAAAGCTTCTGGCTCATTAAACTCTTTTGTATTACCAATCATACTATTAAATAATTCTATTTTGGCACTGGTCAAGTCACGTTTAGATTTAGAATATAAATAGTGACCAGAATATTCTTGTATTGGTCTTCCATCAATTAAATATGTAACTTTTTTGATAAATTGAACTCCAATATTCTCAATCCATCTAAACTCATAAGGTTGGCAATATATTAATCCAGAGATATCTGGGCTCGGAACATACTGCCCATTGCTTGACAATGTATGGGCAAGTGGTATAGTATAAATTGGACTATATATATCAGGTAAACTAAATGAAAAAAATGTATCCATTAATAAATCTCCAATATTAGAAATTGTAAATTTAAATAATGAATCTGTAAATAAAGATAAAGAATTTTCAAAACTAGACTCAATTTGAAACCTTTGTAGTTCAAAAATTGTATGTTTTGCATAACTAGTTTTAAAAAATGTTTTTTTTGGATTTCCATTTAATATAATATTTAATTCACCGCTTGCGATTAGATTTAATAAACCTCCACCCATAATTATATATAATTTATATATAATTATAATTATAATTTTATATATATATATAAATTATAATTATAATTATAATTATAAATTCTATATATAATTATATATAATTATATATATTAGTAAATGGATGCAGCAGTAACTAAATTTACAACTTTTATTAAAAATCCAGATATTCAAGTTGAATTATATGCTCTTCTAATAATATTTATTATAGTATTTTGCGTATTTTTATATATTAGATATAAGGTTTCACTGAATAAAAGAAATTGTAACGTTTTGAAAAAAGTTTATAAAAATAAAGCAGCAATTTATAATATGGATTCTAATTCTACTTATTTATTAAGAGATTATTATATTAAAACCGCATACAATTGTTGTGCTGGCGGAAGTATAAAAGTAGATTATGTTGGATTATGTGCTTTAAAGACTTGTATAGAACAAGGCGTTCGTTGTCTTGATTTTCAAATATATTCAATCAATAATACTCCTGCGGTTGCTGTATCATCTGTGAATGAGTTTAATGTAAAAGAGTCTTTTAATAGTATACCAACAAATGATGTATTTTCTACAATAATGAATATGGCGTTTTCAGGCACAAATTGTCCAAATCCAAATGACCCTCTTATTTTACATTTCAGAATATTAAGCACAAATGTTAAAATATATGATATATTAGCAAAACAAATAAATGAAATATTAAACTCAAGAATATTAGGAGTAGACTATAGTTTTGAGTTTGGAGGACAAAATTTAGGGTCTCTCCCTATAAAAACTTTTTTAGGAAAAATTATAATTATAGCAGACGCAAGTAATCCATTATATCAAAAAACAAGATTAGATGAATATATTAATATTGCAAGTAGTGCTCCATTTATGAGAAAATTAAGATATAATGATGTTAAATTTCTTCAAGATGCAAAGTTGGCCAGTTATAATAAACAAAATATGAGTATTATCTTACCAGACCTTGTGCCTAATTATTCAAATCCAAACTTTAATGAAGCAAGAGAATATGGTTGTCAAATGGTTGCAATGTCTTTTCAAAAAACAGATAGTAATTTAGCATATTATAATGATTTTTTTGAAAAACGCAAATCTGCATTTGTATTAAAACCACCAGCACTTAGATATACGCCAAAAACCATCACAATACCAACTCCATTATCTGAAGAATATCAATGTGGTAAGCGAACAATTAGTACCCAATATATTGATTTTGAAATATAATTATTATCTATATATTAATATAATGAAAACAAAAAAAAATAAATTTAAATATTCTTCAAAATCTGAATCTAAACTAAAATCTATTAAAAAAAAAATCTTATTAGAAAAAAAAGAATTACTTCTACGAAACGCAGTTGAAATAGCAGAAAAAAAAAAAAAAATTAAAATGCGTTC
>Ga0114970_10002589_pt1 | contig 13515 bp, 9 predicted proteins | sample M_140205_XF_Meta_FD_87030 | JGI IMG/M metagenome (GOLD analysis project Ga0114970, IMG submission 87030) | Freshwater microbial communities from Lake Montjoie, Canada to study carbon cycling - M_140205_XF_MetaG | ecosystem: Environmental > Aquatic > Freshwater > Lake | place: Lake Montjoie... | reverse complement strand
GATCACTGTCGCGGCGGACTGGCTCGTTCAGCCTCTTTTCGCAGCCCTTCCAGCATGCCCCCGAAGACGAAGTGGTGCATCGGGGCGACGGCGTACCAATACAGGATCCCGAACAGGCCTTTGGGGCGGAACAGCGCGGTTTGGCGGAGGCGGGTGCGGCCGTTCGGCAACTCCTCAAGCTCGAATTCGAGCTTGGCTTCGCCGGGAAGTTTCATTTCGGCGCGCAGAGCGAGGCGCTGATTCTGGCGGAGGTCGGTGACGCGCCAGAAGTCGAGGGCTTCGCCGTAGCCGAGGTCGCTGGGGTGGCGTCGTCCGCGGCGTAAGCCGGGGCCTCCCACGAGAAGGTCGAGCCAGCCGCGCAGGACCCATAGCCAGTTGGACGAATACCACCCGTTTTCGCCGCCAATACGGCAGACGGCGCGGAAGACTTCGGTAGCGGAGGCGGTGGAGATGACTTCGCGGGAGTCGCGGAAGACGGTGCCGCCAGCCCAGTCGGGGTCGCCGGGGATGGCTCCGGCCATGGCCCAGTGGGTTTCCACGTTGTGCTCCAGGGTCTGCGAGATGGCGGCACGGATGGCTTCCCGGACGGTGAGGCACTGGCCAGGGATGATGCGGGTGATGCGGTTGTCGCGGCAGACGACGGGATTTTTTAGGCCTTCGGCGAGGGGCTGGCCGATGTCGTTGCTGAGGGGGGTGACGAAGTGAATCCAGTACGAACTGAGGCGGGGCGTGAGGACGGGGACGGGGATGATCCAGCGTCGCTTGAGCCCGAGCTCTTCGGCCATGATGCGCATGATGTCGCGGTAGCAGAGGACTTCGGGGCCGCCAATGTCGTAGATCTGGCCGGTGGTTTCGGGGTGATCGAGGACGCCGGTGAGGTAGTTGATGACGTCGCGGACGGCGATGGGTTGGGACGGGGTGGAGACCCACATGGGCGTGATCATGATGGGCAGCCGTTCGACCAGGTAGCGGAGGATTTCGAAGGAGGCCGAACCGGAGCCGATGATCATGGCGGCGCGGAGGACGGTGACGGGGACGCCGGTGGAGCCGAGGGCGGTTTCCACGTCGCGACGGGAGGCGAGGTGTTCGCTGAGGTCGGGGCCGGTTTCGCCGAGGCCGCCGAGGTAGATGATTCGTTGCAGCCCGGCCTGTTTGGCGGCGAGAGCGAATTGGGTGGCGAGGTGGTGGTCCTGTTGGGCGTAGTCGGCACCGGCGGACATCATGGAGTGAACGAGGTAGAAGGCGGTGTGGCAGCCCTGTAGATCGAGGGCGAGGGCGTCGGCCTGGGTGAGGTCAGAGGGGCGGACTTCGAGGAGCGGGTTGGTGGCCCAGTCGCGGGTGAGGAGTTTGCGGGGGGACCGGGCGAGACAGCGGACCTGGTGACCGGCTTCGAGGAGGGTATGGGCGAGCCGACCGCCTATGTAACCAGTGGCTCCCAGGATCGCGACGGTGGAGGTGGGGTTGGAGATAGTGACGTTCCGGAGGAAATGGAGCAGGAGACGAGGAGCGAACCCGCAACCAACAGCCTTGAAATGACTTTACCCTATTATATGGTACAGGACTTGTCGATTTTGGTGGACTCGCCAGATGCCACTTTCGATACGCTGCCTGAACTCGGCCGGGGCTTATCTGGCGCGATCTACGAGGGCCTTGTACACCAGGCTTCGGGACAGCGGACGTACCGCAGGTGTGCCACCGCCGGGCACGCTTCCCCTGAGATTCTGGATCATCCCGACCACTACTACGTCATTTACCGGATCGATCCAGAACCAGGTCCCAAACGCACCGCCCCAGTAGAAAGTACCCCGGCCCTCCGGTCGTTCTGCCGCCACGGGATCCAGCACCAGCGCGAAGTCCAGCCCGAACCCAATTCCCGGCTGGTCAGGTCCGTAGAGATCGACTTTGACACCTTCGGGGAGTACGTTGGTGCGCATGAGTTCCACGGTGGATGTCTTCAGGAAGCGCTTGCCGTTGGCCTCACCCCCGTTTAACATCATCTGCGCGAACCGGAAATAGTCTTCGGTGGTGGAAAGCAATCCGCCACTGCCCGAAAAATAGGTCGGTCTTGCAGTACTTTCTACCAGCTGATAGAAACCAGGAGCCGGTGTTGACTGCATCAGCTTCTTGTCGGGGCCGTAGGTGAACACGTCGGTTCGGCGGTGGAGCTTCTCCGGTTCCACCCAGAAGCCGGTATCTTTCATGCCCAGCGGCTCAAAGATCCGGGTTCGCAGGAACTGGTCGAGCGGCTGACCCGACAGCTTCTGAACGAGGTACGCCTGGACATCCACACTGGGGCCGTAGCGCCAGTCGGTACCGGGTTGCGCCACCAGCGGCATTGTGGACAGCTTGCGAATCATGCCCTGCAGATCGGATGCCAGCAGCTTCGAAGGAAGGTACGCGTCATCCACGTCGAGGCCTGCGGTATGGCTCATCAGTTGCCGCATTGGCACGGGCTTGCTCTGTGGGACTTCACTCTTTGGGGTGGCGACCTTCAGATTGGCAAACTCCGGGATATGTTTGGCCACCGGATCATCCAGCGTCCACTTCCCCTGCTCCCACAGCATCATCATGGCGGTGCCCACGATCGGTTTAGTCATCGACGCGATGCGGAAGATTGTGTCCTTCGTGACGGGCTTCTTCGAAGCGAGGCTCTGCACACCGTAGGCGTCAAAGTGGACCACCTTGCCGTGCCGCGCCACCAGGGTAGTGATGCCTGCCAGACTGCCCTCATCCACCAGAGCCCGCATGGTCCGTTGAAACTCGTTGAGCCCAGCCGTGGAAAACCCGAGCGACTCGGGCGAAACCACGCGATCCTGCGCCTGCGCGCCGGTAACGGCCATCATTGTGAGCACCGATATTGCGAACACTGCTTTTCGATCAAATGTCTGCACCTCGTGCATTGTATACCCGTAAACTCCGTCCGAACGGTACTGACTATTAATCAGCTGCGGTATAGTGACCTCATGCCGTACTCCAGACGACAGTTTGTGGCAACTACGCTCGGGGCCTCTGGTGTTGCGTTGGGCCAGAACAAGGTGGTTCTGAACAACGGGACTCGCTGGAACCCCGGTGTTGTCCGACACCTGCTTCCGGCCGTCTCACATGAGCGCTTACTGCTGAAGGCAGGCTTCCTGCATCCACAGACCTCGCCGCCGATCCTGCGTGTGGGTTCGAAGCGTGCTGTCGGCGTGCGCACGGATTCGGTCGGTGAGTTCTATTCGTTCCATCTGGCGGGACTGGAACCGGAACACACCTACCGTCTGGAACTGCTTGATTCTCGCGGCAAAGCACTGTGCGAGCCCTGGCCAATATCGACCTTTCCTGGTCCGCAGGCTCAGCCAAAGCGTGTCCGCCTCCTTGTCTACACCTGCGCCGGCGGGCATCCGGCAACGCGCAATCCCGATACGGGGGGCCCCTACTGGGTGTCCCTTGAGGCCAGACGCAAGTTGCTGGCAACGGGGTTGGCCTATCAGCCCGATGCCGTAATTGCCATTGGCGACCACGTCTACTGGGACCTCCGCTCACCCGTGGGTTCCCTGAGCCTGGGCAATTCCCCTGTGGCCCGGCAACTGGTGGGGCAGTTTGATCGCTCGCAACCTGCCATGGGGGGCGAGAATGAACGAAAGCTGAAGCTGGTGGTAACGCCCCAGGTCTGCGATCTCTACGGCACGCTGTTTCGCTCGACGCCAGTGTTCTTTGTGCAGGACGATCACGACTATTTCGAGAATGACGAGGCCACCGAACAGATGGTCACGTTCCCGCCCGATGATTTCATGTTGCGCCTGGCTCGGGCCAGCCAGAGTCTCTATTACCCCGAGTTTCTGCCGGACGCGAATCGCCCTCTCGGGTTGCCAAGCGCTGGTGGCGCAGACCGGATGCCTGGTGTTGGTGAGTCGTTTGGGACGCTTCGATACGGCAAACTGCTTGAGATTCTGATGTATGACTGTCGGAGACACATGTCCCTGAAAGGGCCGGTTGGCGGGTTCTTGCCCGACTCCGCAGAGGAGTGGCTGATTCAGCGAATGACAGCTCAGGAAACCCATCACGTGGTCAATCTCCCGTCAACACCGATCGGTTGGGCCGCCGGTAAGTGGGGCGAATGGTACCCCGATCTGTTGCAGCCCAATGGCAAGCTGGGTACGACCAACGCCAAGTACTGGTGGCAACAGGGGTGGAGACTACAGCATGATCGTTTGCTGCAGAGGGCATCGTCCATGCAACGCATTCCGCTGTTTCTCAGTGGCGACCTGCATGCCTTGGCGGAAGGCAGAATCCACCGGTACGGCAAGCTTGATTTCAGCCGGAACCCGGTGGTTTCGGTTCTCACAGGGCCAATTGGCACCGGGCCGAAAGCCTGGCCCTCAGTCTGGCGCGGGACCCCGCCACAGCCTCCGTCCGGGCTCGAGATTGAAGAGGGCCTGAAACCCCTCGAAAAGAATGGTTTCTCGATCCTCGACTTTACCGAAGACCAGATGGAAGCTCAATTCTTCAGCTGGAAAATGGACGAACCAGAGCAACGCCTGGATGACCTGAAACCGTTCCACCGCTTTACCGCCAAACGCCGGGCATGACCGCGAGGCGTCTGCGAATATGGCGGAAGGCAGCAACGACGGGTTCATCACGGTGGTGAGCGGATTCTTACGCTCCGGGAACCTGCGTTTCCTCAGTGCCGGAATAACGGCATCACCGTTGAGATATTGGCGTACCGGAGGAAATGGAGCGGGAGACGAGACTCGAACTCGCAACCAACAGCTTGGAAAGCTGTGACTCTACCATTGAGTTACTCCCGCTCACAGGGAGACAGTTCGGAAGCCGAACTAACCCTATTGTAGCAACGGCACGTTTACGGGCGATACACTGCCTGGGTGCAGTTGTTACTCCGTGTCGCGCTCTTTTTCCATCGCTGGATGGGGACTGCATTCTGTGCTTTGTTTGCCTGGTGGTTCGTTTCCGGTATCTTCATGATGTATTGGGACTTTCCTGCGGTAACGGAAGCGGACCGTCTGCAACACGCCAGACCGCTCAATCCTTCAAGGGTTCTTCGCGGCATGCCGGGGCCGGGCGTTCCCTCTCTGGTTATATTCGACGGGCGTCCGGCGTGGATCTCCGGTACGGGGGCGCGGCGCAGCATCACATTTGCCGATGACGGGAAACGGCTGCTGGTGTTTTCTCCGGAGGTGAACCTTCGCACGGCGGCTGAATGGGCCGGGCGGCCCGCCGGGGAGGCGCAGATTGAGATGCTTACCGAAGCGGATCAATGGACGGTGCAGGGTTCGTTTGGTGCTCTCCGGCCTCTGGCGAAATACGAATGGCCGGATGGGCAGGCTGTCTACATTTCTACGCGATCCGGGGAAGTGGTGCAATATACAACCCGGCGGTCCCGCCTGTTTGCCTGGCTGGGGGCGATTCCTCATTGGCTCTACTTCACTCCTTTGCGGACCAATACGGAGCTGTGGAGCCGGGTAGTGATCTGGGCGTCGGGGTTGGCGACTTTGGCCGCATTGCTGGGGTTGGGGGTGGGCCTCGCGATGTTATCGCCCCGTAAGAAGTACCGTCACGCGGGCTTGCCCACCGCGATTCCCTACTCCGGAGTGAAGAGGCTGCATACGCAGTGGGGTCTGTTCTTCGGCGTTCTGGTCTGTACGTGGGCCTTCAGCGGGATGCTCTCGATGGATCCGATCGGGAGTCCGGCGCGAGGTCGCAGTTCAGTTCCGGCGGCTCTGCGGTCCGTACCTGACCTGCGGCACTTCACTGTGCAGAGCATGGCAGATGCGCTTCGAAAAGCTCCTGGCACGGTTTTGCTGACGCTGGCCGTGTTTGCCGGGGAGACCTTGTATGTGGCGCGGGATGCCGCAGGCCGGATCACGGTGATTCCGGTGTCGGGAGAACCGCGAGCGGAGCTCGGTGCGGACCACATTGTGGCGGCCCTGAAAAGCGCGGGAGAGTCGGATGTCCGGGTAGTCCGTGAGTATGATTTTTGGTATCGTGACCGGCTGGGCCGGAAGCCTCTCCCGGCAGTTCTGGTGACGCGGGCTGCGGAGGGGATGCGCTATTACGTGGATCCGCGTACTGCTGCCATTGTGGGTAGCTACAGAACGAATGATTGGGTGAACCGCTGGCTTTATCACGGCCTGCATTCTCTGGATTTCCCCTTGCTTTACCGCTATCGACCACTTTGGGATGTGGTGATGCTGGTGCTGCTGGGGGGCGGTTTGGTGGCTTCGGGGACCGGTGTGGTGCTGGGTTTTCGGGTGCTGCGGCAGCGGGTGTTCCGCGCTTAGTCGTAACTGCCCTCCACAAACCACCTCCCGGAATCGACTTCGCGGCACATCCGGTAGAGTTCTCCCGATTCGAGGGCGATGTCCCATTCGTCGCGGTTCCAGGCGTCCTCTCTCCACCATTCGCCGGAGGTTCTCCAGGGGCCTTTGGCCATGACGACCCTGCCGTTTACTGCGGGGGAAATCAGGCGGACGGGTTGCTGGTTGATCAGCAGGACCTGGACTGCGCGCGGGGGGCGGAAACGGCGGAGGCAGAGCCTGGGAACGGTGGGGGCTTCGGCTTCATCAACGGCGAGCCTTGAAGTCGCGAGCGGTGGGGCGAAGACGCGCATGACGAAGCTGTCAGGACGGTGCGTATTGCGGAGTTGGGGGCTTCCGACGTGATCGGTGCCGACTAAATGGCGGAGCCGGGAGACGGTCAGTTCCAGCTTTTCGGGTTCGGGTGAGGTGGGGACGAACAGGCCGTGCTGCGTCCGGCGGGGTTTTACCGGCTCCGCGCGCAGATAGACCTGGACGACGGGTGCAACGGGCGGTCGGCCATTGAGGTCCAGCTGCAGCATGCGCAGGAAGGCACGCTGGTCGAGCATGGGGACCGGGAGTTTGAGTTGCGTTACGTGCTCCGGGGCGCGTTCGAGGGCCAGGCGGAGGGTGAGTTCATTCGTGGCAAGGGTGCGGAAGCGGAGCTTGTCGCAGACTTCACCGAGGAGGCGGCTCAGGACGAAAGCCAGCGGTTCCAGGTTGTCGACGGGGTAATCGAGTTCCAGGGAGGCTTCGAATTCCAGAGGGTCTTCGAGGGGGCGTAGTTGGCGCGACCCTTCGCCGCGGGCCAGGTACTGGAGTTCGATGCCTTCTTCGCCGAGACGTGCGGCGACGCCGAGGGGGGGCAGTTTGGCGAAGTCGCCGAAAGTCCGGATACCCCAGAGGTGGAGCAGTTCGGCGGTGGCGGGGGAGCCGCCCAACAGATTCAGGGGCAGGGAAGCGAGGGCTTCGGCCTCCCTGCGGGGGGCGATGACGGTGATGCCCCGAAAGCCTCGTGCGGCGTGGGCGGCCGCGTCGGGGTTTGCGGCGAGGGCCAGATTGGCAGGGACCCCGACCGTGCGGTCAATCTCGCGGGCGAGGTTCTCCGGAGGGCCGTAGAGGGTTTCGAGGCCACGAATGTCGAAGATGACGGTGTCGGGCGGCAGTTCCTCCACGTGCGGGGAGAATTTACGGGCACACTCCAGCAGGAGTTCCAGATTGCCGGGACCATGCAGACATGCGTACATTACCGCACCGCCCGGAACTCGGCCTTGCGGGACCGGTGTTGTCTTCTTGATTCCACTTCGGCATCCATGCCGGCTAACAGCTTGCCGCGCCACACCGGGCCCAGGGGCTGCAGTTCCATTTGCAGTTCTGAGCAGGAAGCTGCGTTGATGCGCCGGGCTACTGCCACCAGGGCCGCGCCGGTGCGCTCTGCCGCATGACGCAGCCGGAACCACGAGGCCAGCGGGATGCGGCGGACCTCGCGTTCCGGCGTATCGGCCAGATCCATGACAACTAATCCAAAGCCCCCGCTCTGGATTAACAGATCGACCGATTTCAGGGCGTGTTCGGCGCTGCCACCGCAGTTGATCCAGAGGAGCCGATCCAGATCCACACCCATTTCTGAAGCCGATTGTGGATCAAACGCCCCGGCTGTATCCACCCAGACACAACATTCTCCACTGCGGGTTGCCTGGCCCAGAAACGCTACCACGAGCGCGGTTCGCCCGCTGGAGGCCGCCCCGCTGATTTCGGTGAGCGCGCCTCGGGGGACACCGCCGGATGTGAGGGTGTCGATAGCCCCGATTCCGGACGCAAGCTTCTCTTTTTCCAACGACTTACGGATTCCGAGCGGGATCTCAAAACGGGCTTCGACGGTGGAGCGTAGCTGTAGAACGGCGGCTTTCATATTCGCCTTTTATTCGCCTCAGGAACTCTACTTTCGCAGATTTTGATGGCCGAAGCAAGAGGCTTGTGTGAGGTTTTTCACGGGGCGGGGGAGACGCGGTGTGTAGAAATCAGGTTGCAAGAATATTACTGCGTGGTCTATAGTGTAAGTAACTCCCGGTAGAACTCCGGCGAACCATTAACGAATTTCCAGGCCCTGCCCCGCCCGGAAAAATGGCTCGCCAATCCTGCTCAGTCTGCAGAAAAAATCGCGACGCCAGACGGCCCGCGAATGCGACTTTTCGCGGAGAAAACAATGTCACATTTCAGGGGTGTCAGGCTGTGCCTGGCCATTACGGCATTTGCTTTAATTGCAGTGTCCAGTGCGGTCGCGCAATCCATCTACGGGGGCGTTCGCGGTATCATTTCGGACGCTCAGGGGTCCCTTGTCTCCGGTGCCAAAGTAACGCTCACCGATGAGGCCACAAACTCAACACGAGCCGCAGTAACCAATGAAACGGGCGAATACAACTTTGCTTCTGTAGTGCCTTCCGTTTACACTGTCAGCGCAGAGTCTCCCGGCTTCAAGCGCATTGAGCGCAAAGGTATTCCTCTCGCCACCCAGCAGGTCGCCACGGTGGATCTGAGACTGGAAGTGGGCAACGTTACGGAAAGCGTAATGGTAACGGCGGAAGCGCCTCTTCTGGAAGCTTCGACGGCATCACAGGGCCAGGTTCTGGATCGCCAGAAACTGGTGGATCTCCCGAACCTTGGCCGCAACCCGTTCATGATGTCCCGGCTCGCGACCACTGTGCAGCAGGTTGGTAACCCTGGTTACAACCGGATGCAGGACCAGTCGGGTTCTTCACAGATCTCGATCAACGGTGGTCCGGTCCGCGGCAATAACTACCTTCTCGACGGTATTCCGATCACCGATTTCTCGAACCGCGCGATCATCATCCCTTCGATTGAAGCTGTCGCGGAAATGAAAGTTCAGTACTCCACTTATGATGCGGAAATGGGCCGCACGGGTGGTGGTATGTTCAACACTTTTATCAAGTCCGGCAGCAACCAGTACAGCGGTTCCCTGCTTGGTTATATGCGCCAGACCGAATGGCTTGCCAACACCTTCTTCAACAACCGCAATGGTATCAAGATTACGTCTCAGCCGTTCCGCAACTACGCTGGCTCCTTTGGCGGGCCGGTGATTATCCCGAAAGTCTACAACGGCAAGAACAAGACCTTCTTCTGGCTTGGTTTCGAAGGCTATCGCGACACGCAGGCTGCCAGCCGCGAACAGTATGCGCCCACTGCTCTGGAACGTGTCGGCGACTTCTCGCAGACAAGGAACAGCGCTGGTAACCCACTGGTGATTTACGATCCCAACACCACTGCTGCTGATGGTTCGCGTACTGCGTTTGCCGGTAACGTGATCCCGGGAAGTCGCCAGGATCTGGTTGGCCGCAACATTGCAACCACTTACGAACTGCCCAACAAGACGGGTGCCGGTCGTTTTTATGGTGACAACAATCTGGCCGGTGGTGGTCCTCTTGCCTCCAAAGCTGACCAGTTGTTCGGCAAGCTGGATCATCAGTTGACTTCGTGGTGGCGCGCCAGTCTCAGCTACCTGCGGTACAACTCGGCCGAGCCCGGGGAAAATCCGTATAAGAGCATCTCTTCTCCGGATCAGTGGTATCTGTTCCGCAAGGTGGATACGACACAGTTCAACTCCACGCTGACGCCCTCGGCCACCTGGGTTATCGCGGTGCGTTACGGCTTCAACCGCTTTCCGAATATCGGAACGCAGAAGTCACAGAACTATAACCTGACAACGCTCGGTTTTGCCAACTCCTTTGTGAAAGATGTCCCATCTCCCTCGTTCCCGAACGTTGCGATGCAGACGGCCTATTCCCTCGGTACCAACAATAACTTCAACTATGTACACTCTTCGCGGAACTTCAGTGGTTCGGCTTCGAAGTACATCGGCAAGCACGGCATCAAGTTCGGTTATGACTACCGGAAGCTGAGCGATGCCGGTCTGGACTACCAGAACAGTGCTGGTGCCTTCACCTTCGATAACCGCTTTACCCGCGCGAACTCCAACTCCTCCACTAGTGCTTCCGGTTCTGATATTGCCGACATGTTACTCGGAGCTCCGGCTGGTGCCACAGGGTACATTCCCACCGTTCTGAACGAGTATGTTACTTACAACGCTCTCTTTATTCACGATGATTTCCGCGTGAACTCAAAGCTGACCCTGAACCTGGGCCTTCGCTGGGAGCGGGAAAGTGGTCTGCACGAAAAGAACAACCTCCTGATCACGAACTTCGATACCAACGCCTCGAATCCGATCGGGACCGCAGCCGGACTGCCGGTGAAGGGTGTGTTCCAGTTCGCAGGGATTGGTGGCGCGAAAACTACGACCATGAACCTCAGGCAGAACAAGTTTGCACCCCGCCTGGGTGTGGCTTATCAGCTGAACGATAAGACGGTCATCCGCGGCGGCTGGGGTATGTTCTGGGCTCCTGCTTTCGCTCTCGGCTCCCCGTATAACAGTGAAGGTGTGACGGCAACGACGCAGCCCTCTGTTTCGAACGACGGCAACAAGACTCCCGCAGTGAAACTCTCCAACCCCTTCCCGAACGGTCTGGATCGTCCGGTGGGCAGTTCCCTCGGTGCTCTCACCGGCGTGGGCAAAGCGATGACGATCTTCGATCCCAACGCGACCTCCACTCGTGTGCAGCAGTTCTCACTACAGTCTATTTCGAACCGGCTTTGCATAAAGCCCTGCGCATGAAGGCTGTCACCACCGACCAGAGTGTTTCGCAGTTGGTGAATCAGTCAGTTCGGCGGGCGCTGGCCGAAGATGCCGAGGATCTAACTGTTTTTCAGAGCCGTGCGACGGAGCCCGCCCTGCCATTCGAGCAGGTGTTGAAGGATATGAATCGGCGTGGCAAGCTATAGCCTGCTGATCAAGGCCTCAGCGGCCAAAGAATTGGAAGCTGCGCCGAAGAAGGATCGGGGACGACTCGCAGAAAGAATTAAGAGCCTGGCAACAACGCCACGTCCGCACAGTTCGGAGTGACTATCGAATTCTCTACCTGGTGTACCGAAATTTAGGGAATCCGGCGCGCGGCCACCCATTTCAAATACAATGGCATCCGTGATGCTACTCCGCCTCCTTTCGCTCCCGCTCCTATGCGCAGCCGCGCTCTCCGCCCAAACCAACCCGCTCTGGCACGAGGAGAAAGTAAAGAACTATCTCCCCCACATGACGTGGCCCGAAGTCCAGGACCTGCTCACCCGCACCGACATGGTGATCGTCCCCGTGCCCTCGCTCGAACAGCACGGCCCGCAGACGCCCATCGGCACCGATTTCCTCAGCGGCGTGGAACGCGCCAAACTCATAGCGCAGAGGACCGACGTGCTGGTGGCGCCCATCATCATGGCCGGCAGTTCTCCGTATCACATGGAGTTCCCGGGCACAATTTCAATATCAACCGAAACCCTGGAGAAGGTCTACTTTGAAACTGCGCAGAGTCTGATCCACCACGGCTTCCGCCGCATTCTTTTCCTGAACAGCCACGCCGGCAACCAGTACATGACCGCCTTCGTTGCCGACCGCGTCAATCAGGAAACGCCCGCCATCGCGATTGAACTCTCGGGCGCAGCGGCCGCGCTCGAACCGCGCCAAACCTCACGTGCCACCCAGTTCGATCGCCACGGCGGAGTCGGCGAAACCTCCGGCGCCATGTATCTCTTCCCCAGCCTGGTCGACATCTCGAAGGGCAGCAAAGGCGATCTGACCCTGCCTGATCACATGAACAAAATGCTGCCGCAGGTCATCGCCGGCGACCCCGTTGCCTCGCAGGTCTTCCTCGCCGAAGGTCTGAAACCGAAGGCCACAGGCAAGCACACTTCCACCCGCGAAATGACCGCAACAGGCAGCTGGAGCCAGCGCGATACCCGCGACTCCAATGCCGCCCAGGGACGCGCCGCCACCGATACATTCGTCAACGCCGCCGTGGAATTCATTAACCGCTGGAAGGCTCTGCGCCCCCTCGCGCCGCTCTCGGAGCGGCAGGCCAAATAGCCATGACCGTCAAAACGCTCTGCGCCCTCGCCGTCCTCACTGCGGCCGCCATCGCCCAAACCTCCGACCCCTGATTCTCCACGTTCTCCATCTGATATCCAGCGCCAACTGAGCGCCGGTTGGGTGGTAACGGCCGGATACTCCGGTTCGCGTACGGCGGACCTGACCTGGAGCACGGCTGCCTTGAACGTCAATCAGCTGGATCCTTCGCTGTTCTCCCGCGGTGCGGCACTTACGGCTTCGGTCGCGAATCCTTTCTTCGGTAAGGGTGGCACGGGCGTTATTGGTGGCTCTACTGTAGCTGCCAATCAGCTGCTGCGTCCCTATCCGCAGTTTGGTAACGTCAACTTCACCAATAGCAGCCGCAATCACGCGAAGTATGATTCGCTGACGTTCAAGCTGCAGAAGAGTTACTCTAAGGGCCTGTCCATTCTGACGGGTTACACGCTGGGTAAGAACTTCGATATGTCTGGTGGCGGCCCTGGTAACAACCTGAATGGTGGTAACGGCGGTCCGCAGGACGTTTATTCACTGGCCGGTGAATGGGGCCTTTCTTACCTGCATTCGCCGCATCGTCTGACGAACGCTCTTACCTACGAACTGCCCTTCGGTAAAGGCAAGCCCTTCCTCTCCAGCCTGCCCAAGGCTGCTGATATGGCTCTGGGTGGCTGGTCCGTCAACACGGTCAGCACCTTCCTGACCGGCTTTCCGCTCCAGATCTTCATGAATAACAACGGCAACAGCGCTTTGGGTACCGCTCGCCAGCGTCCGAATGCGACGGGAGCCTCCCCGTTCGTGGATGCCCCGGTAGCTACAAAAATCGATGGCTGGATCAACAGGGGTGCATTTACGGATGCCGCACCTTTCACCCTGGGTAATGTAACACGTACGATCTCCACCCGGGGGCCGGGGCAGGTGAACTGGGATATTTCAGTCTTCAAGACAGTTGCTGTCTATGAGAGATTCAAGGCTCAGTTCCGCGCGGAAGCTCTCAATGCCATGAACACTCCGTACTTCCGGGCACCGAATACGGCGTTCGGGAACGGTGCTTTTGGCCGGGTCACGTCGCAGGCCAACTTCCCGCGCATGCTGCAGCTCGGGCTCCGGCTCTACTTCTGATATGGAGCGACTTGTCAAGCCACGGATAGAATTCATGGTCTGACGGGTTTTGAAATGGTTGTTTTTTTTCGGGCTGGAGATTCCTCGACAGAGGGAGCTCCAGCCCGTCTTCTTTGG
>Ga0114970_10002588_pt1 | contig 13516 bp, 10 predicted proteins | sample M_140205_XF_Meta_FD_87030 | JGI IMG/M metagenome (GOLD analysis project Ga0114970, IMG submission 87030) | Freshwater microbial communities from Lake Montjoie, Canada to study carbon cycling - M_140205_XF_MetaG | ecosystem: Environmental > Aquatic > Freshwater > Lake | place: Lake Montjoie... | reverse complement strand
CCCCGGGGCGTTCGTCAAATTACCAGCGCGTACTTCTGGGCGGTAATTTTAATTCCACATCCGGCGGTGGCAACTCAGCCATTCTTGCCAACTCGCGCCAGCCGTACATGCTGCAGTGGAATTTTGGTATCCAGCGCCAGTTGCCCACCGGCATGGTCGTGGAAGTCGCCTACGCGGGATCCCGGGGCGTTCACCTTCCCAACAGCGGCACGCAGTTGAACCAGCTCGCAGACAAGTACCTGTCGCTCGGCAGCCAGCTCGTGAGCTCTGTTGCGAATCCCTTCCTCGGCATCATCACGTCGGGGCCACTCTCTCAACCCACCGTCCAATACGGTCAGTTGCTGCGCCCGTTCCCGCAATACCAGAGCGTGATCGATGCGGGCGGCTATACAGGCACCAGCACCTATCACGCCATGACTGTGCGTACCGAAAAGCGCTACTCGGCCGGTACCATCTTGGGAGCGTACACGTTTTCGAAGATCATGGGCAACATTGAAACCAGTACCCCGTGGCTCGAGAGTGGCCAAACCGCCGCCTTTCAGAACTTCAATAACCTGAATCTGGAAAAATCCATTTCCAGTTTCGATGCCCGCCAGCGGCTTACGCTCAGTTACGTCGTCGGTCTGCCGTTCGGCAAAGGCCACCGTTTTCTCAGTGGTATTACCGGCCTGGCGGATAAGGTGATTTCCGGCTGGGGGGTCAACGGTGTCTCCACGTTCCAGAAGGGCTTCCCGCTCGGCTTCACCTCTACCCCGAACCTCACCAATTCGTTCGGGGGCAACTCTCGCCCGAACCTGGTGGCCGACTGCGTTCGGAACGTCGAAGGTGCTGTCCAGTCGCGGATCAACAAGTTCTTTAACACCGCCTGCTACACGGCTCCGGCCGCGTACACGTTCGGCAATGCCAGCCGGACGGATCCCGGCGTGCGTGGCCCCGGCATCGCCAACTACGATTTCTCGCTGGTCAAGAAGACCTCCTTCCGGGAACGGTACAACCTGGAATTCCGCGCGGAGATTTTCAACCTGTTTAATCGTGTGCAGTTTGGTCGGCCCAATACCGCCCAGACCGTTAGCGCCAACAACACCTTCGGGGTCATCACCACGCAGGCGAATGGCCCTCGCCTGATCCAGATGGCCATGCACCTCAGGTTCTAAACCTCCCGGGTTTCCCCATTTCCCGCCAGCCTCGGACCGCTGCCATGTTTCAGCGCGGTGGTCCGAGTGCTACGGTGGTGAAGGAATTTGCCCGGATCATGCGGATCAACGCCACATTTCTCGTCCTCCTGTCGGCCTCGGCGCTCTCCGCGCAGGCCGTTCTGCCGTCGGATCTGACAGGTACTCTCACCGCCTTCGGGGCCGCGACTGTTGACGTCGTCTCCTCGCCTGGGCCCGGCTTTACTGACGCCTTTCGCATCCATACACATCGTCCAGGCAGGACCCTTTCTCTCGCCACTCTGACCTGGGCCAACTCGACCAGAATCATCACCGGCGACCGCCTTACCCTTACCTTCTGGGTCCGAAAGGTTGCCCCTGACGATCTCTATAACGTTCGAGCCACCGTCAGCCTGGAGTCCGACGAAGGCGAGCCTCTTCTCGATACCGTTTTCCCCTGCAACCTCGGCACCTGGGCCAAATACTCGTTCCCCGTCACGGCCTCGCGCGACTATGATGTCGGCAGCCTCCGCCTGGTTTTCCGCCACGGCCTCGGGCCGCAAGCCTATGAGTTGGGCGGTATCCAGTTCATCAATCGAGGGGGGCCGCCTGCGCCTCCTGCACCCGTCGGTTCCCTCATCCCGGCTGATAGCACCCGAACCTACTCCGCCTTCTTCGATAACTCCGTGGGCGGTGGTTCGGCCCGCGTGGTTACGGCCTCGGGACCGGGCTTCACCCAGGCCATTCAGATTCAGGTCAACGGTACTTCGCCATTTATTTACAACGCGCAACTCGGCTGGAACACTACCGCCGCTGTCGCGAAAGGTGAGGCTGTCCTGCTGAGTTTCTACGCCCGGGTTCTCGAAAATGGCCCCATTCAGGGCCAAATCGTCTTTGAGCGCAATGGCACCCCCTTCGATAAGTCTGTCAACTTTTCCTTCCCTGTTTCCTCCGGTGAATGGCAACTCCTCCAGGCTCCCTTCTTTGCGAATGACAATTACAAGCCGGCCGAAGCCCACCTCCAGGTCCAGTTCGCAGCCGGCCCCCAGCGCTTCGAAATCGCCGCGCTGGAACTGAAAAATTATGGCTCCCTGAAAGACCTTTCGTCGTTGCCGGGTCAGGGTGCAAAAACAGTCGATGCCGCACAGGAGCGGCTCCTCACCGAGGCCCGGCAACGCATCCTTACTGTCCGCCAGGCACCCCTCACTGTGCTCGTTACGGGCGCCGCAGGCCTTCCTGTATCCGGCGTGGAAGTCCGTATCCAGCAACTGCGCCACGCCTTCCGCTTCGGTTCCGCCGTCACGGCCGCCGGTCTTAAACTGGCGGGCCAGGATAACGAAATCTACCGCTCCCGCGTCGCAAGTCACTTCACTACAACCGTGTTGGAAAATGACCTCAAATGGCCGCTTTGGGAATGCACCAGCTGTGGGAGTTCGTTCAGCCAGTCCCAGACCCGTGAGGGGATTCAGTGGCTTCTGGATCGCAATATTCCCGTGCGCGGCCACAACCTGATCTGGCCGTCGTTTCGCAACATGCCCACGAATGTGCAGGGCCTCGTCGGCGAAAATCTCCGCAGCCGCATCACGAAGCACTTCGAAAATGTCCTCAACGACTCCGGCGTCTTTGGCAAGATCTACCAGTGGGATGTCGTCAATGAACCCTTCGATAATTACGACGTGCAGGGCCGCGTCTCCGGCGTAACCGGGATTGCTCCTTCCGAGGGTTTGCTGGGTAATAACGAACTGCTCGGATGGTTCCGCCAGGCCCGTGCCCTCGCGCCCAATGCCCGGCTGTTTCTCAACGATTACAGTAATATCGACACCGCCAGCCCTGGCCAGCACGAAGACTACACCGTGCGTTTTCTCGAATGGATGCAGGAGAACAATGCACCCCTTGACGCCATCGGCCTGCAGGCTCACTTCGGTGCCGCTCGGAGTCTGGCCCGCATGACCACCGTCATCGACCGTTTTGCCCGCTTCAAACTCCCGCTGGCCATCACCGAATTCGACTTCAATACCAGCGACGAGCAAGCCCAGGCCGCCTTCACACGCGACTTCATGACGCTCATCTTCAGTCGCCCCGAATTTACCGACTACCTGATGTGGGGCTTCTGGGCCAGTCGTCACTGGTTGCCCCAGGGCGCCATGTACGCTGACGACTGATCCTCAAAGCCTGCGGCGCTCATGTACAATCGCCTCCTGTTTCAGGAGTGGTGGAGCAACTCGCTCGGCGTCACAGACCTTACCGGACGCTTTGAAAGGCCGGTTTTTAAGGGTGCCTACCAGATCACCGTGATCGGACCGAACGGGCCCCAAACCCAGGTAGTGACTGTCGCCGATTCCCGCACCGTCGCCATCACACTGCCCTGACCGGAAGAGTTTGGTCTGGGGGCCCGGTGTAAAATGGTCCTTCTCAGGAGGCAGGGCATGAAGCTGGCAACGTTTGAGGTGGCAACTCCGGTGGGTCCGATCCGCCGAATTGGTGCCGCCGTTGGTGATCGATTGGTTGATTTTTCGGCCGCGTTTGCGGCGCATCTGGAGCTGCACGACCCCGCTTGTGACGCCCGCCGAATGGCCGCCGCCATCTTCCAACCCGATATGGTGGCGTTCCTCGAAACCGGCGACCTGGGCCGTCGCGCCGCGCAGCAGGCCATCGACGCTGCAGGGTCCAAAGACGAGGCCTTCGGGGCCCGCACCAGCTACGCGCTGAATGAAGTGAAGCTGCTCGCGCCCATCACCCGTCCCCGCGTGATGCGCGACTTCCTCACCTTCGAAGGCCACATGCAGAACGCTGCGCGGGTCCTCGGCTGGGGCGCGGTGCCGCCTGTTTGGTACGAAATCCCGTCGTACTACAAGGGCATCCCCGCTACCGTCATCGGCACCGGCGAAACCGTCACTATTCCGCCCTATTGCGAGAACTTCGATTTTGAACTGGAACTCGGCATTGTGATCGGTCGCAGTGGCAAGGCCATTGCTGCCGAAGACGCCGGGAAGTACATCGCCGGCTACACCATCTGGAACGATTTCAGCGCTCGTGACCAGCAGAAGCGCGAAGGTCCGCTGGGCATGGGGCCCAGCAAGGGTAAGGACTTCGATAGCGGTAACGCCATTGGGCCGTATCTGGTCACTGCCGATGAATTCGATCCCGCGAATGCCCGTATGCTAGCGAGAGTAAACGGTGAAGTATGGACAGATTCGACAAGTGCTGGCCGCCAGTTCTCGTTTGAGGATCTGATAGCCTATGTATCTCGAAGCGAAACGATTCAGATCGGAGAGCTTTGGGGTTCCGGCACAACAACCGGAGGCTCAGGCTTGGAACTCGGCAAATGGCTGAAGGCCGGTGACCACATTGAACTTGAGATTGAGGGCATCGGCATCCTGGCGAACAACATCGTCCGGGGCTGATATCCGAAACAAAGCACGAAAGCGAAAGGAAAAAACATATGTACGTAGTTGCCGCCCAGTATTACGCCCAGGAAGGTAAGGACGACGAAATCGCCGCCATCCTGCAGACCATGATTCCCATCTCACGCGCCGAGCCCGGTTGCGCACTTTATACCGTGAATCGTGCCTTCGACGATCCCCGCAAGTTTCTGTTGTACGAGCAGTATCACGATCTCGCCGGCTACGAAGCCCACATGGCGACCGAGCCGTTCAAGGAGAACATCCTGGGCAAGGTAGTTCCGATGCTGGAAACGCGCGTTCGCAATTTCTACAACACCGTCGAACCTGCCTAACCTCATGTCGATTGCAAGCATCAACCCGGCTACGGGCGAACTTCTGGCATCCTTTCCGGCTTTGACTCCGGAAGAACTGGACGCCCGGCTGGAATGCTCGGCCGCCGCCTTCGCGCTCTGGAAACGAACCACGTTTTCAGAGCGCGCGGCGCTCCTGCGCAGAGCCGCGGACCTTTTGGAAGCGGAGGCTGAAAGCCTCGGCAGGCTGATGACTGTCGAGATGGGGAAACCGCTGCGTCCGGCCATTGATGAGGTCCTGAAATCAGCGAAGGGGTGCCGCTACTACGCGGAGCACGCGGCAGGCATCCTCGCGGATTCCAACATTCCCACCGAGGCGCAACAAAGCTATATTCGTTATGAGCCGATGGGCGCAGTTCTGGCGATTATGCCGTGGAACTACCCCTTCTGGCAGGTCTTCCGTTTTGCAGCTCCGGCCCTGATGGCGGGCAATGTGGCGCTCTTGAAACATGCCCCCAACGTGCCCCAATGTGCCGTAGCCATTGAAGATATTTTCCTCCGCGCCGGTTTTCCGGTCGGGGTGTTTCAAACCCTTCTGCTCGAAACCGAGCAGGTTGCCGCCGTGATTGCCGACGACCGCGTGCATGCTGTGACCCTGACCGGCAGTGACCGGGCTGGCCGCGATGTCGCCGCCCATGCCGGTAAAGCGCTGAAGAAAAGTGTCCTGGAACTGGGTGGCAGTGATCCGTTTATCGTGATGCCCTCGGCCGATCTCGACAAAGCCATCGCCACAGCCGTGAAATCGAGGGCGGGGAACAGTGGCCAGTCCTGCATCGCAGCGAAGCGGTTCATCGTGGCGAGACCGGTCGCCGAAGAATTTGTCAGTCGCTTCGCTACAGCGATGGCAGCGCTGAAGGTTGGCGACCCCCTGGACCCTGCCACCGACCTGGGGCCTCTCGCCCGACCCGATCTCATCGCGCAGCTGGACGCGCAGGTAAAGGCCACCCTTGCGGCCGGGGCTTCCGTGATTCTCGGTGGCGCACCCCTGCCCGGACCCGGCTGCTACTATCCCCCCACCATCCTGGTCGATATCCCGGTGGACTCCCCCGCCTACAGAGACGAGTTTTTCGGCCCCGTGGCTTCGGTCTTCGTGGTCGATGGTCTTGACGAAGCGCTGGCTCTGGCCAACGACACTCGCTTCGGCCTCGGTGCCAGTCTGTGGTCGAATGACCCTGGCGAGCAACAGCAGTTCGTCCGCGAAATCGAAGCGGGCCAGGCTTTCGTGAACGCCATGGTCGCTTCCGATCCCCGAATTCCCTTCGGCGGAATCAAGACCTCCGGCTACGGCCGCGAACTTGGAGTGGAAGGAATTCGCGAGTTCGTTCAGATCAAGACGGTCTGGGTGGCGTAGCAGTTCCTGTTCCAACCTCACCGTTGCTTGACTTCACTTCAGCGCCCTGATAGCATTCCGTTCGCTATACAGCACGAGCGTTGCGCCATGTGCATCATGCCCGTTGTTTGGCCGAAGGGGAGAAACCCAATGAAGCGTCGTCTTTCTGTTTACTTAAGCGTGATCGCCAGTACCGTGTCGGTATTTGCCCAGGTGCCGGTCGGCCCGGTGGTTCCCGCAGGGCGGGGCAGGGGCGCTGCTGCGGCAGCAGCTCCCTCCGAATCTGTCCGCACCGGCACGCACCGGATTTCGGGCTCTGTTGCCGGACTCCTGGGCTGGAGAGTTGGTGCCCCCGCATCGGCGACCGCGACCTCATTCCTGGAGGGCGCTGTCAAAACAGACGCAGCTGGCCTGGGCGTGATTGAAGCGTCTTCTTCCCAGAAGACCAGCGCTCAAATCGCGAAAAATCTGGATGCTACTCTGACGGCTGACGAATTGGCCGCGGTGAAAACGAAACTGCGGGCTCTGGGTCTGCGCGTCGGTGCCTATCGCGTAAGCAAGCTCGCAGCTGGTGATCGTGCCGTTCTTGACTTCGCGAAGAGCCTGGGCGCGGACATCGTGATTGCCCCCGGTGACGCTGCCTCGCTCTCCGCCATCCACAAGCTGGCGACCGAAGCCGGCATCAACGTCGCCGTCGAAAACAAAGACCCGAAATCTCTCGTCGCCGCCCTGGGCAGCCTCAGCAACCGGGTTGGTATTGCCACCGATGTGGCCGGTTTCACGAAGTCCGGTATGAAGGCAGACCGGTTGATGGCTCTGGCCCTGCACGCCGGTGCCGCAGCCCAGCCGAAGGCGCTCATGGAGATTACGAAGCAGCTTCCCCCTCCTGAGGAACAGCCTGACAAATGCGGCAACTGCGGTCGCCCCTACGGCGGTACCCGCCCTCTGTTCATTTCCATCGAGTCCGGCAAAGCGGAAGACGTTGCGGCCTTCGAGAAAGCCGTTCGCCCCGCCATGGGCTACCGCGTCGATCTCGATTCCAAACTGCTGCCCATCACCAGCGTGGATAAAATCCCCGCTGACGAACGCAAGGCGATTGAAGCCGGCCTCCCGAAGCAGGCCCAGGTGAAGCCGAAGAAGGCCCGCAAGCTGCTGGTGGTTGACCTGAATCCGGCCGGTACCTACTATCACACGACCGTTGCGCACGGGAACCTCGCCGTGCAGCTGATGGCGAAGAATACCGGTGCCTTCGAAGCCATCTTCAGCAACGATCTGAGCAATCTGAAGTACCCGAAAATCAAGCAGTTCGATGCCGTCTTCCTGAACTCCATTGACGGCCCGGTTTTCCCGGATCCGGAAGTCTCCGAAGGGCTGCTGCGCTTCGTCCGCGAGGGCGGCGGCATGGCAGGTGTACACGCCTCGACCTACGCCTCCATGGACATCCCGGAGTTTTCTGATCTCATCGGCGCCGCCGATGGCCCGCACCGTGTGGAACCCGCCGTGCTCAAGGTGGATGACCCATCCAGTCCTCTGATGAAGGGCTTCAAAGAACAGCTCTTCCCCTACACCGACGAGTTCTATCACTTCCTCCCGACGGGCCCCTACTCTCGTGAGAAGCTCCATGTGCTGCTCAGCATCCACACCGGAATGTCGAACACCAGCAACATGAAAGTCCGGCCCGACATGGATTACGGTCTGGTCTGGATCAAGAGCTATGGCAAGGGCCGCGTCTTCAACTGCGCACTCGGCCATACGCCGACACTTTTCTCCAACCCTCTCACCGCGCAAATGATGCTCAATGGCCTGCAGTTCGTCCTGGGCGATCTCGATGCGGACACCACCCCCAGCGCGAAACTGCCCAAAAAATAGGAGATCCTGAATCATGAACAGACGCGAATTCCTCCAATCCGCCGGCCTGGCGGCCACTGCCGCTTCCCTGCTTCCTGCCGCACCTGCGCGCAAGCTGAACATCGGCCATACCTGCATCACGTGGAGCACCTTCCCGAGTAAGGGTGATGACACCACGCTCGAAGCTGCCGTGCGGGATATCGCCGCCGAAGGTTTCTGGAGCTACGAGACCTTCCCGGAAGTTCTCGACAACTGGGACCAGCGCGGCCTGCTGCGCGCACTCATGGACAAGCACGGTATCCCCCTCCGGTCCGGCTACATCACGGGCAACCTCCTGGAGCCTGCAAAGCGTCAGGAGGAGATCGTCCGGATCAAGCGCCTCGCTGGTGTCATCAAGAAGTACGGCGGTACCTACGCTGTCCTCGCGCCCAACGGCGTGAAGCGCGATGGCTTCGACTTCAAAGAACACCGTGCCAACGTCGTTTCCGCGCTGAATGACTACTCCGCGGCCATCACGGACATGGGCCTCGGTACCGGACTCCACCAGCACACCGGAACCTGTATCGAAACGCGCGACGAAGTCTACTACGTGATGGATTCGGCCAACACGAAGAACCTGAAGTTCGCGCCCGACGTGGGCCAGTTACAGAAGGGCGGTGCGGATGCCGCCAAGGTCGTAAAAGACTACGTCAGCATCCTGAATCACATGCACCTGAAGGACTACAAGGGCTGGGAACACTACGGTGGCTACTGCCCTCTGGGTGAGGGTAAAGTCGATCTCGTCGCCATCCTTGATGCTGTGGAAGCGGCAGGCAAGAACCCCAACATCATGGTGGAACTTGACTCTTCCCGCAATCCCCCGATGACGCCGCTGAAGACCGTACAGATCACCAAAGCCTTCCTGCTTTCGCAGGGCTATAAATTCCGGAGCTAACCCCATGACAAAACGCTGCCTGCTCTCCCTGACTCTTGCGATAACGCCGCTTTGTGCCCAGACCCTTCCGGTGCAGGCTGTCCCGGTCGCCGGGTCCCAATCGATTCGTACCAATGGCGGGCTGGGAACGATCCGCCTGGGAGCCTCAGACGACGGCGTCTGGTTCGGCTGGCGCGTTGGTATCCCCTCCGCCGCTTTCCGCCGCCTGACCTTTTCCGAGGCGGCCGCCAAGGCCGACTACCTCGGCCTCAGCAGTATTGATGGTTTCGACACGCAGCTTCTGAGTGCCGAAATTCCCAAGAAGTTCACCATGAATCTCGCCCGCGGCGAACGCAATGCCGTGAAGTTCCGGCTCACCGAACTGTCCGTAGGCCTGTCCGGCTATCACGTCGACAATATCCCGGTGGATGACGCCTCGCGCCGGAAATTGCTGGAATTCGCCAAAGCTGTCGGTGCCGGGACGGTAATCGGCAAAGCGGTGCCGGCCGACTTCGCGTCCCTCGAAAAGCTCGCCGCCGAAATGGGCGTCCGCGTAGCCATTGACAGCAAGGGGGATCCAAAGGACGTGATCGCAGCGATGACGGGCCTGGGCACGCAGCTGGGCGTCGCGGTGGATCTTGGCTCCTGGTCGCGCGTCGGCCTCAAACCCACCGACGGCCTTGCCCTGGTCAAGGACCGTCTGATGGCCGTCAACATCCCCGGCAACGTCAGCGTTCTCGGTGATTTCTTCCTCGGCGCCTTCCGCGCCGGAATCAAGCCCCTCATCATCACCCTGGATGTGACTCCTGGTGCCCCTGATGCAACTGCAGACCTGAAACGGTCTGTAGAAGCCTTCGAAAAGGCGATGTTGCCTGCCATGGCAGCCCGGGTCGCTCAGGTTGTGGATTCCCCCATCGGCAAACAGCAGCGCTCGACCGCGCTCTCTGCTGAAATGCGGCAGAAAATCGATGCGGCCGTGGCGCGCCAGGCCATCGTGAAACCCAAAAAGCCCCGCAAACTGCTGGTCGTGGATCTGCAGATGTATTCCAAGGCGCAGCCTCTGGGACACGCCTCCATCCCGCACGGCAACCTCATGCTGGAACTCATGGGCAAGTACACGGGCGCTTTTGAACCCACCTTCAGCAATGATCTGGAAAATCTGAAATACCCCAAGATCAAAGAGTTTGATGCCATCTACCTCAACAACGTCTGCGGCATGGTGTTTCCTGACCCTCAGGTTCGCGAGAGCATCCTGCGCTACGTCCGTGAAGGTGGCGGAATCGGTGGCAGCCACGCGGTCACCTACGCCAATCTCAACTGGCCCGAGTTCACTGACATGCTCGGTGCCTGGTCCGGGGAACACAGAACAGAAACTCAGGTCCTCAAGATCGACGACACTGCAAGCCCCCTCACCGCCATGTTCGGAGGCAAGGGCTTCGAACACAACGACGAGTTCTACCACATGCCGGCCTACTCCCCGTACTCGCGCCAGAAGCAGCGCGTCCTGTTGAGCCTCGACATTGAAAAGTCAGATCTCGCTACCGCCGGGCGCTTCTGCAAAAACTGCAGCCGCCCCGACAACGACTACGCGGCCGCCTGGATCAAGAACTACGGCAAGGGCCGCGTTTACTGCACCCTGCTCGGCCATACCGAGTACCTGTACACCTCACCCCAGTTTGAACAGCATATGCTCGCAGCCGTTCAGTTCATGCTGGGCGATCTTGAAGCTGATGCTACCCCCAGCGCCAAAATCGTGAAGAAATAGGAGACCAAACGCATGAAACGCCTTGCCATCCTCTCCGCCGGAGTGGCGGCGGTCATCGTGTTTGCCGCCACGCCTCCGCGCATTCAGACCTGGGCCAAATGGAATGACTACGCCGGAACTGCTGACTCCATGCAGTACTCCAGCCTGAAGCAGATCAACAAGGCCAATGTGGCGCAGTTGAAGCTGGCCTGGCAGGTGAAAGCTCCGGGCCCCAGTGGCCGCTTCTCGTTCAATCCTCTGGTGATTGACGGTAAGATGTACCTGGTCGGCGAGAACAACTCTATCTTCGCGCTGGATGCGACCACAGGCAAACAGCTCTGGGTTCATCACGTGGAAGGGCGCCCCACCAATCGCGGCTTCAACTACTGGGAGAGCGCCGACCGCTCCGACCAGCGCCTCATCTTCGCCGCCGACAGCTATCTGCAGGAGATCAACCTCAAGACCGGCATCACCATCAATACCTTTGGTAACGATGGTCGCGTCAACCTCCGTGAAGGCCTCGGCCGCGACCCAAAACTTGTGGGCGACGTCCAGAGCGGAACGCCCGGTCGCGTCTTCGAAAACCTCATCGTCCTCGGCTCCGCGCCCGGCGAAATGTATGGTTCACCCTCCGGCGATATTCGCGCCTATGATGTGAAAACAGGGAAACTGGTCTGGACGTTTCACACCGTTCCGCAGCCCGGCGAATTCGGCTATGAAACCTGGCCCAAGGACGCCTGGAAGTACAGCGGCGGTGCCAATACCTGGGGCGGCCTGTCGATCGACGAGAAACGCGGCATCGCCTACTTCCCGCTGGGTTCGCCCACCTATGATCTCTACGGGGCTGACCGCGAGGGCGACAATCTCTTCGGTAATTGCCTGCTCGCCCTCGATGTCCGCACAGGCAAGCGTCTCTGGCACTTCCAGATGGTGCACCACGACCTTTGGGACTATGATCTGACCGCTTCCCCCAACCTCCTCACCGTGAAGCACAACGGGAAGAACGTCGACATCGTGGCACAGGCCACCAAGTTCGGTTTCCTGTATGTCCTGGATCGCGTGACAGGCAAGCCGCTCTGGCCGGTGGAAGAACGCACGGTTCCGAAGTCCGATATGCCCGGCGAGCACGCTTCGCCAACGCAGCCTTTCCCCACCCTTCCCCCGCCTTTCTCGCGCCAGAAATTCACCGTGGATGACATCAATCCCCATCTGGAGCAGGCCGAGAAAGACAAGCTTCGCGCCACCCTGATGGAGGCCTATAACGAAGGCATCTTCACGCCTCCCGCCTACAACCGGAACCAGATTGCCGTCCCTGGCGAAATGGGTGGAGCGAACTGGGGCAGCACCGCAGGCGACCCCGCTACCGGCATGCTCTATGTCCGTGCCTATGACGCTCCGGCCATCCACAAGCTGACCGCTGATCCGCCGGGCAACCAGCGCAACGCTGTCGCCGTGACAACTGAGCAAAAGGGCTACGCGCTCTATATGCAGAACTGCATCGGCTGCCACGGTCCGGACCGTGAACGCATCCCCTTTCCGAAGGAGATGGCGCGGGCTCAATTCACCGCCTCGCTCCGCAGTGGTAAGGGCGAAATGCCCTCTTTTTCAACCACCAGTCTTTCAGCCGAAAACATCGACGCGCTGGCTGCCTTCCTCACCGACCCTGCCAAGGGCACGTTGCCACCTCCGGCGAACGCTGCGGGCGGACGGGGACGCGCAGGTCTGCCGCCACCAGCTCCTCCTCCTGCGGGCCAGTCCCGTTACTACGGCCCCTTCGGCAATATCTTCAAGGCGACCAACGGCCTTATCGCGATGTCTCCGCCATGGTCCTCCATCGTGGCCTACGACCTGAATCAGGGCACCATCAAATGGCGCGTGCCGATCGGCACCACCCCAGGCCTGGCGGCAAAGGGCATTAAAGACACTGGAAGTTCTGCCTTCATTCGCAACGGCCCGGTGGTAACTGCAGGTGGCCTGATCTTCATCGGCACGGGTCCCGACCGCATGCTCCATGCTTTGGACAAGGACACCGGGAAGATGTTGTGGGAAGTGGAAATGCCCGCGAACCCCGATGGCATTCCGGCTGTCTACGAAGTGGCTGGCCGCCAGTACATCGCCTTCTTCGGGGCCGCGAGCGGGGCCAAAGAGTCCGTGACTTACAAGCCCGGTCTGCCGGATTCGCAGGGCTACTACGTCTACGCTTTGCCCGCGAAATAGGCGCGTCGCTCCGCAGTCGTCGAATACCCCCGGCTGCGGTCGATGTCCTGGACATGAACCGTCACGGACGCCAGACCAGGCAGGCCTGCGGTGAACTCGTCGGCCACTCTGCCAAGCGCCTCCGCAGCCCGACATCGCACCTTAGCCGTACGACCAGGCGTGTCATTTCCAGCCGCCAGAGTGATATGGAGAAACCGCTGTGAGGCATCACCGCCAACCCCGGCCCCGTACACCGGGATGATGGCATGCTTGAGGTTGCGCAGTTGAATCATCGGAACTTCCGAGCCACCGTCAGAATCGGGTTGGGGCATCCGCAGTTCAGCCGTGGTCTGCACAAGTGCATCGAGCAAGCCCTCGGCGTGGAAGCCCGTGGTCTCGCGAAACTCCGGGGTCAACCACTCTGCGGGAACTTCCAGTCGAAGGTGTGGCATAGCGGGTCTCGTGTCTCCAGTCGTATCAATTACTGCCTTGATCATATTCGTACTCTTCAGCAGAAAATAGAATCATGGATAATCTCAACGGGAAAATTGCGGTGGTAACTGGTGCCAGTCGGGGGATT
>Ga0114970_10002585_pt1 | contig 13517 bp, 13 predicted proteins | sample M_140205_XF_Meta_FD_87030 | JGI IMG/M metagenome (GOLD analysis project Ga0114970, IMG submission 87030) | Freshwater microbial communities from Lake Montjoie, Canada to study carbon cycling - M_140205_XF_MetaG | ecosystem: Environmental > Aquatic > Freshwater > Lake | place: Lake Montjoie... | reverse complement strand
CTCATTCTCGATGAAGCCACGAGCGCGGTTGATCCACGCACTGAACGTGCACTAACGACGGCATTGCATAGGCTCGCCGAAGGTCGCACGACCATCAGCGTTGCGCATCGATTGTCGACTGCAGAACAAGCAGACCTTGTGCTCGTGTTCGATGCAGGCTTGTTGGTTGAGCACGGCTCGCATGACGAACTTGTTGCGCTCGGTGGTCGCTATGCCGATCTCTAACAAAAATGGTTGGGCAACACCGGACAGCGAGCGGTGTAGCAGCGTTCTATCGCTAGATGGTGCCTCTACGCGAGCCCAAGTTTAATGAGAGCATCAAGTTCCAAAGGCCGACCAACACGCCAGGTTGTCTGAATGGAGCATTCCACGTCGGCCGTCGCCGTCTCGATTTCGCGTTTCACGGATTCGTCGGTCGAGACGTTGCTAAACATCATTTCCGAAAAGTCACGCCGAGCATCTGCGGATCTCGCGTAGGCAAATCCGCGATCGCTCATACATGCAGACCACTCTTTTTCGGCTTGTTGCATGGTAGGAAGTGATTCAATTTTAGTCAGTTCAGTTGCCATTGAACGGGCGGTAGAGGAGTTATGGCTCGGGAACTTTGATGCGCCAATCGATTCGGCCTCATTCATGCAGTTTCCGGAGTCGTTGAGATAGCGAGCTTGAGTACCGGCATCAAGTTTCGCGATCGCGTCGGACTGAGCGTTCATGGCAGCCTTGTGATCGATCGCTTCGTTACTGAGGAGGTGTGTTTGGAGGCCGTATCCCACCGCGGATGCAAAAGCTCGCATTCCTTCAACCGTGGTCTTCGTTTCTCGTTGGTTATAACCGCTGGGTGGTTCGGGTTCGTTCCAGCCTCGGTTGCGCAAGCAAGACGCCCGAGAAGAGTTCACAAATTCGGCATAGGCAATCGAACCGAATTCTCCGCCAGCCCCCATCATGTCGCGGAGAGGCGACACGGCGTCATTTGCAGACAACTCGGGGCTGTCTTGGTTGCGAATCGATGCGCCACTGCTTGTCGCTCCGATCGACAAAGCAAAAGCACCAGCGATAATTGCGACTGTCACAATTGGTACTAGAGCGAGCTTTGCTCGACGGCGGTGATTCGACGTCGGAGAGGTAATCGAAGAGTTGGATATTGGAATTTTGAGATTCGGCATCGAAAGCGACCTTTGGTGCGAACATCGGCAATTTTTTGTTAGAAATCTGTTACGAACTCGAAAGTTCTCAACGTTTGCTCGGCCTAGGCGTCTTCATATCAAGTGTCGAAAGGGCTGTCTCGACCGTACCGACAGTCAATCCAGAGAGGTCACCGTCCCTTAAATTCCTATCAAGAGAACTGATGGATGCGCTGGGACTCTCGAGGCCATTGGATATGGAGAACGCACCAGTCGAGCCGCCTAGAACGACATAGTTCGAACCGAATGGTTCGCCACGCTTAAATTCGAAGTGTTGCAGGAAGAGCAAGTACTTCTGTCCCGGTACAAGTCGTACGTCGTCGCCGTTAAACAATGAGTCCTCTTGGGCAATCGGTACAGTCTTGGTCGCTTCCACTGAAGCTCGGATAGCGAGAACTCGGTCAATTTCGAAATCAATAACTCGTGTCTCAAGATCGAGTATGAGTTCTTTACTAACCCGTTCCGTAGCGGTTCCGACGACGACGAGGTCTGCTTCGGTACCCAACGACTCGACTGAATTGAACTGCGTTGGGAAAGTCATATCTGAATCACGCTTTGTCGGCGAGCTCGTGGTCGCTCCAGTTGACGGAGTTTGGGGGCTTTGTGAGTGATCTTTCGCTCCCATTGAGCATCCACTGGTGATGAGAATGAAAGCCACAAGACCCATGCTGAGCACTATCGCTCCAGAATGTCTCGATCTCGTTTTCATGGTTCCTCCATATTCAGTTGAATTTGAAATATCGAATCGTCCTTCGATTTGGCGTGTCTACTTATAGGACGGATAGAGGGAACTCACTCCGACAATGTCGTCGCCCTGAGGATTTTGGAAGCCACATTCCCAACGCTTGTCGTCATAGGGGACCATGACCGAGTTCGCACCGCAACTGTTGCTCACGTGCCCGAGACCAATCGCATGACCAAACTCATGAACGATGACACCCATTGCATCAACCGCTTTGTAATCGTCCGTGTGGTAGCGATTGATCCTCATCCGCGGTGGAAAATTCCAATCACCGTTCCAGGCATTGCAGTCATATTCATCAACCTGTCCACTCCAGGAAAGGTTGCCGTAGTTTTGAACGTAAATACGAATTTAGTAGTAGTACGAGGGTGGCTGCAGGTTGATGTACGTGCCAGCACTTGAACTATTCCAAGAGTTGACCGCATCAGTGATAATCCCGTCGTATCCTCCCGAGTTATTCACGCTGTATGGAATCGGGTCAACAGTGTTCGCATAGTCGTGGAAGCTGCAAACAAATCCACTCCATGCCTCGGATTCTTTCGAAGAGATTGCTGTCGACGCAGCGACGCTTCCCGCAGCAAGCGATGCAGCGGCAACGATTCGGACGCTCCGGCGCCGTCCAAAACGACTCTTTCCGCCAATGTTCATCTATCCAACCTCCGCCAAGGAATGGTTTGAGTTTGACTACGAATCCAATAATTGTCAATAGATATAGCCCCGTGCTGGGTTCTCTCGGATCCATTGGTCAGTGGGCTTGCCGCAAGCCGGATTCCGGGGACTTGAGTCCTAAGCCGTTAGGGCGAAGCGAAGGAAAAGCGAGCAGCTTTCGAATGTGGAACTATTCTTGAGTCGGCGAAGAGGCGGAAGGCGAGCGGGCGATGATTGAACCACCAGTGAGTGGGCGGAAAGTATTCCTTCGCGTGGTTATGCAAGGCGATTACGACACGATTCGCATGGTCGAGTCAAGTGGCGAGAATCAACTGCTGTATCGGCACAAAGGAACAACACCGTCGCCAGAAGAGTTCGTTGCACGGTTGTGGGCCGGAGTTCTTGCTCAATTCATGGTGTGCGAAAAGTCCACCGGAAGGCCGGTTGGAATTGTTGCTGCTTATGGTGCTGACTTTCGAAATGGTCATGCACATCTCGCGTCGATTGTGTTTCCTGAGCATGTCGGATTGGGTTGGCCCCTCGAAGGCACGGAATTATTCATCGACTACTTGTTCGAGACTTTCGATTTCCGAAAGTTGTACGGTGAGACTTCGTCGGTTGTGATGCGGACATTCCCGTCAGTTTTGAGTGACGTTGGCAGAGAAGAGGGCCGTCTCGTTGGACACGAGCGGTTCAAAGGAGAATTAATCGACAAGGTGATTTTGGCCATTTATCGAGAGGATTGGGCAAACAGGCGACAGCCGATTAGCGGGCCTTCGAAATTGGGAGCCGCTCTTCGTGCGGGTTTCCATTCAGCGCAATCAGTCGAAGATGTGGTTGGTGAAGACGGCGAGGGACCTTCTGATGGCATCAGACAGTGAAATCCTGAAAGACGAGGGATTTGAAACGTTCTCGACAGTTATCGCGAACTATTTCGAGATTCCGGTGAGGATTGTGACTCGCGACGCGAGACTTGACGACGATCTTGGCTTCGATTCAATTGGGTTACTTGAGTGTGTGTTGATGCTTGAAGAGGTCGCTGGCCATGAACTTGATCTTGACGCGCTAGAGACTGTCCGCACAATCGGAGATCTGTTCAACTTCTTTTGGCAATTCGCAAGTGAGACGATCATTGCGAATGGTCCGCACGACCAAGTTTGATTTGAGATCCCGATGCGAGTGGTCGACCTCGTGGTGCAACGGGCGGAGCAAGTAGATCGCGAGCCAGCAGTCATTTTCGAATCATCGAAAGTGACCTTTCGAGACCTTCTTGCTTTAGTGGAGCGATCGTCGAAACTGATCGCAAGCGCTGTACCGCCTAATGGTGGCGTGCTCCTGGGTGGTGATCCGCTCGACAAGATTGTCGGCTTCTTCGCGTCGATGATGGCTGAGCGTGTTGTCTTTATGGGTATTGGGAGGAATAATGAAGACGAGGAAACCCGCGGATTCACGCACCTCTTCCAAGCAGGTGGAATTTCAAGTCTTGGGGTCGATAGTCAAAATTGGGTCGAAGCGATTGATGGTTTCGCGTTTGTTGTAGAGACATCTGGGACGACGGGTAAGCCGAAACTCGTGGTTCACGACAATCGGAGTTTGGCGGCGAACATTTTTCTGACCGCATCGGTTGAAGACGAACTTCATGGTGGCGAGGCTGCTCATTTCACTGATGCGGGGTCCGCGATCCAACTTCTTGTGAATCGGTCACCTCATGGACTTCGTTTTCTCTCGGGTATGCCCCTAACTTCAATCGCCGGGGTATCAATGTTGATGCGAGCGATTGCGATGGGCGAACAATTTGCAGTTCCTCCGTCCATCGACCCGCCCACTGTCTGGGAATCAGCAATTTCTCTCGCAGTCTCGAATGTTGGACTTCCACCGTTCACCGCCGGTCGTTTCGCGTTATTCGCTGAGGACCAATCTCGTAACCGACCCGCACTACTCCATCTTGGAATCGGCGGATCGTTTGCCGATCCCAACCTTGTTGAGCGTTTGGAAAGTGGACTTGATTGCCTTGTAACAGTGGGATTTGGAGCTACAGAACTCGGTGGTGTCGCAATCATGTCTCGTCCCTGGGATGCGGCGGAGATTCGCTGGGAAACGATTGGCCGCCCCCTGAATGGAGTTGATGTGGTGCTTCAAGAAGTTGATAGACGTGGATCAGAACTCTTGGTGCGGTCGCCGGCGATTGCTCGAGGCGTAGTCGTAGATGGAGAGTTGCGCGAACTCGAGGAATGGTTCCATACCGGCGATCGAGCGACGATCACCAAAGGAGGTCTGTTGACGGTAAGCGGGAGGGTCGACTTCGTCATCAATCGGGGTTCGCATCGAATCGACCCGGCCCGAATCGAGGCATTCATTGAACGACACCCACTCGTTGATCGTTGTGGCGTCGCAGGAGTGCCGAGCAGGATTAGTGGGAACGAAGACATCATTGCGTTTGTAACGTTGAACGAGATGGCTTCGACTCAGATCGGTTTCGACGAATTGCTTTCTGAGATTCGTCACGACTGCATTCGATCACTTGCCATCCATGAAGTGCCGCGCCGAGTGAGAATCGTTGAGAACATTCCTCTTGCTGCTGGCCATTCGCCCGATCGATTTGGGCTGTCGAAACTCGCGAGATTTTGAAAGCGACTGAGGTCGGAAGAAAAAGACGAAGTAATCGGCGGTCGCATTTCGAGCGAGTGACCTGAAAGTACTTGTGGCTAGGTTCATTTTTGACGGACCAGCAAGTTGAGCGCGCTGGTGTTCACCTGTGAGATCAACAGTCGCTCTGGAGTTTGCGTGAGACGCGGGTAAACTTTGCTTTGTTTCGGTTGAAGCTGTGCGCGGAGGAGCGGTCAATTGGCGGAGTTGAAATTCAGACGACTCAGGCGAGCATTGTTGTCATCGCCGTCGGATTGCGGCCCCGAATTGCAATCTACTGTTCATCGCCGATTTGGACGCGCAGTATTGGGGGTGATCATTGGTTCTGTTGGAGGGTTCACAGGTGTTTTTCTTGAGGGGGCCACAAACGCGACTGCTTATCCCATCCTTGACAACATGTGTCACTTCACGTCACTGCAGATGATGTATTCCGGACCGAATTGGTCCAGTGATTACGTGGATGCGTGGGATACCGGAGCAGCACGATGGAACGGTGTCAAGGATCCTTATGGAAATCCGTGGTGGTTCTCCGGTACTGGGAACTACCACCCGGTGTACCGAAGCGACTTGCCGAATGGCCTTCAGGGGCAGACAACGTGCTATCTCGATGGTTCAGTGTATTTCGATCTCGACTCTGGCTTGTCGCTGAGCCTGGTAAGCGCTGTCGCTGCTCATGAGGCCGGACACGCGCACGGACTTCAACACTCTGGAGCCTTTGATGCGCATGGACCTGGCGAGAGCGCACCCGTCATGTCCACGTGCACTACTCGAAATCGTAATGTCCTGACTTCCGACAGTGTTGCGGCGGCGGCGGAGCGTGAATCCAACACGCTGCATGCGAACGCGAGTTTTGAAAATGGTCTCTACTATTGGTCCACCGAATCCGGCGGGTCGCTCTCGCTTTACGGCGCTAGTGCATCGGAAGGGACCTACTCGGCCCGCTTCGATGTTTCATCGGTCGGAGTCTCCACGTTTCAGACCGTGCGAAATGCTGCCATACCGCCGTCGTATCGATCAAGGGTGAATTATAAAGACGCGAACTCGAATGCGGGTGGAACGATCACCATTCAACTTGAGGCGCGGCCTGTTGCCTACGCCTATAACGGAAACCCGGACTGTGGGTGGGTAAATGGCTGGGATTGGAACTCAGCTTCGCTCAACAACGGCCCCAACTTTTTCCAAGTGGGACCCTCGACACAAGTTTCCGTCGGTGACGGATGGTCATACAACGGTTCGACTTCACCATGGAATGACGCAAGTAGTTGGCAAGCTGTAGACGTCCGATTGCGGATCTATAAAAACACCTCGACACCGTTGTATTTTGACTACGCGCGGGCCTATCGCTGATGAAATGCGTGAGAATGCGCCGGTGGAACTATCTCGCGATCGAGGTCATGATCGTTTTCGGCCTCCTCGCTGCTTGCGGGCCAAAAGCAGAATTGTCCTCGTTGAATGCGAGTCCAGGCTTTGACCTTTCTAAGTACGACATCTCGACATTTCTGCCCCATCTACTCGCATCAGATGTGGCTCTCGAGTTCGGCGATTTTCGCGAAGAGGCGGAATTCACCACTGCCACAAGTGGAATCGTTAATTCACGCTTCAGCCTTCGTTCGACTTCAGTTGTCTTTGTATCCGAAAGGGTCCCCAGCGCTGTGGCGGCGGACCTCCGATCAGCGTCTAGTCGGACGGTTTACGAACCGCGAGCATTCGATCGTGCTGGAGTGCGTCGCGATCGGTTCCCATCGGTGCTTAACGGGACTGCGGTGCCCTCGCTTGACGGAGGCCGGCTGATCGCTCTACTTGGTTGGCGTCCAGGGTCAGAGCAGGCCGTGGAAGGTTCGACTGATTGGGTTCTGAAGGCTGTCGTCGTGGTTGATGATCAAGGTCAGGTGACTTTTCCTGGACTAGTGCAGCCTCAGGTTGAGGACCAGTGGGCGCTCTTGGTGGGCCACTTCGTCCCTGACAGTTACGCCTCAGAAACCGAACTCCTCATGCGCATCATCGCTGAGACGGGTGGAGAGACAAAAGTTGCTGAACAAGGGACGATTGCGTGGGAACTTGCTTTGCTTATGGAAGGATCAACGGAGGCAGAACGGTGGTGGTCGATTGAGTCCGAACTTCGGCCGCTCGACCCCGAACTTACGCCGAAGGAAGTGCTCGCCGGACTCCGGAGGCACTCGGTAGTTGTGATTTCTGCGTTTCAGGGGGAGCCTGGGAAGGATCTCGTTCTGGTCATAGGAAGTCGTGAGGGACGATCGCTTCAGTCGTTCCTAGATTATTCTCGTCAGGCTTCTATATACGTCGATCGCGAGGCCACGCTTGAGTTCACTGTCTCGAAGATTGATCGTCAGACGATGGAGATTGAGAAGAGCGAAGTCGGTGCTCGGATCAGTCCTGGGGATCTCGCAAGGTCTGACTATCTGGTGATTCGAGTGGCATCCGACCGTACGGTGGATGTCGCGGCAGTCTCGCTAGACGTGTTCCTTCGTGCACTTGATGAGCTCGGAACCAGCGAAAGCATCAACGAAAGCGAATCTTCAGTTGACTCCGGTAATTGAACCGTAAGAGGTTGTCTTCGAATCTGATCGGAAGCCGGATCTTTGCAATTTCCGGATTGTAGGATCGGCGAATGGCCAGCAAAGAATTCCACGCACTGCAGGAAGCAATGGCAGTTCGACCGGTTCCGCCGCCACCGGCAGACATTGTCGAACAGCGTTCGCGCATCGACGAAGCCATGGCGCAGTTACCACTGGCCGAAGGAACAATCGCCGAACCATTCGTGCGTAACGGCGTTCCTGGCATCGAATGCCGGCCAGTTGACTTGGCCGACAACGCTCCAATCGTTCTCTATTTTCATGGCGGCGGGTTCCGCATTGCATCTGCTTTGGCCTATCGCTCCTACGGCTCGCATCTCGCAGCGGTGCTCGGTGCCCGAGTGCTGCTGGTTGAGTATCGACTCGCTCCCGAGCACAAGTTCCCCAAAGCGGTTGACGATTGCTTCGCCGTTTGGGAGTCACTTCTTGCTGAAGGGATCGACACCGGCCGCATTGTGATCGCTGGCGATTCCGCCGGTGGTGGACTTGCTGCGTCGGTCACCATGCACGCGCTTGCCGACGGTGTGCTCCCTGCTGGCGTTATTTGTTGTTCGCCGTGGGTGGATCTCACGATCACAGCCGACACCTATGACGCCAACGCCGAATCGGACAAGTTGTTCTCTCGCAATTCGGCTGAAGAAGCAGCTCCGGCCTATCTCGGTGGGGCCGACCCGATGAACCCAATCGCTTCGCCGCTGTTCGGCGATTGGGACGGCGCACCGCCGTTGCTCATCCTTGTCGGCGATGTCGAGGTGTTGCTCGACGACTCGCGCAAACTCGCCGAGGTTGCGAGGGCTGCAGGCGTCGACGTGACACTCAGCATCTACCCGGAAATGCCGCATATCTGGACGATGAGCTATCCGGCGTTCCCCGAAGCCGTCGAAGGCGTCACCGAAATGGCCGAGTTCGTCTCCCGCGTCACTGCCTGAGCGAGTTAGTTCGAAGGGAAACGACCGCGAGACGACCTAGTGGCGATAGCGGCCGCATCTCGGATCTTGGTTCCTGCGTTGATCACGGTGTCGGCATCGAGGCCGGGTGGAAATCCAGTTGCGGAAATCGCAGCAATGACATCGCCGTCGGCGCCGAAGACGGGTGCGGCGATCGTGCCGACGTCGAAGCGACTGTTCGTACTCAGGTCAACAACCGGGTAGTCCTCGGTAGCGAGAACCGCAAACAACTCGGTGACATCGTTGCGAAGTTCAGCGTTGCTGGGGGAGTCCGATAGCGAATAGGTGCGTTCGCCGAGTTGTCGCTGCGCATCAGAACCAGCGGTCACCGCAAAACCACGCGTGCGGGCGAGCTCGAGTGAAGCTTCGTAGCGAGCGACCGCAGCCGAAGAGTGATCGGGAGAACGCGACAACCACCGTTTGATTTCGTTTTCATCTGACCACGCAAGAAACACTGCGCCCAGTGGCGGCACCAATGGCACTCGTTCGCCTTCGCGCACTCCAGGACCAAACGCGCTGTGTTGACCAGAACGGGCCACAAAAATGATTTCGTCGACGGTGCGCGCTGACACGACCACTTCAATGCCTAGTTCCGCGGCCAACGGTTCGATCACCTGGCGCGCAGCATCAATTGCCGGATGATGTTCAAGTGCAACCACTCCGGCAACAACCAACGCCGGACCGAGTGAATACGCGCGAGTGGTCGTGTTGCGCGACACGTGTCCACTGCCCTCGAGCACAGCGAGGGTTGCGTGGGCCGAACCCAAACTCATGCCCGTGCGCCGCACGAGTTCGGTCAGGGTGAACCGCTCGGTGGGGTGGGTGACAAGGAGGTCGAGGATTTGGATCGCTCGGCTGGCGGCCGGGGCGGGACGGGCCATGACAGCGCCTTCGGGTCGATTGACCGGGTGTGACCGGTGTCCTACGGTGGCCGCAGCATAGCGAAGAGTTCTTCGCAATAGCGAAAATACGTGCAGTAGGCAACACAAGCACTACGCCCCGCGTCGATGACGCAAACGAGAGGAACCGAGCAATGACCTCGAACACTGACGGCCGTCCGGCCCTCTCCAACGAACTCGTCGAACAGTTCTCATTGCACGGTCGGACTGCGGTCATCACTGGTGCCGCAGGTGGCATCGGTCGCCAGGCCGCCATCACGTTCACTCAGGCCGGCGCCAACGTGGTCATCGCCGACGTCGGTATCGCTGGCCTGGACGAAACCGCCGAGATGGTCGCGGCCGCGGGCGGAAACGCCACCGTCGTGCCGACCGATGTTTCGGACCGTGATCAGGTCAACGCACTCTGCGACGCGGCAATCACGACACACGGTCGTCTGGACATTTGGGCGAATGTTGCCGGCGTTATTCGCTACATGAACATCGTCGATGCAACTCCCGAAGATGTTGAGTTCATCACCAAGGTCAATTTGTGGGGCACGTACTGGGGTGTTGCTGCTGCAGGTCGCGCAATGACCAACGGCGGATCAATCATCAACGTGTCATCGGCCGGTGGCGATATGCCGGCCCCGACACTTTCTATTTATGCGATGACCAAAGCTGCGGTGTCGCACCTGACTCGTTGTGCCGCTGTTGAACTTGGCGCCAATGACATTCGCGTCAATGCCATTGCTCCCGGTTTCACCGATACGCCGATGGTGCAGGGTCGTTGGACGAATGCCGATGGTTCTATCAACGAAGCCGAGCGCGAGTCCTATACGAATACCCGAGCTGCCCAGTCGCCGTTGCGCACAATTGCCACTGCCGAAGATCAGTCTTGGGCGATGCTGTATCTCGCTAGCGATGCGTCACGATTCGTCACCGGACAGGTGATTCGTCCCAACGGTGGCGTGGTGATGGCATGACCTTTTCAATCAACGAACAACTCACGAACGGAACTGTGCGATGACAACCGGCGACAACTCTCCAGTACCCGATTTTCTCTCCCGCCTTCGCGTCGATGGCCGCACCTTTGTGGTTGCCGGTGCTGGTGTTGGTATGGGACGCATGACCTCGCACGCGCTCGTGCAGGCTGGCGCCAAGACCGTTGTGTGTGTTGATGTCGATGCTGATCGTGCTGCGGAAATCGCAGCGGAAATTGGTCCTGCCGGTGTTGCGTGGGTCGGCGATGTCACCACTCGTGAAGGAGCGAAGAAACTCGCCGCCGATGCCGAAGCAATTAACGGTCGCATCGATGGTCTCGTCGACATCATCGGCATGGCTCGTTGGGAGTCCATCCTCGATATGACCGATGAAACCTTCGATTGGGAAATCGATATTTGTCTTCGTCATGCGTTCTTGTTGTCACAAGAATTCGGTCGTCGTATGTCCAAGACCGATGGCGGCACGATGGTGTTCATCGCGTCGGTCAGTGGCCTCACTGCCGCACCAATGCACGCGGCCTACGGTGCGGCCAAGGCCGGACTCATGGCATGGGTGCAGACCCTGGCCATCGAACTCGGTGGCTTCGGCATTCGTGCCAATGCCGTTGCTCCCGGCACCATCCTCAGCCCTCGCATGGAAGCGGCCTTCACCGACGAACAGCGGGCCCTCAACGCCGGCAATTCGCCGATGGGCAAGATGGGTTCCACCTCCGATATCGCCTCGGCGGCACTGTTCTTTTCCAGCGATATGTCGGCCTATGTGACCGGTCGCACACTTGTTGTTGATGGTGGCGTGGACTCCAAGTTTCCCTATCCCGTCACACTCTGATCCTTCGCTTTTTCAGGGGTTCTGCGGGCTGACTAGTGTCGGCTCGTCAACCTGACGTCCCAGTGGAGGACCCCCCGTGAAGACCCCCGTTCGCGTAGCTGTCACCGGTGCTGCCGGCCAGATCGGCTACAGCCTTCTGTTCCGTATCGCTAGTGGTCAGATGCTCGGAGAAGACCAGCCGGTCATCCTCCAGCTTCTCGACATCACCCCGGCCATGGACGCGCTCAAGGGCGTTGCTATGGAACTCGAAGACTGCGCCTTCCCGCTGCTTTCGGGCATCGTGCGCACCGACGACCCGAACGAAGCATTCGGCGACATCTCCTATGCACTTCTTGTTGGTGCTCGTCCCCGTTCAAAGGGCATGGAGCGCAAGGACCTGCTCGAGGCAAACGGTGGCATCTTCAAGCCGCAGGGCAAGGCGCTGTCAGACAACGCCGCGTCAGACGTCAAGATCCTTGTTGTCGGTAACCCCGCCAACACCAACGCACTCATCGCCATGAACAACGCGCCGAACATTCCGAACGAGCGCTTCACCGCAATGACTCGTCTTGATCACAACCGTGCGATTGCGCAGCTTGCGGCCAAGACTGGCACCACCGTTTCGGACATCACCAAGATGACGATCTGGGGTAATCACTCAGCAACGCAGTACCCCGATCTGTTCCACGCCGAAGTCGAGGGCCAGAACGCAGCTGCTCTCGTGAACGATCAGGCCTGGCTTGAAAGCGATTTCATCCCGACCGTGCAGCAACGTGGCGCCGCAATCATCGAGGCACGCGGACTTTCCAGCGCAGCGTCGGCTGCAAACGCTGCAATCGATCACATGCGCACCTGGGCACTTGGTTCGGCCAAGGGTGATTGGGTCTCCATGGCCATTCCGTCCGATGGTTCCTACGGCGTTGCCGAGGGCATCATCTCCTCGTTCCCCGTTACGTGTGCCAATGGCAAGTACGAAATCGTGCAGGGTCTCGACATCGATGACTTCTCACGTGGCCGCATCGACGCATCGGTTGCCGAACTCGTTGAAGAGCGCGACGGCGTTAAGGAACTCGGACTTATCTGATTTGTAGCCAGGTGGCCCGATGGGTTGGACAGAATGCAAGGAACGGCTCGACTTTTGGTGAGCCGTTTCGCTTTTTGAGTGCCCCCTGTTCCCGTAGTGCTGCGAGTGCGGAGGCTCAAACGTCGGCGACGTGAATTGGCTGGGGAGTGAACTTGAGAGTCATTGATCTCGTAATGCGTCGTGCCGAAGTCGATCCCAATGGCTTCGCACTTGTCAGTGGTGAGGCAAGGACGACTTTTCGGGGGCTTGTCGAACGGGTTGAAAATCTGGCCTCGTTGTTTGAAATGCACTTTGGTACTTCGAATTTCATTGAATTGTCAGGAAATCCCTCAAGTCAAGTAGTGGGTGTTCTTGCGGCAATGTTGGCTCGTCGCTCGGTCATCCTCGGATGCGTTGATGAGGCGAGCAATGCCCTCATAGTCGATCGGGTGCAGGACTTTCCCGGATCTGGGGCCCTCGATGTCCGGGGCATCAAACATCGACTCGGAGATTCAGTTGAAGGCTTCTCAGTTGTGGTTCCGACTTCAGGCACAACTGGCCGCCCAAAGCTTGTGGTGCACAACGACGAGAGTTTGGCGGGGAGCCTCATTCTCACTACATCGGTTGAGGATGAGCTCGACGGTGATTCCGGCTTGATTGACAGCGAATGGTCGGTTGCGCTTGTGGATCTCGCTGCACGTGACCCGCACGGACTTCGCTTCCTGTCCGCCATGCCGATCACATCAATTTCCGGTCTGTCAATGATGCTTCGGTCAATCGCCATGGGCGAGATGTTCGTAGTCCCTCAATCATTGGAACCTCAAGCAGTCTGGGACTCCGTCGTTGACTGCCAGGTAACGAACGTTGGGCTACCACCATTCACGGCAGCAAGATTTGCTTCACTAGCGGCCAACAAAAGTCTCACTCATCCGGAGCTCTTGCACATCGGCATCGGCGGCTCATTCGTGGACCCGGAACTCGTCGAGAAACTTGAAGAGCGACTCGGTTG
>Ga0114970_10002583_pt1 | contig 13520 bp, 6 predicted proteins | sample M_140205_XF_Meta_FD_87030 | JGI IMG/M metagenome (GOLD analysis project Ga0114970, IMG submission 87030) | Freshwater microbial communities from Lake Montjoie, Canada to study carbon cycling - M_140205_XF_MetaG | ecosystem: Environmental > Aquatic > Freshwater > Lake | place: Lake Montjoie... | reverse complement strand
TGTCGGCCTTCTCGCGCAACGCAAAGATGCGGTTGTCGCCGAGGTTCACCGTCACGGGAATCTCGATGATCTGCGGATTCTCCACCGTGCCGGTGATTTGATGCGTGGAGAGCAGCGAGAAGGTCGTCGGCGATGCATTCTGATTCTTCGGGTCCTTGAGCCCGACCTGGAGAAAGCGACGCTCCTTTGGCGCGTCCGCGAGCGCACCGATGCGCACCCGTAGCGTATAGGTGCCCGGCGGCCACTTGGCGTCCGCCGTGATCTTTTCCATCGGATGCAGATGGAACGTGGTGAGGTAGGAACCGGTATCCTTGTTTGGCAGCGCGAGGTAGTCGCGCGCGTATTGTGTTTTGCGATACTGGCCGCGAAGAAACCCCGCCTCGTCCGCCGAGGTGAAGCCAAAGGTCTTTGCCGATGGCTGCGGTCTGCGCTTCTCCCACTCCTGATAGAAGGCGGTCGCTCGCGCTTTCACCACGGGCAGCGCCCGGATTTCCTTCGCGACATCCGCGTTCTCCGGCAATGCCGCGAACTTGTCCACGGCAGCAGTCCATTGGCCGTAGCGCTTCATCGCATCGTCCCCCGACGCGATGTTCTGCGCGACTTCCTTGTTCGCCTGTTGCTCGGGTTCGACGTGCAGTTTGAGGGTTTGGGTCAAAGCTGGCGCACTCGCCTCAACCGCGCTTGCTGGCCCTTCCAGCTCCACAAAGTCCACCCAGAGGCACGGACGCGGACCCGTGCCGGTTTTGTCCCACGCCTCGCGGAACATCGCATACTCGGCCTCGCGCGTGTTCGGTCGCTTGTCGCGGATGGCGAAGTTGCGATCTCCGCTCGCGTTGATCTCGACGGGGATCTCCAGCGTCTGCGGATTCGCCAGTGTGCCAGTGACTTGATGGGAGCTGAGCACATTGAAATCCGCCGCGTCCGCCTTGCCGGTGCCGATCTCGATGAAGCGGCGCTCCTTCGGCGATTCATTGCTCGCGGCCAGACGCACCCGCAGCGTGTATCTGCCCGCAGGCCATTTGTCCGGCGCGGTGATGCCGGTGTAGCGACCGAGCGAGTAAAGCATGAGCCAGGTGCCTGTGTCGCGCTGCGGCAGCTTCGCGTAGTCGAGATAGTATTGGTGGTGATAGGTGAACTCGCTGCGGGCAAACTGCGCATCATCCACATCCTTGAATCCGAACTGCGAGGGCGGCGGCGCGTCTTTGATCTCGACGAAGCGGCTGTAAAACAAATGCGGCGACTGTTTCACCTTCGGGTCATCGTGCAGCTTCTTCACGACGTCCGCGTTCTCCGGCTTCTTAGCCGCGTCATCAATCGCCGCGCACCATTTCTGGAAGCGCCCGTATTTCTCCTCGTAGCCCTGCGCATAGATGGGCATGTATTTGTTCGCCCACTGCTCGGGGTCTTTGCGGAGCTTTTGCGGCTGGCCTGCGATGGATGATCCTGTTGCACTGCCAGCGCTCGCCACCTCGATCCAGTCGATCCACAGCGCGAACTCCGGACCGATGCCGTTCGCCTTTTGTCCCTCGGCGAACAACCGGTGCGCGACATCCTCCGATTCATAGGTGCCCTTCTCCTGGAAGAAGAAGCCGAAGCCTTTCGCGGGCGAGAACTTCAGCGGGATCTCCAGCACCTGCGGCTTGTCCATCGTGCCGGTGACTTGATGGCTGCTCGCTACCGCACGCACGCCGCTGTCGTGTTGCGAGCCGAACTCGACGAAGTGCCGCGAGGCCGGCGTGTTCGACGTGGCCGCGATTCGCACGCGCACCACGTAATCGCCCGCAGGCCAATCACCGGGCAGACGAAACGGCTGATACGGATTCACGAACACATCTTCGATGGTGAGGAAGGAGCCGGTCTTCGTCGCCGGGTGCTCCAGATAAGCGCGCTGATAAGGAACGCTGCGCACCCAGTTGCGACGGCCTTGTTCATCCGCATGGATCTCATCGGTGAAACCGAACTCCTTCGGTGAAGGCGCGCCTTTGATGCGTTGCCATTGCGAATAGAAGTGCCGGTCATCGCCCTTCTTTTCCGTGCGAATCTTTGCCGCAGAGTCTGTGTTCTCCTGCCTCTGCGCTGCCGCATCCACGGCTGCCGTCCATTTCACATAGCGCTCATGCGCGTCCGTGCGCTCGGTAAGCGACTTCGCAATCCGTGCATTCCGTTCCTCTGCCTCGACGTGCATGAGCCGAGGCTTCGCACCCGACGGCGCAATGTAGCGCGCAAAATGCTCATCCAACGCCTGCCGACCGAGCGCGAGGTATTGCTCAAACTGGTCGCTCGACATGAAAAGCGACGAACCCACCGTGTCGAAGGTCCCCGCGCCGCCATCGGCTGGCAGCTCATTCACGCGCAAGTCCACACCGAGCAGATCGCGGATCGTATTCTTGTATTCGCGCCGGTTCAGGCGGCGCATCGTGATCTTGCCGCCGCTGTCGCTGAGCACCGCTCGCGCCGTCACGAGCATGCGCGAGAGGTCATCGAGGAAATCCGTCTTCGCCGCCGGGTCCGGCTGCTTTTCATCCTCCGGCGGCATTTCGCCCGAGTTGATCGAGTTCAGCACCTTTTGCCACAGATCGGCCTTTTCGACCGTGTCCACGCTGAACGCGATGTCATCCAGCCGCACATTCCCCTTCTGCTTTTCGGCATTGTGACAGTTCAGGCAGTTGTCTTTGAAAAAGGCGCGGTGTTTAGCGTCGAGTGTGGCTTGGGGTGCATCGGCCGCGTGCGCCGAAATCAACGGTGCGAGAAGGAGCAGGGGTAATGAGAGAGCGAGAAGCGGATTCATTGACTGAAATAGGCAGGAGAATGGGGGCAGAAGAATGGATTCAGGGAGTCATTCATTCTCTTGTCCCCATTCTTCTGCCTATAGATGCAGCCTGTTACACGATGAGTTCTTTCACCACGCCCGTGCTGTCGCCGTGGCGTTCGGCTTCGATGCCGAGGCCGTGGAGCAGTGTGAGCCAGACATTGCAGAGCGGTGTGTCTTTGGGCAGGACGAGGTGGTGGCCGAGTTTGATGCCTGCGCCGCCACCGGCGATGATAGTGGGGCAGTTGTTGAGGAAATGGACGGAGCTGATGTTGCTGCCGTAGCCGACAATGACGTTGTCGAAAAGGCTGGAGCCAGCGGCGTCCTTGGTCGCCTTGAGCTTGTCGATGAACTTCGCGAACATCGCGCTCTGGGTTTCGTCGCGTTTCTGGGAGAACTCCATTCGGTCGCCTTGGGAGCGCTCGTAGTGGCTGAGGTCGTGGCCGGTGTAGGGCACGCCGATGTCTTTCAGGACCGAGTTCACCGGCTGGCGATAGGTCATCACACGCGTCGTATCGGTCTGCATCGCGGCGATCATGAGATCATACATGACCTGCACCTCCTCGCGTCCGCCGGGCTTGTCTTTCGGCTCGGCGAGCGGTGCTTTGGCCTTCGGCACGGCCAGCCATTGCTCGTCTTTGCCGAGTCGCGTCTCGATGTCGCGGATGCTCTGCGCGTATTCGTCAAGCTTGTCGGTGTCATCTTTGGAAAGACCGCGCTTCACGCGCCGCAGGTCGCCGGTGAGCAGATCGAGCACGCTGCGCTTCTGCGCCAACATCGCCTCGCGCTCGGCGAGCGGCGCGTCGTCGGCAGAGAAGAGCCGGTGAAACACCTGCACGGGATGATCCATGCCAGCGACCGGCTTCCCACGCTCATCCCACGCGAGCGACAGACCCGGCCCGTGGCCCTGGTCCTTCGCGTCGGGCGTGCCGAGCTGCAGAGAGGCAAAACGCGTGTCCTTGCCGAGATGTGCCGCAGCGACTTGATCAACGCTGACGCTGTTGCAAAAGCTCTGCCCCGGCTGCGAGTAGCGGTTCGCGCCCGTGAGCCAGAAGGTGCTGCCCCAGTGCGCTTCGTTGCTGAACTTGTTCGAGCAGCCCTGCACGATGCTGATGTCCTTCTGATGCCTTGCCAACGGTGCCAGCCCGGGCGGCAGCGTGTAGTCCGCGCCCGTTTGCTTCACATCGGGAAACCACGTCTCCTTTGTCACGCCCCAACCGAAGGCGAGGAAGATCATGCGTTTTGGTGGCAACGCGGCTGGAGCAGCCGAGGCGAAGCGACGAAAGCCAAGCGACTCCAAAAACGGCAGCGCGATGCACGCGGAGGTGCTGCGGAGGAAGCGGCGACGGGTGAGCTGTGTTTTCATATGGATTGGTAACAAGGAGATTTTATTTCACCTGGAAGGCTTTGCTGACGACGAGGGCGCGGATGATCTCGCGAATGGAAAAATCCTTCGCTTTTGCGCGGTGCACGATGTCATCAGCGAGCGATTCATCGGCAAAGCCGAACGGTCGGCCCAGAGCATACTCGATGAGGGCTTCGGTGAAGCTGCGGGCGAAGTTTTCGCGCTTGGCGGCGATGAGGTCGCGGAGTTGGAAGTAGTCGTTGAATTTCGGGCCTTTGTGGAAGGCTCCGCTGGAGTCGATGGGCCAGTCTTTGCGGCCTTCGCCGGCTTTGGTGTAGAGTTCGGTGGTGCGCCACTGGCCGATGGTGTTGAAGTTCTCCAGGCCGAAGCCGATGGGGTCGATCTTGCGGTGGCATTGCAGGCACTGCGGCTCTTCTTGATGGGCGAGGACGCGTTCGCGCGGGCTCAGGGGTTTATCGGCGAGGCGGCTGAGCTGCGGCACATTTGGTGGCGCGGGCGGTGGGGGATCGTTGAGGACTTTACGCAGAACCCAGGCTCCGCGCTCGACCGGGCTGGTGCGCTCGCCATTGCTGCCCATGGCCATGATGGCGGCCATGCCGAGCAGGCCGCCGCGTGGTGAGTCCGCTGGCAGTTTCACCGGCTGCCAGGCATCGCCCACGACGCCCTTAATGCCATAGAAGCGAGCCAGCAGGCCATTGACGACCGCCTCGTCGCTCTTCAAGAGGCGCGTGAGGCTGCCATCGTGATGGAGCAGATGCGCGAAGGTCTCGAAGACTTCGTTCCGCGCAGCCGCTTTGAGGCTGTCGTCGAACTCAGGGAACTGGCGCGCGTTGAACTGGAAGAAGTCCAACCGGTCGAGCCCGAGCCATTGATGCACGAACCCAGTGACGAACGCGCGAGACTTCGGACTCGCGAGCATGCGATCCACCTGCTCGACCAGCGCCTTTTCCGAATGCAGATCTGCCACGCCAAGCAGCGCCTCATCCGGTAGTGCGCTCCAGAGAAAATAGGCGAGCCGCGTGGCCAGTTCCGCATTCGTGAGCGGTCGCGCTTTGCCTGGCTGCGCGGGCTCGGCGAGATAAAGAAACCCCGGCGCCGCGAGCACGATGCTCAGCGATTCCTTCAGCGCTTCCTCATGCGAATCGCCCATAGTGCGACGCTTCTCATACAGCTTCACGAGTCCTTCCAGGAACGCCTCATCCGGCTTCGTGCCGCGAAACGCACGCATGGTGAAATCCGCGATGAGTTCACTCGCTGGCTTGTCATTAAAGAGGCCTTTCTCTACCTCTTTCGGCAGCGGTCCTTCGAGTTCGATCCAGTCGATCCACATCGAGGGCGGCAGCCAGTCCTTGTGCTTCCTTTCATGCAGCACCCAGAGCGCCACCTCGTGCTCGCGTGAGTTCAGCCGCTTTTCACGAATGGCAAACTCGCGCAGGTCCGTGCTGTTGAGCGTCACGGGCACCTCGATGATTTGCGGATTCGCCAGCGTGCCGGTGATGTGATGCGTGCTCAGGATGTCATACGAGCCAGGCTGGCTTGGCCGTCCCAGCTCAATGAACCGGCGCTCCGGCGTTGTGTCATCGAGCGCCGCAATGCGGAAGCGCATGGTGTAGCGGCCCGGTGGCATGTCCTTCGGCGGTTTGATGCCTTCCTCGTGCCGAAGCCGGAAGATGAAAAGATACGAGCCTTCCTTCACCTTCGGCAGCGCCAGGTAGCGCTCTTGATACTTGTGGATCGCGTCGTATTCGCCCTGCGCCATCTCCGCTTCGGGCGCGTCCTTGAAGCCGAACTTTGACGGCGACGGCGCACCCTGAATATCCTGCCAGCGACGATAGAAACGGCGCTTGTCGTCCTGCACGTCCTTCGTCGCTCGCAGCTCGCTCACCAGCTTCGCATTCTCCGGTTTCGCCGCTGCCGCATCCACCGCTGCATGCCACTGCCGCGCAGGCTCGCTCTTCTTCGTGATGATGTCCATCGCACTCCGCGTCTGCACGTTCGCCGCCCTCTCGGTTTCTTCGTGCAGCCTGAAATGCCGCCCCTGCGCTGCGTGCTGCGCGAACACATCCTCCAACGCCCGACGCCCCAACGCGAGATACTGCTCCACCTGATCACTCGACATGAAAAGCGATGAGCCCACCGTGTCGAAGGTGCCATTGCCCGTGTCCGGCGGCAGATCGCTCACATCCATCTCCACGCCCAGCAGATCGCGGATCGTGTTCTGATACTCGCGGCGATTGAGCCGCCGCAGGACGATCTTCCCGCCCGAATCACCCAACGTCCGTCGCGCCGCCACCAGCGTGTGGGAGAGCGCTTCCAAAAAGTCGGTCTTCGCGGCGGGATCAGGCTGCTTTTCATCCTCCGGCGGCATTTCGCCCGAGTTGATGGAGTTCAGCACTTTTTGCCAAAGATCGGCCTTTTCGACTGTATCCAGCGTGAACGCGATGTCATCGAGCCGGACCTTGCCTTTTTGCTTCTCGGCATTGTGACAGGTGAAGCAGTTGTCTTTGAGAAAGACGCGGTGCTTGGCGTCCAGCACGGCCTGGGGTGGCTCGGCGAGGAGCGTGGAGCTGAAGGTGACGAAAACGAGGACGAGCCGAGTCATGAGATTCAATAGGCAAGAGAATGGGGGCAAAAGAATGAAGGGATTGATTCTCCTGCCCCCATTCTTCTGCCTAAAGTGGCTTGCGGATCACACGATGAGCTCCTTCACCACGCCCGTGCTGTCGCCGTGGCGTTCGGCTTCGATGCCGAGGCCGTTCATCATTGTCAGCCAGACGTTGCACAGCGGCGTGTCTTTGGGCAAGACGAGGTGGTGGCCGAGTTTGAGGTTTGCGGCTCCGCCGGTGAGGACGGTGGGGCAGTTGTCGAGGTAGTGGATCGTGCGGATGTTGCTGCCGTAGGCGAGGGCGATGTGATCAAACAACGTCGTGCCATCGGCTTCCTTCGTGACCTTGAGCTTGTCGATGAGACCGGCGAGCAGCTCGCTCTGCGTCGCATCACGCTTCTGCGAGGCCGCCATGCGGTCGCCGGGCGAGTAGTGGCTCATGTCATGCGGCGCGACCTTGATATCGAGGCTCTGAAGCAGTGTCCCGACCGGCTGGCGATACGTCAGCACACGCGTGCTGTCCGTCTGCAGCGCCGCGACGATGAGGTCATACATCACCTTGATCTCATCCTTGCCCGCGAGGCCCGGTTTCGGCTCGGCGACGGGCGGTTTGGACTTCGGAACACTGAGCCATTGCTCGTCCTTGCCGAGCCGCACCTCGATGTCGCGGATGCTTTGGTAGTATTCGTCGAGCTTGTCGATGTCCGTCTTCGTGAGGCCGTTTTGCACGCGCTTCGCATCTTCCAGCACTGCATCGAGCACGCTGCGCTTTTGCGCGAGCATTGCCTGTCGTTCGCTCGGCGGCGTCGTTTCATTGGAAAAGAGGCGATGGAATGCTGCGACCGGGTTTTCGAGCCCTGCCATCGGTTTGCCGCGCAGGTCCCAGGCCATGGACAACCCAGGGCCGTGACCGGAGTTTTGCGCATCCGGCGTGTTGAGCTGGATGGAGCCAAAACGCGTGTCTTTACCGAGATGCGCCGCCGCCACCTGATCCGCGCTGATGCTGTTGTGAAAGCTCTGGCCTGGCTCCGCATAACGATTCGCGCCGGTGAGCCAGAACGTGCTCCCCCAGTGCGCCTCATTGGCGAATTTGTTCGAGCATCCCTGCACGACTGTGATGTCCTTCTGATGACGAGCGAGCGGCTTCAGGCCCTCCGACAATTCCCATGCCGCGCCCGTCTTCTTTGCATCGGGGAACCAAGTCTCATTCGTCACACCCCAGCCGAAGCCGAGGAAGACCATGCGCTTTGGTGGTGCGGTGATCTTGGGTGCAGCGAAGGCTTTGAAACCAATCGACTCCAGCGCTGGCAAGGTGATCAGCGCGGAGGTGCTGCGGAGGAAATGGCGGCGGGTTTTCATGATGAACAATTACTTCGTGTGGAACTCTCTGCTTGCGACCAGCGCCCGAATGAACTCGCGCATGGCGAGGTTATTCTTGCCTGCTTGCTTCAACATGTCAGCGACAAGCGGCTCATCGCGGAAGCCAATCGGACGACCGAGGGCGAACTCGATTAAGGCCTCGCTGAAGCTGCGGGCGAAGGCGTCTGACTTGCTGGCGATGATGTCGCGGAGGGCGAAGTAGTCTTTGAAGGTGGGGCCTTTGAAGAGGGCGGCGGAGGATTCGATCGGCCATGTCTTCTTGCTCTTGGGATCGGCTTTGCCGTTGGTGTCGATGGCGGTGTAGCTGTCCTCGGTGCGCCATTGGCCGGCGGCGTCGAAGTTTTCCAAACCGAAGCCGATGGGGTCGATCTTGCGGTGGCAACTGGCACACTGCGGATCCTCTTGATGAGCCAGCAAGCGTTCGTGCGTGGTGAACACCTTGCCCGCGAGTCGCGTGATCGCGGGGACGTTCGCGGGTGCGGGAGGCGGTGGATCGTGAAGGAGCTTGCGCAGCACCCACGCGCCGCGCTCAACGGGGCTGGTGCGCTCGCCATTGCCACCCATGAAATGAATGCCCGCCATGCCGAGCAAGCCGCCACGCGGCGAGTCCTTCGGCAGCGACACTTTTTCGTAGGCCTCACCCTTCACGCCGGGGATGCCGTAGTAGTGAGCGAGCACGCGATTGATAACGACGTAGTCGCTTTTCAAAAGGTCACGCAGGCTCGAGTTGTGCTTCAAAATGTGCGCGATGGTCTCGTGGATCTCGCCTTTGGCCGCGACCTTTGTGCCGGAGTCAAAACGCGGATACAAAGCGCGATTCACCTCAAAGAAGTCGATGCGATCCAGCCCGAGCCATTGGTGCACAAAAGCCGTCAAAAAGCCCTCCGAGCGCGGATCATTGAGCAAGCGCTCGGTTTGAGCGGCGAGCACTTCGGGCTTCGACAGGTCGCTCGTTCGTAGCTCGGCATCCGGCGGAGCGCTCCAGAGGAAATACGAGAGCCGTGTGGCGAGTTCCGCATCGGTCAGCGGCCTTCGTTTGTCATCCGGCGATGGCTCCGCGAGGTAGAGAAACATCGGCGAGGCCAGCACAACGGACAGCGTCTCCTTCAGCGCGGCCACGGGCTTGTCACCGGCTTTGCGGCGCACGTCGTAAAGGCTCATCAAGCGATCTACATAGCCCGCAGGCGGGGTGGTGCCGCGAAAGGCCTCGGTGGCGAAGCGCTCGAAGGCGGAACGCAGCTCGGCAGCGGCGGGCGCGGGCGATTTGTCATCGATCGGCAGCTTCAGCGCGGCAAATGCGGGTGGCACGGGCTTCGCGGCATTGGGCACACGTTCGACCTCGATCCAGTCCACCCACAGCACCAACTCGGGGCCAATGCCGTTGCGTTTCACGGCCTCGGCACGTTTGCGACCCCCTTCCTCATTCGTGTCCCAACTGCCTTTCTCGCGGAAGAACAGCGAGCGATTCTCGCGCGTCAGGTTCGCCCGCGTCAGCGTGATTGGAATCTCGATCACTTGCGGATTTTCCGTCGTGCCGGTGATCTCGTGCGTGGCCATGACCTTGCCTGTGCGGGCATGAATACCGAAATCGAGGAAGCGACGCTCTGTGGGCGAATCCTTTACCGCCGCTGCTCGCACACGCACGATGTAATCGCCCACCGGCCAGTCGAAGGGCACGAGCAGCTCGATGTAGTTCACGTTTAGCTCCGCCGGATGCCGCGTCTGCGTGCCGAGGTAGGCCCCGCGATCCACATCGGGCATCTGCGTGTAATACTCATGATACTTCAACCAACCCGCGCCGAGCGAATCATTCGCTAGATCAGCATCATTCTCGCCTTTCTTATCAAAGCCAAACGTGCGCGGATTCGGCGCACCGGGGATGCGGACCCACTCACGACGAAAGCGGGATTCATTCGGAAACTCCTTCTTGAGGGCCGCGACGATGTCCTTGTTCTCCGGCTTCGCGGCGGCTTCCTCGATGGCCTTCACCCACTTCTGCGCACGCTCACGGGCATCGATTTGATACTTCACAAAATCCCGCACCTTCGGCGTCGTCGTCTCGCCCTTGTAGTGAAGCTTCTTCGTGACGCTCGCCGACGTCTGCCAGGCAAACGCTTCCTCCAAGGCCTCGCGACCAAGCGCTTGATACTGCTCGATCTGGTTCGCCGACATGAAAAGGTTCGAGCCCACCGTATCGAAGCCCCCTGAGCCACCATCCGGTGGCAGCTCCGCCACATTGATCTCCACACCGAGCAGTTCCCGCAGCGTGTTTTTGTATTCACGCCGATTCAGCCGCCGCATCGTGATCACGCCGTTTTGATCGCCAAGACTCCTTCGAGCCGCGACCATCACATTCGCCAGATCATCGAGAAAATCGGCCTTCGCTGCACTCGCTGGCTGCTTTTCATCTTCCGGCGGCATCTCGCCGGAATTCATCTGATTGAGTACCTTCTGCCACTTCTCGGCCGTTTCGACGTTCATGATGGTGAACGTTAAATCGTCCACGCGGAACTTGCCCTTCTGCTTTTCCGGGCCGTGGCACGCCACGCAGTGCTTTTTGAAAAGAGCCCGGTGTTTTTCATGCATGACGGAATCGGCAGCCTGAGCTGCCAATGGAATGAGAAGGAACAATACTACTCGTTTCATGATCTTTAAAACCGCCCGCCATCCACCATGAACTGCTGCGCGGTGCAGGCGGCACCATCATCAGCAGCAAGAAAGAGGACCATTTGAGCAAATTCGTCCGGCATGATGCGGCGCTTGAGGGCTTGATCACGCATGGTGCCATCCTCGCCTTCGGGCGACCACCATTTCGTAAGCTGGCGCTCCGTGGGCACCCAGCCGGGGAGCACGGTATTCACACGCACACCATGGGGGCCAAAGGTGCGAGCCATGGTGCGCGTGATGCCTTCCACAGCCGATTTGGCGATGGCGTAGCCGGGAAAAAAGTCTTCCTGCATCATGTAGCTGCTGGAGCCGATGTTGATGACCGATCCATGCGCTGCGGTGATCATCTGCGGTGCCAGCGCCTGGATGGCGAAGAAGTAGTGTCGCAGGTTGGTGTTGATGCGGTTGTCGAAATACTCGGGCGTCATGTCCTGCCAGTCGTGGCGATCATCGTTGGCGGCGTTGTTGACCAAAACGGTGACGCTGCCGAGATCGCGAATCGTGGTGGCGCAGGCCGCCTTCAGTGCTTCGATGTCGAGCAGATCGACCTCATAAAACAACGGCGCATGAGCCGCGCCCGCTTCGATGCAGCGCTGAATCGTGGCCTTGGCATACTCGACATTTTTGTCCACGAAGGCAACGCGGCTGCCCTGGCGAGCGAATTGCTCCACCAAGGCACTTCCAATGCCATCCGCTCCTCCCGTGATGAAAACAGTGCGATCAACGAGCGATGGATAACGGGCGTATTTCGGAATCATGTGAAAGGCTCAATTGAACAATAGATGGAAAACACGCAGTGCGGTGCCCGAGCCTTTCGCGTCACGACCTGTGGCGATACGGACCTTGGCGGTGTGTTGACCGTTCTTGAGGCTGTCGTCGAGGATCAAAGCCCACGGCAGATGTAAACCGGCGCTCCAATGCGTGAAGGTTTCGAGCGGGCGATACTCGCCGCCGTCAATGCTGAACTCGATCTGGCCCGCATCCGGTCCGGCGGCGATAAAAAGGCCGCAGCCGGTGCCTTCGAAACTGAATTCAAATTCGGCTCCAGCTTCCGTGCCGACGAGTGCAGGCGCGTTCACAAAGCCGGCTCGTGTGCCTTTGCCATCCACAGGCTTCCACGCGGGCTCCAGAGTGAAACCTTTGAGGATTTTCGCCTCCGCGATGCTGCCGAGGCGGCCCTTCGCATAGCTCTGTGCATCGACTATAGCTGGCATGACATGCGGTTTTGCAGCATCGATCATTGGTTTGCCAAAGGCTGCGTCGAGCATGCGGGCGATGCTGTTGGCGTAGAGTTGATGGCCGAAGGCGGAGGGATGCAGGCCTTTGAAATCCTTGTCCCAGGTGAATTCGCCTGCGTCGATGCGGTCGGTGACTTCAAGAGCAAGATTCAGCGACGCATTGCTATACGCCACGGCCACCTTCTCATGCTGCGCGATGGAGGCGGGCACCTTGCTCTTGTGGTAGTCATCCATGTGCGGTGGCATGACGAAGTGCATGTGGATGATGTCCGTGAGCGGATTCGCCTCGTGAGCGTGACGCACCACGCCCTCCATGCCGCGCAGCATCTGCTCGGGATGATCCTGGATGTTCGAGCTGTCATTCACCGCCGCCTCGACGAAGAGCAGATCAACGGGGCCTTTCGACAACACATCGCGCTCCAAGCGGAACGCATGAGGCACGGAACCCATCGAACCGATACCCGCCGCGATGAACTCGAACTTCGTCTGTGGAAACTTCGCCTGGAAATACTTCATCGTGTGATCCCGCCAGCCACCACCGGCGGTGATGGAGCCACCGAGGAAGGCGACACGCCCCGTCTTCTCCCGCTCAAACTTGATCTGCGCGTTCGCTAGGCCGTCACGCAGTTCGAAGTAGTCGTGCCCTTTCAGAAGCACCTTCGGATCGTATTTCGTCTGCGCGGAAAGCGATGATGCAAACAGCAGCAGCGCGACGAGAGGCCGGTGGAGTGGTGGAGTCATGGACGTAGCATAGGCTTTCTAGCCTGTGTTTTGGAGGTGTTATGAAGAAAATGCACACAGCCTAGAAAGGCCATGCTAAGAGGTCACTTCACATGCAGCACTCCACGCATGATGATCGAGTGGCCTGGGAAGGAGCACATCAGAGGGTAGTCGCCGGGCGCGGTGGGCGTGGTGAACTCGACGACTTCTTCTTTGCCGGCGTCGAGCAGCTTGCTGTGCCAGAGGATGTTTTTGTTCTCGGGGATGAAGCCGGTTTCGAAGCCTTTCGCACCCATGATGAGGGCTTGGTTGGCGATCTCGTCGATCTTGCCGGGCTGCACGAGCAGGAGGTTGTGCGGCATGAAGTCTTCATTCACAAAGGTGAGCTTCACTTTCTTGTTAGGCTTCACGGTGAGTTCCTTCACGTCATACATCATGCGCTCCTTCACGGTGGCGATACGGATGGTGGTGAGTTCGGGCGTTTCGCTGAGGATGCCGGACTTCTGGGTCTTCGCCTCCACATCGCCGGCGATGACGCCGCCGTGCAAGGTGGACTCGACATTATACCAGAGGTGCTGGATGACCTGCGCGGCGTTGCGTGCGTGCGGCTCGGGCGACTTCATCAACTGGCCGAGCAGCTCGACATTGCGGATGTTGTGCTGCGACGAGAGCCAGAGGGCTTCGAGCAAAGGAGGCGCGTCCTCTTTCTTGGCGGCGTCGAACTGCTTCACCCAC
>Ga0114970_10002581_pt1 | contig 13525 bp, 15 predicted proteins | sample M_140205_XF_Meta_FD_87030 | JGI IMG/M metagenome (GOLD analysis project Ga0114970, IMG submission 87030) | Freshwater microbial communities from Lake Montjoie, Canada to study carbon cycling - M_140205_XF_MetaG | ecosystem: Environmental > Aquatic > Freshwater > Lake | place: Lake Montjoie... | reverse complement strand
TCTACCTCCACAAGATCCAAAAAACCTTTTTTCATAGGCATGGGCGGAAAATACAAACTGTAATACAACCAATCCTTGGAGGTCTTAAAAAAATGCTGGGTAGGAGAAACCGGAATATGCTCAGCACGAAGCAGACGCAAAACCTCTCCACTAGCATGTATGCGGATAAAAGTATCCTTTGAGATTTTAACCCAACCCCCTTTTCTGTAATATGCCGTTGCCTGATACCCAAAATCTACCTTGGTATAGGTCGGGGCAAACTCCATGCGCAACAGAACAGGGCGACCCTCCCCTGCATGGTATTTGGGGGCATTGAGTAAATATTTACTTTTGGTAGTACTTGTCATATTTCAAAGCCGTTTGATGATGCTCACGAATATCTTCCTGAATCCATGTGGGATGCAAGACCACCAATCGGGAACTCAAGGAAAGAAAAAAATTAATCAGTTCTTTTGAAGGAATCAGATGCAAGGAAAAAATGGCATGTCCATGGCTCATTTCTTTTTTCCGCACCTGACTGCTGTGTATCGGATGGGCGTTCATATAATCTGAAAGCCATGGGCTAACCATGAATTCAATGCGCTGAAGCTTTTTGCCTTCCAGCGGATAAACCCCGTAGATATGACGAAAATAATCGTCCCGAACATCTTCCTTGGGTTCAATAAATTTTCGCCTTAAAAGTTTTGGATCATATATTCGATCGAGACCGAAAGTGCGAATTTCTTTATGATTTTCTGAATACCCTACCAAATACCAATTGTTCTGAAACTCCTTCAAGATAAGCGGATGAAAAATGATGGATTTAAAATCACGATGCCGATAGCTATAATGCACAAAACAAACCGGTATTTTTTCTCTGGCTGCCTGAAGAAACCATTCAAAATGCTCAAACCCCTTTTGAATGATCGAATGATCAGTCTGAATGATTTTCTTCCTACTCTTCCCTTCCGGGAAACGCTCATAGATAGATGCAAATATCTTATCTACCGCCTGACTAAAATTTTCACTGACGCGGCTACCTGAAAAAACAGAAAGCATTTCCGTAGCTGTTTTTAAGGCTTCAATCTCAGAATCTTGTAAAGATATTTTCCGGATGGAATAATTGGCATCAGCATAGTAATAGCCATTGTGACTCTTGCTATATTTAATGGGTGCCAAAAAGCCTAGCACTTCATCCTCTTTCATCGTTTTGATGTCCTTCTGTATGGCCGAAATGGAAAATTCTTTTCCAAGCTTTTCAGTGCAGGCTTCTATCAAAGTATCCATCTTCGGATAAGGATTCTGCTTGTCGGTGAGACAAGTATCAATGATAATATAACGAATATACGCCTCTTTATTAAACGACATAATCTATAGCATCTGTTTACAAAGGCAAATATACATATAAAACGCATTCATTTGCGTTTTATATAAAATGGTTTCCTCGCGCTACCACCACATTTTATTTTTGACTACCCCCCTCTGAGATCAAGGCAAACTGACCCTTTACAAGCGTATCCGCTCCAACGCTTAGCAATTCTTTTCCATCATACAAAACGCCACTTACCATATCAAGTGTACCCTGTGAAACCAATTTCACCTGATGGATTTGAAACAAAATCTTATCCAAATCAAAATGCTCGACCTCCCATTCATAACGGCCAAGCATACCCACTTCTTGCTCAAAGATCAGAATTTCCCTTTCTGCTAAATCCGAAATATCCCTTTTCACGATTGAAGTATGATAAATGGGAAAGAGAAGATTAGGACTAAGCAAATCTGTCCATAAAATTTTACGCTTTGCCTTGTTGTTCACCTTGATTTCTATGCGGCTCTGATAATGGCTCATCATGCCCGATAGCTTGCATACATTACCCATCTCTTTCCATGAGGAGCCAAAAGGCACTTCTGTATTTTCAAAAAAACCTGCATCAAAAATAGCTTCTTGCAATGAACATCCCAATTTCTTTGACACCCGCATACAGATCTGCCAATCGGCTTCTGAAAGCGAAGCCTTCACAACACAAGCACCCAAGCCAAAAAAACTCATCCGAATGTTATCCATCATCTCCACTACAAAAAATCAAGTTCACCAAAAAAAATCATGCCATGACAAATTTATTGATTTTAATCGAAACATAAAAAGCGCCTATAACCATTCTGCATAAAATCTCAAGATAGCTTGTTCACAATTTATAAAAATATACATGAACCTAAAGAATGAAGTATTAAAAAGAAGAACCCTGATAAAATACTACTCAACAGAAACCTAGTTAGCTACGATGAAAACGGGAGAGAAAACGCTTGATTGGATGCATCAAAAAAAATGATGCATATTGATTAAATAATTTATTTATCCTATAGAGATGTTGCAACACAATCGAACAGCCCGCTCTTTTTATCGCCCACATAACTCTTTATACTCGCAATATTTGCAAGCAGCAACATCGTCTTGCATGGGGAAATGCGCCTTATCTTTGGGAATATTTTTTTCAATATCGGCTACATAGGTATACATTTCATAGGTTTCCTCCTGCACCCTGCAGGCAAATGCATCCAGTGACTCCGGCAGCAAAGCCACTTCCTTTTCTTCATATCCATTTTTTAAATACACCACAATCGGATGAATTTGTTCAATTGGAAAATTGAAATTTCCGGAGGCAAATAAGGCATAACCGATCAACTGTTTTTGTTGTTTCTCCCAATCTTGCTTGCCTGTTTTCCAATCCAAAATAAAAACACCGGCTTCATTCGGCAGAAGAAAATCTACCTTACAATACGCCTTCAAACCACAAATGCGTGTTTCCCCATAACCTTGCGGCTCTATGATCCACCTTTTCTTGTTTTCTGCAGACTGAGATCGTATCCATTCAAAGCGTTCGGAATTGAGCAGATGATCCACGGATTCGTTAACATAGGTAGAAATTTCATCTGTAGAAACAGAATTCGTTTGTCCATAATACACTTCAAAAAAAATCTTTGAAGCATGAAACTCCATCGTTTTGCTATGGATATAGGCCTTCAAACGATTTTTATCTACTGCAGCATCACTTTGCTGAAGACGCTTGAAGATTGCCTCTATGCAGTCGTGTGCAAGCGAACCGATGGCAAGCGCCTTGCTGCTTAGTGCTTTCAGTGCATTGATCTTTGCGATGGGAAAATCGGGATCAAACTTTCCGTAATAAGCATAATAATAACTCCGCCTGCAAGACTGAAATTTATCATAGCGACTGGCAGACCAACCCAGTATAGAGGTAAAAGAAAACTGTTTTCCACTCATTTATATATTTTTTAGAGCCAAGCTTAAAATGGTTCCGTTACATCCGAATATGATCCATTATACATAAACAGATTTTTGTATCAAATAGCTTACAAGAATCTATATCTAAAAGATTCATTATGCTGCACAATAATACTCATTTTTTTTAGATCACAAAGACGCCATTGTGTGTATTCGGCTCATGATAGACCCCAAAGCCATTGAGAACGCAACGCTTGTGATTCCACTCAAATCAATTCCAATACATTTTTTTTAGTGAAGATTTTAATTTTTTAGGAACCCTGCCCTTTTCATTTCCCAGTAAGGCCTCCGGAATATAATCCGTGCGATTGATCAACCATTTGACATCACCGGTCTGCTTGTATAGCTCGCGCCAGAAATCTTCACCTCTTTGCGAAAAAAGATTCTCTTGCAAGCTTAAAACATTGCCATCGATAAAATATTTATGATTAAAAGTATTCAGAGAAATCTCCGCAAGATTACCCAAAAACCATGGAAAAATATAAATTAAATGGTTCTTTTCATCTCTTCGACAAAAAGTAGACCGTTGAAATTCAAACTCCAAAAGAGGCAATACATCCCCTTCTATTTTATAGGCAAATTTGGTCGGATATTTTCCGCTTTGATTTCGTAATGTTTTGTAATACGTTGCTTTCATCATCGGTTTTACCATAGTATTGCGTTTTTTTATATTTGTTTATTTATTCAATTTGTATCCTTATCCCTATCTCCTAAGCAGAACCCAAAGGCGCACGGAGACCATTTACGCCAATCCTTTATCAATTCCCTTTACTCCATTCTTTCGCCTTGCTTTCAGGGATTGCATGTCTACAAAATACCAAATCTATCAGCTTGCCACAATCCAACAAGGGTACCAAGCGAAGGGTAAGCAACTTTTCGGCCTTTTCAAAATCAAAAAATTCAAAACAATCTTCTGAAGAATTATCTTTGTAATAATCAAACCTAAAAGCACTGCAACCCGGATATTTATCCAAAGAGACCATTCTTTCATATTGACAGGCGATGGAATGTCCATCTAAAGCATTGAAAAACGATTGCAAATATTTCAATGCACGCCATTTTGTTTTATTCCCAAAATAATAATTTCCATCAGGCATTGATTTTGAAAAATGCGTAACATCAAACATCAACATACCCTTCATAAATTGATTCATCATATCTTCATTTTCAAGTGCATGTTCTTCCGAAGGAGATAAAGACAGGTATTTTTTCATAGGCTATGGATTTTGTTTTTACCTCTATTTACAACTAGCATGCCAATCCTTTAAAAATATATACAATATTCATAATCAGAAACTTATATTTTAAGCATTTGCTTTTTACTGTTCGATTTTATACTTTTATGCTCAAATTTTACACACCATGAAGATATTAATAAGCTGGTATGCCTATAACCACGACTTTGAGTGGAATGGCACAGGAAGAGAAAGAAAAAAGATGAGCAAGATTTCTGCTGAAAGTCCTACACATCTTGTCCATAAACATTTTTGGGCAGATTACGACAAGCACATTTTGCTCTATAGAGATCAGGAAGAAAAAGACATCCGCTACTACGATTATCTATATTCAGAAATCACCAAAGAATTCAGAAATCATCCCATTGAAAAAATGCATCTCACAGTAGAAGATGTCATCGATGTAAATGAAATCACGCAAAAAATCACCAAGCTGTTAAGCAAGTACACCAAAGACACGGTAGATGTGTATATCAGCCCGGGAACCCCATCCATGCAGGTAGCCTGGTTTCTGGCCTCGGCAAATTTTCCGAAAAATGTAAACCTCTTTCAAACCCGTCCGGCGAAATTTTCCAAAGACCCCGAAAAACCCGAAAAGGTAAACATCCTGCTTGACCATTCCGCATGGCCCACCAACCTGAATATCGCTGAATCTGGCTTGGAACCTGACATCAGCGATACGGGATTGTTTATCACCAAAAGCATCCGACACATCTATAAAAGAGCCGAAGCAGTGGCACAAACCTATGATGTTACCTGTTTAATTCTCGGAGAAAATGGTACTGGAAAAGAAAATGTGGCCTCATTCATCCATAAAAAATCTTCCCGAAAAAACGGCCCCTTCAAGGCCATCAACTGCGCTGCCTATTCTGATGAGCTGCTGGCTTCCGAACTATTTGGCTATGTAAAAGGTGCTTTTACTGGCGCCAATTCAAACAAAACAGGCCTCTTTGCCGAAGCCAATGGAGGAACCGTATTTCTTGATGAAATTGGAGACATCTCTCCCAAAATGCAGGTAAGCTTGCTGAGGGTCTTACAGGAAAAAGAATTCAATCCCGTAGGCTCTCACAAAAGCCATAAAACAGACATCAGAATCATTGCCGCAACAAACAAAAACCTCTATGAGCTTTCCAAAAGCGAAAACTTTCGCTGGGACTTATATTATCGCCTATCTGTAGCGGAAATAACACTTCCCTCCTTAAGAGAAAGAGGCAAGGATGAACTCAAAGAACTCTTGCATCATTTTATTACAGAGCAGCACAAAAGATTTTCAAACAGAAAAACAAAGCTCACACTCAGCAAAGATGCCGAAAGAAAAATTCTCGCTTACGATTTTCCCGGAAATGCCAGAGAGCTGCAAAATCTAGTCATCGGACTATATACCTTTTCAAAAGGCCCTGTGGAAGTGCATGATCTACCCGAAAGAATTCAATATGACCAAAGTCCCAAAGACCTGAGCCTTGAGGCCGCAGAAAAAAAACATATCGAAAAAATTTATCTGCTGCGCGGGAAAAATAAAATGCAAACAGCCGAAACACTTGGCATCATGAGAAACACCTTAGATGCCAAATTGAAAAAATTAGGTATCGAAGAAGATTAAAAAAATAAACACTTCCCATAAAAAAACTTTAGAAAATAGATACCTATCGTTCATCGGAAAAGCTATAGACCTTTCATTTTGTATCACAAAAAATTCTTTCTATCTTCCCCTTTCAAAACTACCAGTCCTTCTCATTTCGTAGCCACTATTTCGACTTCCCCATGAAAAAAACTTGCCTTTTTATTTTCGCCTGCATCTCTTGCTGCCAGATCGCCCTATCACAAACTCCGGCTCATGTGCCTGCGAATGGACTCATCGGATGGTGGCCCTTGGATGGCAATGTACAAGACCTCAGTGGAAACGGACACCACGGCACCGTTAATGGACCCGTACCTTGTGCCGACCGATTGGGAAATCCAAATGCCGCATATGATTTTCAAGGCAACCAAACCCTCAATATTCAGCATCACCCCGATTTAAACATTGCACCTGAATATGCCATCGCACTTTGGTATCTGACCTCTGCGGATACCTATCCGGCACAAGAAATTCTCATCAAGGGAAATAACGACTACACAGACCAACCTTGCTTTTTGCGCCATCACTCCTCAACACTTGTAGGGCAACCTACACTAGTATATCGTTCGGGGGCAGTAGTGCTTTCTAACAACGAATATGCTGGCCTCAAAACCAACCTACCCCCCAACAACCAATGGCATTTTATTGTGGTAAATATCCACCTATCGAAAGCAGAATTGTATGTGGATAACATCCTAAAAGACACCACGAATTTTCCCGGACTCAATTCCATCACCAACAGTATTGACTTGAAATTCGGAGGAGGATATTATTCGTTTACCGGAAAACTTGACGACATCGGCTTTTGGAATCGCCCCCTCAGCATACCGGAAATGAATGCGCTGTATGCCGGCTGCACCCTCACGGCATCTGCAAGCCCCATAACAGCCCTCGTAAACACCGGAAGCATTGCACTCTTTCAGGCAAGCACCAATAATCCTTCTGCTAGTTTCCAATGGCAATCCAATGCCGGTGATATGGGATGGGCTGATGTACCCAACAACAACACCTACTCTGGCGCAAATACCGCCACCTTAAACATTCAACAGGTAAAGGTATCCAACCACTTGCAAAGCTTTCGCGCCATTGCTACCTCCGGCTCTTGCAAAGACACAAGTAACATGGTAAGCATCCACCTCTCCGACACCTGCATCATCAGCAGGACAGATACCATCCATATCAGCATTACAGACACCACACACATTCAAGACACCATTCATATCAGCGTTACAGACACCATACACATTCAAGTAACAGACACTACCTACCTCAGTGTCATAGATACACTTATCATTCCCATCCTCATTACCGGAATCATTCCACCAAATAACACCAACATCCTCAAAATATTTCCAAACCCGGCACATTCGCATATTACGGTGCATTATGGAAATTTCAGCATGATGAATGGATATACTTTGCGCATCAACAATTCCATCGGACAACAAGTTTACAGCACGCCCATCAGCATGCCCTCTTCCTATATTGACATTACGTCCTGGGGAGGCAGTGGAATGTACTATGTATACATTTTAGACAGCAACGGAAAAGTAGCAGAAACCAAAAAGATTCTCTTGCAATAAATTATAAAACAAAAAAAATCTGAAAAGATCAATAAAATATCGATCTGAAAAATCGAAAATTATTCCATCTCAAAATATTCCTGAAGACTACCGAAATAGGCTTCATTCCAACCTTCCACAATATCATCATAATCCACATCGGGAATATGCGAATGCCGAAGCTCAGCAGAAGTACCCTGTTTATGGGGATGCAGAAGAATGCTGACAATGGATTCTTCTGATACCTCATCAAAATACCATTGCTGTACAATTTTGCGATCTTGTTCAAATTCCAGATTACGCCCTTGGATGGCCCCATCCCAAAGAGAGAATTCTGAGCCCACCACATCCGACATTTCAGCCTCTTCACCCGTCCAAAGCTTAATGGCCAAAGGATTTACCAATGCCGCATACACCTCGGCAGGCGTAGCATTGATTTCATAGTATCTCTTGAATTCTTTCATGGTATACGATTTTAGTAATGGCAAAGATAGGGAAAAAATTAGGCATGAGGCAGTGTGTATTGATGAAAAACAAATCGCAAAATATATCTGATGGTAAAGCGACTGAATAATTCATAATTAACTATCCTATAATTATAATAGCCATTGAGTGATGAAAGGAACTTAAAATTAGCCATTTTTTTTCTTAGATCAATTGCAGTCTATAATACTCCCCCAAATTAGGACCACTGCTTAAGTTGAATAAATTGTCTAAATTTAAACCAGTGAAAATGAAAAAAACCAGAAGAAAATTTACTTCCACCTTTAAAGCGAAAGTGGCTATTGATGCGCTCAAGGAGCGTGAATCATTGTCGGATTTATCAGCGAGATATGAGGTTATTCCGACCGTTATCAGCAAATGGAAACAAGAATTTCTTGAATCAGCCTCTCAAGTATTTGAAAAAAGCAAAGTCGTTGACGATCCCGTTGAAGAAGTTGAAAAGCTGTATTCCAAGATCGGTCAGCTGGAAATGGAAAATGACTTTTTAAAAAAAAGTTTAAAGAGAGCCGGACTGTGAAAGAGAGAAAACTCTTAGTAGATCCTGTATATCCAATCAGTATCCGCAGTCAGCGTTCTCTTCTTGGGGTTCATCGCAGTGGGCTTTCCTATAAGCCATTGGGGGAGAGCAAAGAGCACCTTAAGATCATGCGAATAATGGATGAGCATTACTTGAAACATCCCAGCTATGGAGTATTACGTATGCAGGACCATTTATTAAGTGTGTGCTTTTTAACCAATGAAAAACGTGTAAGGCGTTTATTGCGATTAACGGGGCTTATGGCTATCTATCCAAAGCGGAACCTGAGTATATTGGGGTTAGCAAAATATATTCGCCCTTATCTGTTAAAGGGCTTGAAGGTGATTAGGGCTAATCAAGTATGGGCGATTGATATAACCTACATCCCAATGGCCAAAGGCTTCCTTTATTTAACGGCCATTATAGACCTTTACAGCCGTTATGTTGTGGACTGGGGAGTGAGAGCCCTCTTGAAGCAAGCAGCAGCCACAGAGTGTTACAGGATGCTATTTTAGCACATGGCAAACCTGAAATAATCAATTCGGATCAAGGTTATTAGTTTACATGTAATGATTGGATTGAATGCCTCAATGAAGAAAATGTTTTAATAAGCATGGATGGAAAAGGCCGGGCTATAGATAATATCTTTATTGAAAGATTGTGGCCTTCGGTAAAATACGATCACGTTTATCTGTGGCCCGCTAATGATGGATTAGAGTTGTTTAAAGGACTCTTCTATATTGGTAGTAATGTTACAAATACTAACTACTGATGTAGTATTTAATACTGGAAAATTTACACCTGCACCATTTCCGAGAATACCGTTACCAACTTCCCCAGAAAAGTTAGAGCCCCAGCCGAAAAGTGTAGCAACATTTTTCAAAGCCAGTGAATGTGCGTATTTTCTAGCAATATTAGGCAAATTACTTATACCTGATACCTGTGTGAAACTTTCAATTTGACTTTGAAGTGTCCAAACCCATTACCATAACAATCCATCACTTTTTATCGCGTAGCCATGACCGAAACCCTCTCCTGAGCCTGCAATATTTATGATATTATCGCCTATTGGTACTTATTTTGGGAATTGGATCAGTATATTGATCCCCATTGCCATACAGTGCCATCGTTTTTTACTACAAACGAACTATAGTGCGAAGCAGATATAGCTATAACATTTTGAAGCCCGATTACTTTTACGGGAGTACTACTATAATTGCCACTAGAGCCATTCCCTATTTGGCCCTACCCATTAGTATCCCATGTACAAACAGTACCATCGTTTTTTAATGCAATACGGTGAAACTCTCCTGCCTCTATTTTCACTATACCCGTTTGACCAATTTCTTGCCCTGCTGTATTGTTAGAAACGACGGTTCCGTTTCCGATATTGGGTTAAACTATTGCAGTATAAAGGATTCATTGCTTTCGTTCCGAACAAAAAAGAATGGTGTATTTATCTTGAAATAATCAATTTTTGATAATGGAGTTGCTTTTTATTATCTGATACAATCACGAAATAAATTCCGTTTGTCAGGGATGAAACATCTATTACCGAATCAGCACTTTCTGGTTGTATGTTCAGTAGGTTCTGCCCCATCAAGTTATATATGCTGATGACGGGTTTATTCGGAATATTATCATACTGAACCTGCATCAGGCTTGATGCAGGATTGGGATAAATTTTAAACCCGTTTTTCCCCTCTTTAATACCTTTTATATTTACCGCTACCGTTGAAGTTGTTCCGCATATTGACACATTGTTGTGAATGGCGAAAGTTGGAGTCATGGCAATGCCGTTCTGAATGGCAAAGGGAAAGATTCGCAGCGAAAATGTAGAGCCGGAGGAAACAGTAACATTAAGGGATGCATTAAAGGCTGACATTGTTGTATTCATATAAATCAAAGCTGATGAATTTAAGAGTGTACTTGTATTCCAGTTATCTGTAGAATAATAAGCCTGGAAATTGATAATATTAAAATCAGTGCTGAGCGGGTTATCTCCATAATTAAAAGAAACAGTGGTAACGGTGAAATTATCCCCTGGCAGAGGAGCGGCATTGAACTCTATATACCTGTTAATGTCTAATGGACCAGCAACCCATCCGGTAGTACCAACCCAAAGTCTTTGACCGCCACTGTAAGGAAGATAAACAGACATGAAAGGAGCCGAAGTACCCGGGCTTATATTTTCGGGCTGTCCGCTTATATTACCGATTGTAGAGGTTACAGCATTTGAACCCATCAAATCCCAGTTAATACAAGCCGATAGTGAAGTTGTTCCAGCACATCCCCCCATCAAAAGCGGAATATTTGTCCCGGTATTAAGTCCAAGACCAAGTGCACCTGTTGTACCGGTCCCCCAAGCCCATACAGTTCCGTCATTTTTCAGGGCAAGCGAATGATATTGCTCCCCTGCCACTTCAATAATTCCTGTAAGCCCACTTACCTGAACCGGCACATTGCTATCGGTGTAGGTTCCGTTGCCGAGCTGCCCGGATTGATTAGCCCCCCAAGCCCAGGCGGTGCCATCACTTTTCACGGCAAGATTGTGGAATCCTCCTCTACCTATTGAAATTATATTCGTGAGAACACTCACTTGAACCGGAACATTGCTGTTATTATTAAGTGCGTTGCCAAGTTGTCCATTCGCACCCAAACCACAATTCCAAACGGTTCCATCGCTTTTCAAAACAAGCGTATTGTCGCATCCGCCTGCAATTGAAGTAATACCGGTTAGCGAACTAATGAGTATAGGTATACTGCTATCGTTGTTGTTTCCGTTGCCCAATTGCCCGGATTGATTAGATCCCCAAGCCCAGACGGTGCCATCATTTTTAAGGGCAATTGAATGAGCAAACCCGGCAGCTATAGCCGTTACTCCGGTTAAACCGATTACTTGAACCGGAATATTGCTTTGTGAGATGTTTGGTATTGGGATGTTTCCTGTGCCGAGTTGCCCATAACCGTCATATCCCCAAGCCCAAACGGTACCGTCATTTTTCAAGGCAAGTGTAAAGTCGCGTCCGCTCGAAATAGCTGTAATGCCTACAAGTCCATTAACCATGATTGGAACATTGCTATCGGTGTTGTTTCCGATGCCGAGTTGTCCGAAATTATTCTGCCCAAAGCACCACACTGTACCGTCATTTTTTAGGGCTACGGAATGTTGATAACCGGCTCCAACCGCTATAATGCCGGTGAGATTATTTGTCTGAACCGGAACATTGCTATTGGTATTTGTCCCGTTGCCAAGTGCTCCATAGTCGTTCGAACCTGTTGCCTGAACGGTACCATCCGTGCATACTTTAATTGAGTGAGCAAATCCGGCTGCAATGGTTTGTGCTTTTACATTGTTGCAACAGCCAATTATGGCGAACGTTAAAATTAAAATTGATTGTCGTAATTGATTTTTCATTTTTATTTTGTTTTAAATTTTGGGATTATTCCCGCTTTTTTAATGGTAGCAACGGTCCACTTTCATTTTTCAATAATTAAGAATTATTTCTCAGTCAAGTACTGTCAAAGTAAATCCTTGGTGGTTCTCTTGTCTGTGTCATAACGCACCGGGCTAAACGCAGGTTATTTTTGCGGGGCTTCAGGGCATGTCAGGTCAAATATACGACTATTCTCATTTGAAACAAATCTGTTAAATTACTTGACTTCCGCCCCGCAATAAATAATTTGAGTTTAGGTAGTGTTATACCCAGTGCTTTTTTGTCAATCGATAGGTATTCAGTTCTAAGCAACATTACTATGCTGCCTTAATATATGCTGATATTCCTTTTTCTTTAAATGCGACTCCTCTTCAATATCAAAGTCGTCCTGAAGTCCAAGCCAAAATTTAGGAGTATTTCCGAAGTATGTTGAAAGTCTAATCGCTGTGTCTGCAGTAATTCTTCTGTTTCCTTTAAGAATTTGAGAAATTCTTGTTTGAGGAATCCCTATGTCCTTGGCCAATCTATATGCGGAAACTTCCATTGGCAAAAGAAATTCTTCCTTCAAAATCTCTCCAGGGTGAATATTTTTAAGTTTTGTCATAATGATATTTTTAAATCTGTTTTTCGAGTTAAATGATTCAGTGGTAATCTACAATCTTAATGTCAATAGCATTACCATTGGTCCATTTGAATATGATTCTCCATTGGTCGTTAATTCTGATACTATAGTAATTCTTAAGGTTTCCGGACAATTTCTCAAGTCGATTGGCTGGAGGAACTCTCAAGTCATTAATATTCTGTGAGTTATTAATCATTCTGAGCTTTCTTCGAGCAATATGCTGAATTTCATTCGGAATTCTTTTGACCCTTTCTCCAAGCCAAATATGTTCGGTATCCTTAGTCCCAAATGAAATAATCATAATAACGTATCCAGTTAGCAATGTATCAAGTTAGCAACGCCAAAGATAAGTAATAAAGTTCAAATATCAAACTAATGTCATGAAAATCAATTTCCCTAGCATTGGGTATAACGTCAGACTGTGAAAAAACCTCAACAATCTGCATTGTGTAAAAGTATTGAAAAAAAAATCAGAGAATAAAAGAAACTTTTTTGTTTTCTTGCTATAAACAAAACACTATGGATCATATTACTAGCAGTCAACGAAACCAGATATATATGTGTAGTTTGGATGAATCTATCTCGACGGACCATCCGGTGCGGTTTATTGATGCATTTGTTGAAAAGCTGGATTTACCCAAATTGAAATTTGTTATCAATAGCCTAAAAAAAGAAGGCCGCCCATCTTATGATAGTAGAATCTTTTTAAAGCTTTATTTTTATGGATATCTGAATGGAATTCGCAGTAGT
>Ga0114970_10002580_pt1 | contig 13528 bp, 12 predicted proteins | sample M_140205_XF_Meta_FD_87030 | JGI IMG/M metagenome (GOLD analysis project Ga0114970, IMG submission 87030) | Freshwater microbial communities from Lake Montjoie, Canada to study carbon cycling - M_140205_XF_MetaG | ecosystem: Environmental > Aquatic > Freshwater > Lake | place: Lake Montjoie... | reverse complement strand
TGGAAGTCAACGTGCAGCACTTGCTGCTTCCAGGGGTGCATCTGGAAGTCGCGCAGCAGCACGCGTTGCGTGGTGCCAGCCAATTCCATCGACAGGATCGAGGAGTGGAAAGCCTCTTTCTTGAGCGCGAAATACAGCGCGTTGTGGTCGAGTTCGATCATCTGGGGTTCGCCGGCGCCAAAAACGATGCCGGGCACCTTGCCCGAGATGCGCAGGCGGCGGCTCGCTCCGGTCCCCTGCAGGTTGCGCTCGAAAGCTGTGAAATTCATGGTTTTCTCCATGGGTAGCGCCCGCGACCAGGCGCTTGGGTTGAGCAGCTTTGCAGCTGCCGATCAGCCACCGGTCTCGTACGCCCGATAGCCCTTTGGCCGGCAGCCTCCGATGCGCAGGCACCGGAGGCTGCCGGTCTCAGAAATTGTTGTTTTGTTCGGCGAAAAGTGAGGTCACCGATTCACCGTCTGAAATGCGTCGGATGGTCTCAGCAAACAAAAAAGCCACCGAGAGTTGGCGGATCTTCTTGCAAGCCTTGGCAGCGTCGGAAAGCGGAATGGTGTTGGTGATCACGACCTCGTCAATCTGGCTGCTGGCAATGCGCTCGACCGCTGGGCCCGACAGGATGGGGTGGGTGCAGTAGGCAAAAACGCGCTTGGCACCGCGCTCCTTGAGCACCTCGGCGGCTTTGACCAAGGTCCCTGCGGTATCGATCATGTCGTCCATGATCACGCAGTTGCGGCCGTCGATTTCGCCGATCACATGCATCACCTCCGACACATTGGCCTTGGGTCTGCGCTTGTCGATGATCGCCAGATCGCTACCGAGTTGCTTGGCCAGCGCGCGTGCGCGGACCACACCGCCTACATCGGGGCTGACCACCACCAAGTCAGGGTAAGCCTTGCTCTGCAGGTCAGACAGCAGCACCGGTGAGGCATAGATGTTGTCGACAGGAATGTCGAAGAAGCCTTGAATCTGGTCGGCATGCAGATCCATCGTCAACAAGCGCTCGACACCAACTGTCTCAAGCAGGTTGGCCACCACTTTGGCAGAGATCGGCACCCGCATCGACCGCGGCCGGCGGTCCTGCCGGGCATAGCCGAAATAAGGGATCACAGCGGTGATGCGACGGGCGCTGGCGCGCTTGAGCGCATCGACCATGATCAAGAGTTCCATCAGGTTCTCGTTGGTCGGCGAACAAGTGCTTTGAACCACGAAGACATCACGGGCGCGCACATTCTGGTGCACCTCAACCGTGACTTCGCCATCCGAGAAACGGCCTACCGTGGCCTTGCCGATCTCGACCCCCAAGCTCTTGGCCATCTCTTGAGCCAGCACAGGGTTGGCGTTGCCGGTGAACAGCACGGTGTTGAACAGCACGGTACGTTCTCCGTCAGGCCAGACTATCGATACGGTGGAATGAAATGTCTTTGGCAGGGGAGGAAGGACTCGAACCCTCGCATGTCGGAATCAAAATCCGATGCCTTGACCAACTTGGCGACTCCCCTACACAGGAAGCGGCTTTCACCACCTCCTCAAACCCTCTCAGTCGGCCCAACCAACCAGTGGATGGTGGTCCAAACTAAGGCACATCCGGCCGACCCAGTCCGACGGAATTTCTTCCACCGAATTTGTCGCCAAAGGCTGACCGCCTGTGCCTTGAATCCTGTCTACCTGCTCAAAACCGACCGGCGTGCCAATCCTCGCAAAAACCGCGCTGCCTGAGCCCGACATGCGGCTGTTGCCGAACCGATCTTCCAGCCACGCAGCCACTTCCATGATCTCGTAACAAGCTGCCTCGGCAGGCGGCTGCAAATCGTTGCGGCCGTACCCTGTCAAGAGACCATCGCAAAGCTTAGCGTCAGCAAGCAAGCTCATGACTATAACAGCTTCCGTATTGCGAACCAACAGGCTGCTGCCGAAGATCGCTTCGGTGGCGATCGCAGCCGCCGGCTTGACCACTGCGTAGCGCTGGGCAGGCAGGCTTGGCATGGGCGTGAGCCGCTCGCCGATGCCTTCGACCAAGGCGTTGTGACCGCCAACAAAAAACGGCACATCGGCACCCAGCGTCAGCGCGATCTGCTGCAAGCGCTCGCGCGACCAGTTCAGACCCCAGAGTCGATTGAGTGCGAGCAAGGTGCTCGCCGCATCCGAGCTGCCGCCGCCCAGGCCGGCACCCCATGGCACCTGCTTGAGCACCGACAGGTCGGCACCGAACGTGCTGCCACTGGCGCACTGCAATGCGCGCGCAGCACGCAGACTCAGGTCGTCTGCTGGCAATACCGGCCCCAGGTCGTGGCGTTGCAGCCGGCCATCGCTGCGGCGCTCGAAGTGCAAGGTATCGCACCAGTCGATCAACACAAACAAGGACTGCAGCAAGTGGTAGCCATCCGCGCGTCGCCCCACCACGTGCAGAAACAGGTTGAGTTTGGCCGGCGCCGGCACGTCGTATATCGCTGACATCATGCCGCTGGCTCCAGCCTGACCCGCACCGTCACCGCCGGATGGCTCAGCTTGGCCGGCCTATAGGCCTCGACCCAGCCTTCGGGCCAGCGCGCGAGTCCGACCTGCCAACCCAGCTGATCGAAACCCGGCATGCCGTCGCTGCGCGCAGCAGCAGGCGCACCTGGCCAAGGACGACCACGCAGCCAATCGAACAACGCGGCCATCGGAATTCGCTCACCCAAAGCTGCGAAGGTCAACAGATCGAGGTCGGCGTAGCTGGTTTCGACCCCGCCGACGGCCAGCCAGGCCTGCCCGCTTGACCAGCGCGCCTGGGCCGCTGTGGTGCCCAGTGGGCTGCTCAGCAACAGGCGGCCTTCGAGCGCCGTGCCAATGAGCTCGAAACCGGCATTCAAACCGCGCTCGGGCTCGCTGGCAATTCGCACCGACAGTCGGCCACTGACGCTGTCGATTCGGTCATTGCTCGCGACTGAGGGCAAGCCAGCGCATCCCGGCAGCGCGGCAAGCGCTGCCCCGACCAAGGCTACGCCGATCAACCAACGCCAAGCCAGGATCACAAGCCGACTTTCAGCCGCCTCAAGGTCTCGCGCAGCACTTCGTTGTCGGCATCGCGGCCGCGTGCGTCCTGCCAGACGCTGCGGGCATCCTCCTGTCGACCCATCGCCCACAGCACTTCGCCCAGATGGGCGCCAATCTCGGTGTCGGGACGTACGCTGTGCGCTTGGCGCAACAAGCGCAGGGCTTCTTCACGGTTGCCGAGCCTGAACTCGACCCAGCCCAGGCTGTCGGTGATGAAAGGGTCGCCCGGCGACAAGCTCAATGCACGGGCGATCAGTTCGCGTGCCTCGGGCAAGCGCAAACCCCTGTCGGCCAGTGAATAACCGAGGGCGTTGTGCGCGTGCGGATGATCGGGCTTGAGCGCCATCACGCGACGCAGCAAGCGCTCCATCTCGGCCAGGTGTTCAAGCTTTTCCTCGATCATGGCCTGTTCGTAGATCAAGTCGCTGTCGTCGGCAAAGCGCGCACTCGCGTTGGCCAACACTTCTGCGGCATCTTGCCAGCGCTTGAGCTCGCGCAGCATCTGGGCCTCAGCCATCAACTTGGCGCGGGCATCGTCGCCGGTGCGCTCAGGCACGGCCCGGATCAAAGCCCTGGCGTCCGCCAGCCGGCCTTGACGCGCCAGTAGCGAGGCCCGTCTCGACTGCACTTCCAAGGCACGCTGCGGGTTGTCGACCTTGGCCAGCCAAGTCTCTGCGGCCTGCGCATCACCGCGCTGCTCGGCAGCCTGCGCCAACAACAGAAACGCCTGGGTCAGGTCACGGCCAGCCGCAGGATCTTGGACCAATTGCTCGCCATCGTCGCCGTCATCCGGGCTTGCCTGATGGCTGGGCTTGGCAGGCTGGGTCACAGCAACGCTGGGCGGGTTCGCGGGATGCACGCCAGCCACAGCGCCGGGCTCCCCCGTCGATGCGAGCGCCACATAGCGCAGCAACGCAGTCTCGGCCGCCGGCGCTTGCTTGAGCTCAAGCCTGAGCGCGCCTAGCGTAAGCCAGGGCTCGGGCAGCTGCGGACTGTCCTGAGTCAGACGCTCGAGTTGACGAACCGCGTCGGCGTAGCGCTGCGCCAGCGTGAGCAAGCGCGCATAGGCCATGCGCAGCGCCGAATCGGCATCCGGGCGGGCCAGGTGCTCGGTGATGATGGGCTCAGCGGCCGGCGTACCGGGCAGCAGTTCGAGCGCGAGCAAGACCGGGCCTGCAGCGCCGGGGTCGTCGGTCTGCGCTGCGCGGGCCAGGCCCAGAGCCTGCGGCAGGTTGCCTGCGGACAGATGGGCTCGGCCCAAACTCACCCGGCTGGCGGTGCGGGTCGCCACGCCGTCGAGATAGGGCAGCACCAGCTTCTCGACCAAGGCCAGCGCACGCCGCCGGTCGGCCAGACTTTGCGTCAAACGTGGAAGGCTGGCCAGCAAGCCAGGTCGCTCCAAGGCCGGCACGGCCGCCAGCCAAGCCGCCATCGGCTCGATCGCATCGTCGGCACGGTTGACCGCCAACAAGATCTGGACTTGGTAGCGCATCGCTGCCGTCGATTTCGGCTTGGCGCCGCGCCAGACCCGCACCGCATCGAGGGCTTGGTCGCCGGCGCGCGCCTGCAAGGCAATCTCCACCGCGCGCTGGAACAACACCTCGTCACCGTGACGCCGAGCGGCATCCAGGATCACGCCGTAGGCGTTGCCGACCCGGCCTGCGGTGAGCTCGAGTTCACCGATGAGCAACTGGTAGAACAGCAGCGAGTCTAGCGACGAGTTGCTCACCGGCTCGGTCGGTGCTGCGGCTTGGGTCGACGCGCTGCCGCAGGCGAGAGCCACCAGCAAGGACGGCAGCAAAACGGCCGACCTGATGCGGGAAAACCTGGCGCCTAGAGGGCGGGCTGCAAAGCCGGTCATGAAAACTCCTGATTACTCTCAAACAAATATGGCTTTGCCACTTTGCTTGATCCCCACGGGGGCGGCCGGCTTCGGCCGGCCTTGGGGCGATCACGAGATTCTAGGTCGCAGCCATAATTCCGGTCGATGCCAGAATTGCCAGAAGTCGAAGTCACCCGCGCCAGCTTGGTCGACCGCCTGCTCGGCGCCACCGTGCTCTCGGCCAGACTAGGGAAACCGCTGCGCTGGCCGCTGGGCTGCCCCCCTGAATCTCTGCGCGGTTGCGTGGTCGGTGCGCTGCTGCGACGCGGCAAGTACCTCTGGATGCCGCTGACCGCCAGAAACACCAACGAGCAAGGTGGGCTGTTGCTGCACCTGGGCATGTCGGGCTCGTTGCAGCTGAGCGACCAGCCAGGTGCGGCCGGGCCGCACGACCATTTCGACCTGCACACCAGTCGCGGCATGCTCAGGCTGACCGATCCGCGGCGCTTTGGTGCGGTGGTCTGGTCGCCCAGCTTGACGCAAGACCCCGCCGCTCGATTGCTGGCCAGACTGGGCGCAGAGCCCTTCGACACCGGGCTGACCCACCACCACCTGCACGCGGCGATGCAAGCCCGGCGCACGACGGTCAAGGCGGCGCTGCTGGCCGGCGACATCGTCGTGGGCGCGGGCAACATCTACGCCAGCGAAGCGCTGCACCGCGCCGCGATCGACCCGCGAACCCGCTGCGACAAGCTGAGCCGGCCGCGCTGCGAGCGGCTGCTGGCCGCGCTGCGCTTGACGCTGGCTCGCGCGATCGAACTTGGTGGTTCGACCTTGCGCGACTTTCGCGACGCCCACGGCATGAGTGGTGCATTCCAGACCGAAGCCTTGGTCTACGGCCGGGAAGGCCAGGACTGCGGCCGCTGTGGCGGTGTGGTGCGGCGCATCGTGCAAGGCCAGCGCGCGACCTACTTCTGCGCTGGCTGCCAACGGCGTTGAGCAATCGGGCCGCATCCAGGAAGTTTACGGGCTGATTCGCGTGTCCTGGCCGGGGTCGCGCAAGCGCTGCGCCCGGCCTGCGTTACGATGAATCAGCTCATCTGCCAATCCCAAATGTCGAGTGCCCTTCTCCCTAGCTTGGACTCGCTCGCCGCTTGGCGCCGTGCGCTAGGTCGCGGGGTCGAGCACTTCAGCGCCGTGCTGACCGACAACAGCCTGCTCGCCGCCCAGGCCCAAACGCTTTTGGCCGGCGTGCGCCAGCAACTGGCTTCGGACCGGTGGGTGCTGGCATTCGTCGCCGAGTTTTCGCGCGGCAAGGCGGAACTGATCAACGCGATGTTCTTTGCCGATACCGGCCGCCGCCTGCTGCCAGCGACGCCGGGGCGAACAACCATGTGCTCGGTCGAACTGGCCAAGGCCATCAGCACCCAGATCGACGACCAACTGCGCGAACGCCGTCGCAGCTTGCAACAGCGGCGAGAAGCGCATCAGCGTATCCAGCAGGCCGAAGACGGGCTAGAGTTCAGTATCGCTTCGCTCGAGGCCCAGCAAGCGCAGCAGCAGGCCCTGGCGCAGCACATGGCGAGCGAGGTCGACCGACTGAGCCTGCAGGCCAATGCGCCGCCGGCCCCTGATCGAGCATCACACCTGCAACTGGTGCCCAGGTCGCCGACACAGCCTGAGCGCGACGCAGCATGACAGCGCGCGCGCTACCGCTGGACCTCGCATCCACGCTGATTGCTTGGCAACGCGTGCATGGCCGCCACAGCCTGCCCTGGGTCGGCAGCCGAGATCCTTACCGGGTGTGGTTGTCGGAGATCATGTTGCAGCAGACCCAGGTCAGCACCGTGCTGGGGTATTACGAACGCTTCCTGCAGCGATTTCCAGATGTCGCGGCGCTGGCCGCTGCGCACCAGGACGACGTGCTCGCGCTGTGGAGTGGCTTGGGTTATTACAGCCGGGCGCGCAACCTGCACCGCTGCGCCCAGGTGGTGGTGGACCAGCACGGCGGTCGCTTTCCAGGTCACAGCGTCGAACTCGCCACCTTGCCCGGCATCGGCCGATCGACCGCAGCAGCGATCGCCGCCTTCTGTTTCGATGAGCGATGCGCAATCCTCGACGGCAACGTCAAGCGCGTGCTCACGCGCGCGCTGGGCAACAGCAATGACTTGGCCGAAGGCCGCCACGAGCGCGCGCTGTGGCAGCAGGCCGAAGCCTTGCTGCCGGCGCAGGACATCGCGGCCTACACCCAGGGCTTGATGGACCTGGGCGCCTCGCTGTGCAGCACCCGGCGCCCGGCCTGCGATGCCTGCCCGCTGGCCGGGCTTTGCGTGGCCCGCGCCGAGGGCCAGCCGGAGGCCTACCCGGTCAAGACGCGCAAGCTCAAGCGCGGCCAGCGCGAGCATGCGCTGCTGTGGCTGGACCACAAAGACAGCCTGTGGCTGGTACAGCGACCGCAGACCGGTGTCTGGGCCGGACTGTGGAGCCTGCCTGAATTCGAGTCCGACCAGGCCTTGTGGGACCAGGCCAGCGACTGGCCGGGCGTGGGCAGGCCGATGCCCACCGTGCAGCATGCGCTGACCCACTTCGACTGGACCTTGAGGCCCTGCCACTGGCCGCTGCCGGACCAGCTCTCGACAGCCGGTCGCAGCCTGGTCGAAAACAGTCTACCCAGTGGCCGCTGGGTGGTGCGAGAGCAGGCCTTGTCGATGGGTCTTCCGGCGCCGATCAGACGCTTGCTCGAAGCCGGACCACCACAGTAGCCTGCACGCAGGGCTAGATCAGGCATTTGCTGCGCAGGTAGTCATCGACCAGCTTGAGCCGCAGCAAGGGCTCGTCGAGCCGCATCAATCGGTACTTGGCAGCCGTCGAGATCGGCAGGATCTCGCACCAGCGGTTCGCGACCCAGCCCGCGTCTTCAAGGCGATAGGGAAGTGCGAACGGGCGCTGGCCCTGAACCGCCATCGAGTCAATCGCCTTGGCCAGCGCGCCGGCGCTGCCAAGCAACTCGGGTGGCACGGCAGCGGGCAGATCGTCAGGACCTGCACTGGCTTCGGCCAGCCACAGGCCATCGTGCCGCTGGTGCGGCTGGACCAGTTGCACCCGCTGACCACCCAGGCAGCGCACCAGCAGGATGCCAACCTGCTCAGCGTCGACATCCTGTATATGGGCCAGCACTGCGGTGGATTCGAACTGCGGCCTGTCGCTGCCACCACGCAGCTCGCCGCCTTGGACAAGGCAAACCACGCCGAATGGCAACTGGCGGCGCAGGCACTGGCTGATCAGATCCAGGTAACGCGCCTCGAACACCTTGAGTTGCAACAATCCATCCGGAAACAACACAGTCTGCAACGCAAACAAGGGCAACTCCGCCCACGATGGCTGCTGCAGCGCTGGACCGGCTTCGGCCGGTGAGGGATCGGTACTCAATCGAAGACATCCAGTTCACGGTGCCGAATCACGGTCGCACCGTGATCGGCGAAGCGCCGCCCGAGTTGCTCGACCATGTAGACCGAGCGATGCTGACCTCCGGTGCAACCTATCGCCACCGTGACATAACCTCGTTGATCGGCGGCCAATACAGGCAACCAGCGGCGCATGAAAGTCTCGATCTGGCCCAGCAACTCATCGGCTTCGGGCTGTTCGGCCAGGAATTGCGCAACCTGCAGGTCGCGACCCGACAGCGCGCGCAGTTCGCGGATGTAATAAGGGTTGGGCAGCACCCGAACGTCGAACACATAGTCTGCATCGAGTGGCACACCGTACTTGAAGGCAAAGCTCTCGAACACCAGCGTCATGCTGCTGGTAGACGTCGACACCAGATCACGCACATGCTGGCGCAAACCCGCTGGGCGCAAGGTGCTGGTGTCGATGATCGCCGAGACCTCGCGCAACTCGGCCAGCATCAGTCGTTCGAGCTCGATCGCCTCGATCAGCGCATGCTGGACGCTGCCGCCGCTGTCGGGCTGACTCAGTGGGTGCGGGCGCCGGGTTTCTGAAAAGCGCCGCACCAGCGTGTCGGTGTTGGCGTCGAGGAACAAGGGGCGGATGGTGACGCCTTCGGCGCGCAGTTCTTCGATCAGCGGCACCAGCACCGGCAGCGAGCCAGCGGCCCGGACATCGACCGCGATCGCCACCCTTTGGGTGTAGCGCGGATGGGCCAGGTGCATGTACTCGCGCAGCAACTCGGGCGGCAGGTTGTCGACGCAATAAAACCCGGCATCCTCGAGCGCGAGCAATGCCACAGATTTGCCCGAACCCGAGATGCCGGTAATCAGCACCAATTCGCGAACCGGCAGCTTAGAGGGGGTGGGCAGGCCGACAGGACCAGCAGGCCCAGGGGTTGGCAGATCGTTAGTGCTCATGGCTTGCTACGCCTTCGGTTCTGGCCGGTGACGCTCGCTGGGCGGTCGGTGCTGGTGAATTGCAGCATGGCGCGGGCATGGGCCAGTCTCGTGTCGGTCAGGCGCTCACCGCCGAGCATGCGCGCCACCTCAACGGCTCTGGCCTCACCCGACACCGGCACCACGGTGCTGGTGGTGTGGCCATCAGCACGGGTCGCTTTGCTGACCACGTAATGGTGGTCGGCACAGGCGGCGACCTGGGCCAAATGGGTGACGGCCAGCACTTGGCGCTGGCAGCCGAGCCGCTGCATCAGCGCACCCACTGTGTCGCCCACCGCACCACCGATGCCGGCATCGATCTCGTCAAAGATCAGGGTGTGGACGCCACCGGCCTGCGCTTTGGCGCCAGTCTCGGGCGCGGCAGCTAGCGTCGTGATCGCGATGGCCAAGGCCAGGCGCGACAACTCGCCGCCCGACGCGACCTTGGCCAGCGGCCGCGGCGTGCTGCCGGCATGACCTGCGACCAGAAACTCCACCGACTCCAGCCCCTGCGACTGCGGTACGGCCAACGGCGTCAAGGCCACCTCGAAGCGCCCACCGGCCAACCCCAATCCTTGCATCGCCCGGGTCACGGCCGCCGCCAACGGACCGGCAGCGCGCGCGCGCGCCATGCCCACACGCTGCGCTTCAGCCAAGTAGTGACGGTCTGCCTGGGCCAAACCGGCGTCAAGCGCCGCCGTATCGGCAGCGGCTTCCAGCGCGGCCAGCTCGGCACGCCACTGCACCAGCAGCGCTGCCAGCTGGTCGGGCGGCCGACGGTAGCGCCTGGCCATACCCATCCAGGCCGACAGCCGGGCATCAAGCTCGGCCAGGCGCTTGGGCTCGAGGTCGGCGTGGCCCAGGTAGTTGTTCAGCGAACGCGCGGCGTCCTGCAACTGAGCCAGCGCGCCCTGCAGCGACTCGATGACCGGTGCGATTCGAGGGTCGTGGTCGGAAACATCGCACAGCACATCGACCGCTCGGCTCGTCAGCGCCTCGGCGTTGGCGCGCTCGGCGTCGGTGACGGAATCGAGCGCGCGGCGCACCGCATCGATCAGCGCCTGCGCGTTGGCCAGGCGCTGATGCTCGGCCGAGAGCTCGACCCATTCGCCCTCGCCTGGCCCGAGCTTGTCGAGTTCGCCGATCTGCCACACCAAGCGCTCGCGCTCTCGGCTGAGTTCTTCGCCGCGATCGCGTGCTCTGGCCAAGACCTCTGCCGCAGCTTTGCGGTCGGCAAAGCGGCCCGCCAGATCGGAGGTGTCGAGGCCCGCCTGGGCATCGACCATCGCGCGGGTGGCGCTGGCCTTGGTCAAACTTTGCCAGGCATGTTGGCCATGGATGTCGAGCAGGTGATCAGCCACCTCTCGAAGCTGCAGCAAAGTGGCCGGGCTGCCGTTGATCCAGGCTCGGCTCTTGCCCTGGGCGTCTATGGTCCGGCGCAACAGCAGCGTGGCCTCGTCGGGGTCGGCGCCAAAGCCAGCGTCTTCCAGCCATTGCGTCAGCGCACCGGGCGTGTCGAACTCAGCGCTGACCTCGGCGCGCGCCGCGCCTTCGCGCACCAAGCCGACGTCGCCTCGACTGCCAAGCGCGAGCTGCAGCGCGTCGATCAAGATCGACTTGCCAGCGCCGGTTTCACCCGTCAACACCGAAAAGCCGGTATGAAACTCAAGCTCCAGCGCCGGCACGATGACGAAATCGCGCAGCGCGAGTCGCCGCAACATGGATCAGACCTCGCGCTGAAACAGCCCTGGACAGCCCAGCGCCACCGCAGTGGACAGCCGCCGAGGCCGTGAGACCCGGACCATCATCACACGACGCCCTCGTACCAGCGCAGCTTGCGCCGCAAGGTGGCGTAATAGCTCCAGCCGCGCGGGTGCAAGAAGCGCACCTTGTGGGCGGATCGGCGAACCCGGACCTGGTCGCCGTGCAGCAAGCTGGCCAGGGCTTGCATGTCAAAGTTGGCAGACGCGTCGCGGCCGGCGACCACAGTGATGCGGATCACGCCGGTGTCGGGCAGCACGATAGGCCGGTTGCTCATGGTGTGCGAGGCGATCGGCACCACCACCCAGCCGGCGATGCCCGGGTGCAGGATGGGTCCGCCGGCTGACAGCGCATAGGCCGTCGACCCGGTGGGCGAAGCCACGATCAGCCCGTCGGCGCGGATATTGGCAACGAACTCGTCGCCGATGTCCACGCGCAACTCGACCATGCTGGCAGTCGCACCGCGGCTGACCACCACGTCGTTCATTGACAAGCCTTCGAAGATGCGTTCGCCATCGCGCCAGACCTCGCTCTCGAGCATCGCGCGGGTGTCTTCCTCGTAGTCGCCAGCGATCATCGGCGCCAGCGCTTCGCGGTAATGACCGATAGGCACATCGGTGATGAAGCCCAGCCTGCCCTGGTTGATGCCAACCACAGGCAGGTTGAATCGAGCCAACTCACGCGCAATGCCCAACATCGTGCCGTCACCGCCAACGACCACCGCCAAGTCACAGCGGGCACCGATCTCGGTCAGCGTGAGGATGTCGTAATCAACCACACCCGTACTGAGCGCCGTCTGGTGCTCGAAAGAAACTTCCAGGCCCAATCTCACCAGGAAATGGGCGATCTCCTCGAGCAGCGACCGGATACCCTCGGCCTGGTATTTGCCGACCAAGGCAACATGGTGGAAACGGCGGGACATGCGGTGAATTACACCACAGGCCCCCGTCCCGAGCCGCAGGCCCAGGCACTGTCCTTACAATGAAAACCTGCCCCATACAAAGCCCATGGACGAGCGCTCCCGCAGCCTGCTGAAGACCTTGGTCGAACGCTACATCGTCGACGGCCATCCTGTGGGTTCGCGCACACTGTCTCGCGCCTCGGGGCTGGAGTTGTCGCCAGCGACGATACGCAACGTGATGGCCGACCTGGAAGAGCTGGGCCTGATCGCCAGCCCGCACACCAGCGCTGGCCGCATCCCCACAGCGCGCGGCTACAGACTGTTCGTCGACACCATGCTGACAGCGCGGCCGGTCGACATCCACCACGCATCACCCGAGATGGCAGGGGTTCGCAGTCAGTTGCAGCCTGACCAGCCACAGCGTGTGATCGCCCAGGCTGCCAACCTGCTGTCAAACCTGTCGCACTTTGTCGGCGTGGTCACCGCGCCCAAGCGCGCGAGCGTCTTCCACCACATCGAGTTCTTGCGGCTGGGTGAGAAGCGCCTGCTGGTGATCCTGGTCTCACCCGACGGCGACGTGCAGAACCGCGTGATCTTCACCACCCGCGACTATGTGCAGAGCGAGCTGGTCGAGGCCAGCAACTACCTCAACACCCACTACGCCGGGCTGGCGATCGACGAGGTCAAGCAGCGCTTGCGCCAGGAGATCGACACGCTGCGCGGCGAGATCGCGCAGTTGATGCAGGCCGCAGTGCAAGCCGGCAGCGATGCCTTGGCCGACAACACCGAGCAGCTCGTGGTCGCAGGCGAACGCAACCTGCTGGGCGTGCAGGATTTCGGCAATGACCTCGGCAGCCTGCGCAAGATGTTCGACCTGTTCGAGCAAAAGACCGAACTGATGCGGCTGCTCGAGAATTCCAGCCGAGCCGAAGGCGTTCGCATCTACATCGGCGGCGAGTCGGGCGTGGTGCCCTACGAGGAGCTGTCGATCGTCTCGGCGCCCTACGAAGTGGACGGCCGAATCGTCGGCACCCTGGGCGTGATCGGCCCGACCCGGATGGCCTACGAGCGCATGATCCAACTGGTCGACATCACCGCAAGACTGGTCGGCAACGCGCTCTCCGGACAGAAATAGCCGCGCCGGCGACGATTCGGGTCGACGCCCGATCGCGCCTGCGGCCAGAACGATGGACGGCCTTCTACAATCGACCCCACTGCCGCACAAGCAGCGGGCCGTTAGCTCAGTTGGTTAGAGCAGAGGACTCATAATCCTTTGGTCGTAGGTTCAAGTCCTACACGGCCTACCAAAATTATGTCAGTCGAATCAAGCGCTTAGAGAGAAATCCTAGGCGCTTTTTTCCTGCCTGACGGTGTCACCCCGCTTGGAGGTACCGGCTGCTGTAAGCCGATTTTTCGAATCCACCCGGGCGGCGACGAGTACGGCAGCGCGGTCGGGTTTGCGGTGACGACCACCGGCCAGGCCAGCACCAAGAACACGCCAGGATGCCCGGCGAAGGGGCACAGGTGGCGCCTTCGGTGCCTCAGGTCAAAGCTGCCCGTCCCGAAACGGCATGTCGGCGATTGGGCCAGAAGAAATGTAGCCCAAGCGCCGACATGCCGTGCAAGGTC
>Ga0114970_10002579_pt1 | contig 13529 bp, 8 predicted proteins | sample M_140205_XF_Meta_FD_87030 | JGI IMG/M metagenome (GOLD analysis project Ga0114970, IMG submission 87030) | Freshwater microbial communities from Lake Montjoie, Canada to study carbon cycling - M_140205_XF_MetaG | ecosystem: Environmental > Aquatic > Freshwater > Lake | place: Lake Montjoie... | reverse complement strand
TTCCGGCCAATGTATTGAGGGAGATTGCCTTGATGGTCAGGGCAAAATACGATATGAAAGTGGAGGAATCTATGAAGGTACATTCCATCTTGGAAAGCCCAATGGAAAAGGCATTTTCAAAGGCCCAAAATATACCTATTCAGGGGAATATGTAGATGGAAAGTTCAATGGTATTGGCATTTTTGAAAATGATAAACTTCGGTATGAAGGTTTTTTTACAAATAACAAATTTGAAGGTGGTGGAAAGCTGCATTTTTTTGATGGAGAGTCTTATAGCGGAAATTTTAGCAACAATTTAAAAAATGGGATGGGAAAATATATCTTTCAGGATAGTACCTACTATGAAGGAGAATGGTTTGAAGACAAAATCAATGGCAAAGGAACGATGTACATAAAGGGCAAATACCGCTTGCAAGGCAAATGGTCAGAAGGCGAACTTGAAGGAACTGGTTTTGCCTATTATGACAGTGGCGACATTTATGAGGGAGCCTTTACCAAATCAGTTCCTGAGGGTTATGGGATTTTATATCTCAAAAACGGAGGAAAAATGGTAGGAACCTGGAAAAATGGAGAATTTGAGTCGGGTTTGGAAAACAAAAATACCATAACCTACTCCAAAGCGGCCAACATTGTCACCATGAAGGAAAACGATGGCATTTTTGAAATCCCAGCAATTGTAAATAATGCTTCTGTTGATTTTATTTTGAATACAGGCTCATCCATGACCTTAATCAGTAAAGAATTGTGCTTGAATATGATTAAAAACAATTTGATTACCGAATCGGATATTGTAAACAGCAAAGGCTTTTATACAGAAAAAGGGGAATTGAACGAATTGATCCAAGTTAAAATAAAATCCTTGCAAATCGGAAATGCCATTATTCAGAATACCATCGTAGGAATTTGCCCCAAATCGATAGAAAACACCTACCCTACCATTCGCGAACCACATATCTTAGGCCAAAATATCCTCAGGGAAATTGGAAAGTTCCAGATAGATTATTCTACAAAAGCGCTAATTATTCTGCAAAAATAAGGTCAAGAAAACTCAAAAAGCCACAATCTTTAGCATCCCACCCTGCCAATTATGGAGCGCTTATTGATAAAGAATTCGTATATTTGCAGAAATTATGCCCAATTGTGAATCCAACCATAAAACATCTGAAGCATTGCCTTTAAAATCATGAATACTAGAAGCAAATCGCTACTTATTTTCATCCTTTTCTCTTGTGTATTTCTTTTACGCATGGATGTGTATGCCCAATCGGACCGGGAAAAAAAACTACGGAACCTCGCTGAGAAATCCTATGAAAAAGGCGATGTTCAAGAAGCACGAAAATCCTATCTTCAGCTACTTGCCTTATCGCCAAACACTTACGAATACAATTACAAAACGGGGATCTGTATTTTTATCTCCCCAACGGAAAAAGCCAAATCTTTAGCCTATTTTGAAAAAGCCGAAAAAGAAAATAAAGATTCCATTGCGGAAGTATATTATTATTTGGGCATGTCTTATCACTACAATCACGAATTTGATGAGGCTTTAGGCAGTTTTCAAAAATTTTTCGAGCTCACAAAGGGCAGGTCTATCGGAAAAAAATTAATAAGTGATATCAACCGTCGGATAGAGCAATGCCAATATGGCAAATGGCTTTATGCCAAGCCGCAAAATGTAAGCATTCACAATTTGGGAAAAAATATCAATAGCGCTGCCGATGATTATGCTCCCGTTCTTTCCACTGATGAATCCAAATTGGTATTTACCTCAAAAAGAAAGGGTCAAATTGGGGGATTGCTTGATGAATATGGAAATCCGTATGAAGATGTTTTTTATTCGATAAGAAACCCCTCATCAAAGGACAAGCAAGCACATTTGAACAGCAATGATATTCCGGACTATGCATTGGCAAAAAGGCTAAGCAAAGAGATAAATACCCAATTCCATGATGCCGCCATTGCCTTGACTACCAATGGCAATAAATTGTATCTGTATCAGAATCAGAACTTATTTATGTATTATACCAATTGGAAAAAATGGGAAAAACCAGTAAAAATACCTGCAGGAATCAACAAAAGAGATGATCAGCCCGGAATGTGTATTACGGACGATGAAAAGACCATCTATTTTGTCAGCGACCGCAAAGGCGGTTTTGGTGGGAAGGATATTTATAAAATTGAAAAAAAAGAGGATGGAACATGGACAAATCCTGAGAACCTAGGCTCAAAAATCAATTCAAAATTCAATGAAGAGGCTCCAAGCATTAGCGCTGATGGAAACACACTGATTTTCTCCTCTGAAGGACACGATGGAATGGGTGGTTATGATTTTTTTAAATCGGAATTAAAATACGGACATTGGGATGCGGCACAAAATTTAGGCTATCCATTGAATACAGCTTTTGATGAATTGTATTTTATTCCAAATAGTGATTGGAGTCATGCCTATTTCTCCTCTTCTCGCGATGCTGGATGGGGTGATCTAGACCTATACGATGTGAATATTACCGAGATGTATCCTACGCCTCTAAGCGATACTTTGCCTATACAAAAGAAATTTGCATCTGCTGATGCGAAATCAAATATTTTCATTCCGGGTACGCCTAAAAAAGCAGAAATGGTCTCTGAAAACTTGACCAATACTCCTCCTCCCATTGTGGATATTAAAAAAGAAACGACAAGCAATCCGTTACCAGAAAAAATACAAACGCCCAAAACGGATATCGGTCAAAGTACAATCATCCCAGCAGACCAACAAAAAGATGCTGAAATAAAAAATCCAGAAGCAAAAAGCAACCTTGAATTACACCCCCAAACAATTTCTACAGAAATTACCACAAAAGAAGAAAGCAAGCCTCGCATCATACAAAATACAGATTCACAAACGACAAATCCTAAAAAGGACAATCCTATAAAGCCAAATAGGTTATTTTATGTGCAATTTGCTGCCGGGATCAATCCCATCTCAGCTGAAAAAATTCATGAAGAGGATGTTAAATTTTTTCGTGGCGCAAACGGGTATTATAAATATTTAATCGGTGGTTTTCCAGATAGCCTCGAAGCCATTTCACAGAAAAAAAAGTTGATTGAAAAAGGATACATTGGCCCCTTTGTACTATCAGCAAATCCTTCGAGTGTCAATGACTTTAAAGCTTCCAAAAAAGAAATCAACAAAACAAAAGCACCAGCAGAAACCATCATTATAAAAGAAAAAGTTGAAAGTAGCAGTAAACGAGATACGGCAATTTCATCACCACAACAAGCAGTTAAAATAGAGCCTAACATCGTCTATTCAATTTTGATAGGATCCTATAGAAAAGGAATACCTGTTGATTTAATTGATGCCTATTTAAGCATCAAAGATGTTTTTGTAGAAGCCCAAGATAGCATGACGAATTACTATACAGGCAACTTCGAAAAAAAGGAAGAAGCTACAGGCAGACAAAAGGAAGTAATATCCAAGGGCTTTAAAGATGCCCGAATGATTACTTTTGGAAAAGCAACTCCAGCTGTTGCAACGAAGGAGGAGCCCACCATCGCTACCAAAGTAGGAAGAAATATTCATTATAATCGAACCCCAACCACCAACACCCCTTCTGTTGAAACACCAGAACTGTTAATCAATGCACCCATTAAAAAGCAACCGACGAGCAGCGCACCTGAGGTGATTTACAAGGTACAAATTGGGGCCTTCAGAGAAAATGTACCCACGGATATTTTAAACTTATATATTTCTTTAAAAGATGTAGAAAAGGAAAATGCAGGAAACCCAATAACCGTTTATACGAGCGGTAGTTTTAAAAAATATCCCGAAGCTGAAGCACATCGCAATGAGTTAATTCAAAAAGGTATAGCCAATCCCTTTGTGGTACCCTATAACCATGGAGTAAGAATTACCATGTCTGAAGCACTCGAACTTTCCAAATAATTCAGAGCTCAATTTTTTTAATCACTTCTAATCTTACAACCTAAAAATAGATTAGAAATAAACCAACACATGATGACACAAGCAAGTTTTTCCTTCAATGAATCAAATGACAATCAAAAAGAAGAATTCAAATTAAATTTAGAGAAACCAATAGCCTTCTTCGACCTTGAAACAACAGGCATTAATACCAGTCAAGACCGAATCGTAGAAATTTCCATCTTGAAAATTTTAGCGGATGGTACAAAAGAAAAACCCTATACTTTTCTCATCAATCCTGGAATTGCGATATCTCCTGAATCCACTAAAGTACATGGCATTAGTGATGAAGATGTAAAAGACAAACCCACCTTCAAGGAACTAGCACCTGAGCTATTGGGAATCTTAGATAATTGTGACCTAGCAGGCTATAACTCGAATAAATTTGACATTCCACTACTCATGGAAGAGTTTAAGAGATACCAAATTCCTTTTTCAATGGAAGGCAGAAGAACGATCGACGTACAAAATATTTTCCACAAAATGGAACAAAGAACTTTGGTGGCAGCGTATCGTTTTTATTGCAACAAGGAAATAGAAAAAGCCCACAGTGCCGAGGCGGATATAACTGCCACCTATGAAGTATTACTAGCCCAATTGCAAAAATATGAAACCCTAAACAACGATGTAAACCAGCTGCATGAATTTAGCAGACAAGCCAATACTGCAGACCTTTCCGGACGCATATTGAAAAATGAAGAGGGCAAAGAAATATTTAATTTCGGAAAGTACAAAGGTAGACTTGTTGAAGACATTTTCAAAAATGAAAGCAGCTATTATTCATGGATGATGAATGGAGAATTTCCTCAGGATACCAAAGATCTCATCACTGTAATTTACAAAAGAATAAGTAAAAAATAAGATTACAAAAACCAAGATTACCCTTTTCCATGAAAATCATTTGCATCGGTCAAAATTATCCAGAACATGCCAGGGAAATGAATGCCAAAACAGCAACAGATCCCATCATATTTATCAAGCCTGAAACGGCTTACCTCAAAAGCGAAGAGCCTTTCTTTCTCCCTGCTTTTTCAAATGAAATACATTATGAAGTTGAACTTGTTATTAAAATAAATCGGCAAGGAAAAAACATCCAAGTAAATCATGCAGCCAAATATTATGATGAAATTACTACCGGTATTGATTTCACGGCAAGAGATATCCAAAGAAAATGCAAGCAGGCAGGGCATCCATGGGAACTTGCTAAAGGCTTTGACAGAAGTGCTGCCGTAGGCGAATTTATACCCGTAGAAAGCTTGGCTGATAGAAATTCGATCCCCTTTCATCTGGAAATAAATGGAGAAACCGTTCAATCAGGTAACTACAAAGATGTTACTTTCAGTTTTGAAAAAATCATCTCCTTTGTATCCATGTATTTTATGCTAAAAAAAGGGGATCTCATATTTTCAGGAACCCCAGCAGGTGTAGGTCCTGTAAAGCTGAATGACGAATTAATTTCTTTTATCGGCGATAAAAAACTATTGACCACAAGAATAAAATAATTCATTTAAAAAATTGGGCATTTTATACATTGGAATAGTATAAAATTTGGCAATTAAAATGATATTCATTTGTAATTTGAAAGCAATGTGTTATTTATACACATAATAAAGGTGTGTTATTTATAAACGCCTTTATTTAGAAAATTTAATTTAAACTATCTTTCTTTTCAAATTGAAAAACTATTTACTGCTTTATTATTTTAGCAAATCCAGTAAACTTTTTTCCGTTGGCTTTCAGCAGATACATCCCAGGCAATGGCAAAACAGATTCATTGATTTCAAAATCAATTAAGTGTTTGCCTTTACTGATGAGGGTTTCAGCATATAATTTACGCCCGTATATATCAAAAATCTCAATAGCCATCTCCCCTTCCCTATCATTGTTTTGAATTCGGATATTGGTTTTTCCAGTAAAAGGATTTGGAAAGGCCGTAATACCCAATTGCCCAAAGCTATTTTCGGTCATCCCAAGAAGAACATCATGTGCAAATCCAAAATCAGGAATCCCATATCCCAAAAGGCTATCAGGGCTCATGCTCTGGTTGCCACTTTGCTGCAGTGCTTGAATGATTTCCATATTTTTCAAATTGGGATGTGCCTGAAGCAAACAACTCGACATTCCCGCCAAAATAGGACAGGCAAAAGAAGTTCCATTGGCAAATTGAACTCCGCCAGTTGTGGATGCCACTACTGACGTTTCACCCGTAGCGGCAAGATTTGGCTTTATTCTGCGATCATAAGAAGGCCCCACAGAGCTAAAAAAAGCCCTTGTACCAAATGGATTTACAGCGCCCACGCTCACTACGCTATCGCCATCTGAGGGCGCACTAATATATTGCCAAGAAGAACCACCTTCATTTCCAGCACTCACAAAAACAAGCATACCTCTTGCAGCAGCAAAATCAGCTCCTCTAGTACTTGGACAAGTATTGCCATCCATACTGGCATAGGTATGATTTTGCGATGATTCATTAAATACAGTATACCCCAATGAAGAAGAAATCACATCAGCACCTGCGCTATCAGCATATTCAGCCCCACAAACCCAATTGTACTCTTCAATAATATACTCCGAATTATCATCTTCTGTTCGTAGGAGGAAAAATTGTGCTTTGGGAGCTGTTCCAACGATACTTCCGGGAATATTTCCTGCAATGGTAGACAGAACCATCATCCCATGCCAATGGTCTTCATAAACAGAGTTGTCTCCGGCCACGAAATCTTTTACCCCTAAAATTTGATTATTGGCTCTCAAGCTATCAAATGCAGGTAATGAATCTACTTTATAAAAACCGGCATCCAAAAGCGCTATAATGACCCCTTCCCCATGGAAGCCTTTGTCGTGTAAACCTATTCCATTTAATTGATTGATTTGAGCCCCAGAAAGCCCATAATTATACCCTGAGGTCTTTTGCAAGGGCGTTTGCGTATTCTTATCTGGCAGAGAAAATTCATTGCTAAACTTATCCTGATGCACCAAATTGGATTTTCTGAAAGCCACAGCAGTGGTATGCTTCACAAAAGGCAGAATTTGAATGGAGGCAATTTGAGTGGAATCAGACAATTCGATGCTCACCCCATTTAGCCATTTAGAGGCATTTAAAATTTTCGCACCTCGATTTCTCACACTATCCATATAAGAAGCATTTACAGGAAGATCCTCAAAAGCAACCGATATGCCGGCCTTTAGCCTGCGATTGATGGCTCTTGCAGAAAGAAAAGCAGAGGGATTACTTGTTGTATATATACTGTTGTTTTTATCTGTAAAAGAAACCCAAAACTTTGCCTTTTGCTGGGCAAAAGAAAACATGGGCAATATCAGCAGAAGCAGGAATATTTTTTTCATTGGAAAGGAAATTTCTTACAAATTTAAGAATAAAAATATAAAAATCCTACCAAAGTATCACTTCCTATTCACGAGCAAATGAATCGTATTCACCCTTTTTTAAAGGAAAAGAATATCCAAATCAAGCCATAAGAAATCGCTCATTTTCAAAGAAAATATCCATCAAAATAATGCCCAAAAACATATTATAATCAATGTTTCTTTTTCTTAGCTTTTTTAGCAGGATGCTTAGCCCCCTTGTGAGATTTTGATGAGGAAACTTTGGATGATGATTTTTTATGAACAGATTTTTTTGAAGAAGATTTTCTACGAGAAGCTGTCCTGGAAGAAGATTTTTTTGATACGGATTTCTTCTTTGATACTGAAGCTGTTGGAGATTTTCTAGCAACGGATACTTTAGAAGCGGAGGCTTTACTTTGTCCGATTAGCTTTGCTGAAGATACTTTATTTGGATTATTCTCTATATTCTTGACAAGGCCATTTGCTTTGAGAATACTTTCTCTTTCAGCATTCGCTTCATGAATGGCATCTATTGAGTCTAATGAGGCTTCAGATAATGAAGTTGTGGTATCTGTATTTATCTCGTCTGCCGCTGATGCATCATCAACTTGCACCATATCAGAGTCTGAAGGTTCAGGCATATCTAAATCAAAAGGCCCAAAATACAATTGCCTGCCATACATAAGCTTAATATCCATTTTTTTATTAAACAATGTATTGACCTCATCGGCATGGTCCATCATTTTATCAACCAAATCATCCGGTTTTTTTCTGAAGTTACATTTCATGGTGGTAACTTTTGCCCCATGAAGCATTTCAAAATCGCCACTGATGGAATTATCTGCCTTAACTTTGGTTTTTAAATCTTCCAATTCAGTTTGAGAACCCATGGAATACAAGCGCACCTGATAAGGGGTTCCTTGTTTAATCCAAGATCCGATATAATGAATATACATACTCAATACCTTATCAAACCCATTGTTTAAGGCATCATCTATACCAACCTGCATAGAAGCAGCTTCATCTGCATAATGACTCCAATTGCTTTCGAGTAAAACAGAACCCAATTGATCACCGGTACAATTGTCGATCGCATTGACTTCAACAGAAACCTTTGTCAAGTTGATGGTATCTGATACTCCCTTTTGATGGAGAATATTTACGCTTTTAATTAAAACAACAAATTGCGCTTCTGACAACATACCCATATCCTGCACATAATTATCACACACAAAAACACCTTGATCCTTCAACAATAAAACGGATTGTTTGTTCAGTGCGTTGAAACGTTTTTTATCGATATGACGATATTTTTTATTGGATAAAAAAGCATTTATTCTTTCTTGGGTGAGATCAAAAATTCCATTTTCACCTTTGGGAACATCATGATAATCATACATAGCCAAAAACCGCAAATCGCCAACAGATTGAGCCAGATAGAGCACATCTGATTTGACAGCCGGCAAACTAACTTTTGCCTTTAACTTTACAGTAACGGATCCAGAAGAAGAATCTTTCTTTAAAATATCATATGACAATACATAACCGCTCATATAATCCTGAACGGATTCTTTTATCAAATTAAAACTTTCAATTTTGTTATTGGGAAAAGAAAAATCAATAGCCTCGCCTACAGCCACTCTCAATGCATTTTTCAAAGCTTCATTTCTACCAGGCCCCTGCCCTTTGACTTCTATCTCTTTAACCTCTTGGGCTTTAGAGGATAAAAAACACGACAAAACAAATACACCCACAAAAAATATTTTCGAAATCGTTATTTTCATACCTAACATATTTATATTTTAATCAAATTTATGAGCAAACCAGATGGAAAGTGGACCTTTTACGAAAAAGCAATTGACATGTTTCAAAAAATCCACGAATATTAGTCAGTTCTTTTGATAAGCCCTTAATGGCTTAACGAAATAGAGACACCTCATTGTGGTCATCTACAAATGGCAGCAAGATAGAATATGAACAATACCTTAATGATGCTATATCAACTTCACATCCATTAGAAATATATCATTTCCATTTCATGAAAGTACAGGTCCTATAAGCAAATTATTTTGAATCGATATATCGGTTCAATTCATCTACACTGCTTGAAAAACCAAAAGAATCACCCACCTTATAATAATTCTTTTTGTCTATTGTGCGTTCATATGCCAACTTGGCGAAATTAAGTTTTGTATTTTCAAAACCGAACAAAGCAATAATCTCTTTCACTTGTGAGGTATTCAAGCAATTGTTTTTTGCAACTTGTTTTGCTACTTGCAACTTGGTATCCTCAAACCCTTTTGAAGAAATTGACTTCTTGGCATCAGCAAAATCCATCACAGACATGGCACTGCTGCATCTCGACAGATCATTAGTAGAAGGATTTACCGCCTCTTTGGGTTCAACTGGAATATTTGTTTGCACAGTAGATGAAGTATGCTGAGTGGTAGTTGTGGTCGTTTCATTCATGCCATTCATATTAGGCATATTTACATTCATACTAAAATTGATACCCATTGAAGGGTCCGTCATTTGAACATTTGTTCCTAAGGAATTTGAGCTGCTGCTCATACTTGTTGTTGAAGAAGTTGAAGTCGTTTTTACATCAGGAATATTTTTAGTAGCAGGTTTAACAGGAGCAGACTCATCAGAGTTCATTTTATCTCCCGATAAAACAACTTGCGAATTTGAAGCCGACGCGGAAGGCTTCCAAGAGGCTACTCTCAAAATATATTTACCCTTGCTCTTTTGCTTAATGCCATAGGATATATCATTCCAATTTTTTTCGTAATCTATGAATTGAATACTTTGGTTTAATGTTGGTATTTTTTCATCCTCAAAGATAATTCGCATTTTCTGAAAAGGTTCGGTCTGGTTTGCGACAATAACCTTGGTCAACGGAAGAGCATTTTGTTTTTCACCATTCAAAATCACCCAGAATTTATCTCCATCTTCACTGAAAACAGTTAAAGAAGATGGTTGTGCGTAGGATAATAAACTCAAGAAGCATAATACAAAGGTGTTCAGAAAAAATTTTTTCATTCTATTTATTTTTTTATTTGTGAATTTGATTTAGTGGTCTTTAAAGTTGTTTTTTTAGAACTACTCGCTCTTTTTGGTGATACTTTATTTGATACCACAGGTTTCTGCTCTTCAGTTGATATAGATTTTTCTGAAAATTTATTATCTTTCTGATCAGCAGCAGCTTCTCGATTTTCAGTTACAATAACTGCTACTGGTAATGGCTTAACTGTTGAATCACTTTTAATAGAAATAGGCATGTCGGGCAGTTTTACCACATGCGGTGCAAATGAAATCTGTCTCCCATAAATTAATTTCACGTCCATTCTTTTCTCTTTTAAAAATGGAATTTCATCAGCATAATCAAGAATTTTATCAGCCAACTCATCTGGTTTTTTTCGGAAAGTGCAATTTAATTTGGTGAAATTATTTAATCCAATCATCTCAAGCTGTCCGCCAAAATTTTTATCCTCCTTTAATTTCATTCGCAAATCTCTGAGGTCACGATAGGTACCGGAGGAATAAAAACGCAATTCAAAAGGTGTTCCATTATTTACCCATTCACCCATATAGGTATTGAATACAACCAGAAGTTTTTCTAATCCATTTTTAATGGCTTCATTCAATCCATTAGAAATTGTTGATGCAGCTTCTCGCCCATTTTTCCAATCGCTTTCAAGCAATACAGTTCCTAAACCTTCTGCAGTGCAATTATCATATGTTTTTACTTCAATACTTACCTTTGAAGAAGTCCTGGTATCAAAGGCTTCACTTCGGCTTATTACACTTATTTTTTTTATAAAAATAATAAATTGAGCATCGGCAAGCATACCTAACTTTTGCACATAACTATCTTCGCTATAATCGCCCTGGTCTTTCATGATATAAACAGATTCTTTCTGCAAGGCTTTAAATCTATTCGCCTCGATATATCGATATTTCCTTTCGGATAAAAATCCATTGATTCTCTCTATAGCTGATTCATATGATACTAGTTCTTCTTTTGGAATCGTATTTTCATCATACATAACCAAAAAGCGAATGCCACCAATTGACTGCGCAAGAAAATGTATGTCCGCTTTTATTGGATTTAAACTCACCCTCGCTTTTAAAGTGATCTCAAATCTATCGGGAAAAGGAATTTCTTTTATGATATCATAGGAGGATATATAACCCTGTATACGTGTTTGAATGGCATCTTGAATAACCATAAAATTTTCAACCTTGGTTTCTGAAACCAATGAAACACCAATTGCCTCACTTACCGCATTCCTCAAGGCATCCTGAAGGGCATCTTCACGCTTTAAACCCTGACCCTTTACTTCAACTTCTTTAATATCTTGAGCAAAAGAAAAGGATACACTGAATAATAAAAATAAAAAAACATATAACTTAGAATTCATAACTACTATTTAAATAAGCATTAATAAAAACTTTCCAATCTTTGCTGCCGTACTTCCTATTTTTCCCCAATTTACTTTTTTGAGGTTGCTATTATCAATCACAAACTTTCCATTTTCTGCACTTAACAAATCAACAACTTTCTTTCCTTGCATAAAACCAAGCTCCTCCATAATTTTACCGGAAGCTTGAATTAATTTGGGGAAAGTTCCATTTTTCGCATCGTAATATTTTGAAAAATCCAATACGACATTATTATCTTTATCTACAATTACCGGAAACATAGATGGGTCGATTTTTTTGCCTGCAAGATTAAAAATAACTTGTTCAAGGGATTCAGCAGCGTCTTTTGCTGGTTTTGTTTCGGTATTTTCAGCCGTCTCATTTTTAGCTTTCAATCTCCCAGACCTTGGAATTTTATCGGCAACTATTGGAGCCAAACCATTTTTCTCATAAATAGGCACACGCATCTTTACCTCAATGGCACCATTTTTTTCAATGGCCTCTCCTATTTGCTGAGCACCTTTTATCATACCATCAATACGGGTATAAATAAAATCACTTGTAACCATCATATCCTGTACTTTGGTCTCACTGGTCACATTCACCCCTTTAATGATCTCCAATAAATTTCTTTGAGCGACTACCACAGCACCTCTTGACGCCATTGCTCTAGCCTGTGCAGGATTTTTAAATCTTTCATTATCTATAACAGAAATCCCAGTAGCTTCGATGTATTGCTGTGTCCAATTAACACTGCCATTAGACACAGGTGTTATAACTGCCTCGGTATGGTTTAGAATTTCATCTTCCGTGGCGATCACTTCAGATTTTGGTTTCACAGACTGCTCAACATTGACCTTCGGGGTTTCCAAGGTATTTCCAGATTGGGAAGGACGACCAACTGAAACAGGTCGCACTTCCTCAGAAACAATAGGTTTAGATACTACTTCTTCTTTTACCAAACCACTGGTATTGTTAGGATTTTTTATCTCCGCATTTTGCAAACCATTTGTTTGAGCAGTTTGAGTTTTTACTCTTTTTTTCCGGACTTTCACTTTGGTCTCTTGTGAAAATACCGATAAACTCATTAGAAAAATTCCCAATGCAAAAGAAATAGATACTATTTTTTTCATAATTCAATTTTAAAATAAATTTCGAGGTGATTAATTTTTATTATCGGATTAAGGAAAAATGACCTACATATTTATGTGGTTCACCGAAGACATCTGTCAGATTTACAACATAAACATATACATCTTGTTGCGCAATTGATTTGCCACCATTGGCTTTTCCGTTCCATCCCACTTTCAGATCAGTGGTGATAAAAATTTTATTACCCCATCGATCAAAAATATCCATACGATATTCTGAAATACCAATTCCAGAACCGAAGAAATAATCATTTGTTCCATCACCATCTGGTGTAAATGCATTAGGCACGTAGAAGGTAAATTCAGGCTGAATGTCAACCATTTTACGAATGGTATCCAAGCAGCCATATTGATTTTGCACTATCAATATGACGGGATACATTCCGGGATCTACATAAGCATGTGAAGTATTTTGCGTATTGGCAGCATTTAAATCACCAAAATCCCAATTCCATGAAATCAATTTGCCATTGCCAACCGATAAATCAGTAAAAATAATTTTAGGTTTAAAAACACTGGTTATCGGTGGTGTTGCATTAAAATTAGCAACAGGTAATGGATTCACAACAACCGCATGCGGACGAGAATATGTTTTAACACATCCATGTTCAGAGGTAACCGTAAGAGATACATTGTATATTACA
>Ga0114970_10002574_pt1 | contig 13537 bp, 10 predicted proteins | sample M_140205_XF_Meta_FD_87030 | JGI IMG/M metagenome (GOLD analysis project Ga0114970, IMG submission 87030) | Freshwater microbial communities from Lake Montjoie, Canada to study carbon cycling - M_140205_XF_MetaG | ecosystem: Environmental > Aquatic > Freshwater > Lake | place: Lake Montjoie... | reverse complement strand
TTCGATGATGCGCTTGCCGTCCCTCTCGATCGCCATGTCTTCACCTCGAATGATGAGCCGGTAAGTATGGAAGCCATCCATCGTGTCCGCCTGCGCGAAACGATCTGTCAGCGTGCGCACATAACCTTTCGCGGCCTCGGGATGCTTGTCCTGTGGCGGCGTGAGCAAGATGCCCTCCTCGTGTTTGCCATCGCTCACCTGAACGCAAATCGGTGCCCCATCACGCTGCGGCCAAGTCGCCGTCGCCGATTCGCGATGCCCCACCATGCTCACCAGTTTCACGCGTGCTTCGACGATGATCTCCTTGCCACCGAGGTCGCCATTCCACTCCGTCTCAAACGCGCCCATGTCGTCTTTTGCGTCATCGCTCAAATGCAGCGCGCCGTCATCAATCTTGGCATTGGGTTTGCCAATGGCGGTCCACGGTGCGGCGGGCAAGGATTTGCTGTCGTATTGAACGCGCCAGATGGTGCCATCGGCGGCGGCATGGAGTTGGCCAAGCAAGGTAAGAAGTGTGGCGAGGAGAGCCAGGGTGGATTTCATGCGCTTGGATTTTGAGATGGTTGTTAATGCTACTTCACGCGCTGCACATCGACGGTGACCGCGTTCAGCTTCGGAGCGTCGTGGATGTAGAGCAGCCTGCCGGGGCTGATCTCGCGGATGCTGGTGTAGTTGAAGCCGACCTTGTCGGAGATGACGTGGTGGCTGGGCCAGGTCTTGCCGCCGTCGAGGCTGAACATGAGGCAGCTTGCGGGACGACCGTAGCTGCACGCGAGGATGCCGTTGCTCATGAGCACGAGGTCGGGGAGGACTTTGCCGACTTCGAGGCGGATGGGCTGGCTCCAGGTCTGGCCTGCGTCGTGGGAGAACATTTGCTTCATCTGCGAGTCGCGGTCGCCGCGGATGACGGCGGTTTGTTCGGTGTCGCTGAGGCGGCAGACGGCAGGTTCGCCGCCGGGGCCGATGGTGGAAAAATAGGTCCACGTTTTGCCTTCGTCGGTGCTGCGCATGAGGTGGGACATGCGCTCGGTAATGTTACCGCCACCGATTCGGTTAGTGAGCTTGCGGCTCCACACGACCATCGTCATGCCGCCGTCTGTATCGTTCCAAATATGGCGCTCGCAGACGACGACATCGCCGCCAGGTTTCTCGGGCATGAACTGCTTCGGCAACACGATACGACTGTCGGACAACCTGAAGTGGGTCGCGGCGGCATCGAGATGCACGGTCTTGGCCGTCAGCGTTCCATCCGGCTGAGACCATGTCCAACGTGACACCCCGAGGATACTGCCGTCGGGACGGCGCAGCATGGGGAGCGGGGTGGTGTCGCTTTGGTCGAGGCCGGGAATCGGCGACCACGTTTTTCCGGCGTCGGTGGATTTCAGCAGGCCGTAAGGCTCATACAGGGCATCCGGTCCCTGCGCGACGCTCATGAGCAGGAGACCTTGGTCCATGTCGTAGAGGTAGGGACGTGTTTGCTTCACATCCTCCCGCGGAATGAGCAACGGTTCGCTGACGGCAAGCTTGATCCGATCTTTGGCAGATGCAGCGGCGGCTTTGCGCACGCCGAGTTTCACACTGGACCATAGGGCGTCGCCGGTGGCGGTCTTGGCAGACGAACCGAACTGAATGAAGGGCTCGGGGGAATCGGCGGGTTTCCAGAACGCGCCCTGGCCGTTGACTTTCTTCACGCCATCGACCCACATCTGCATGTCGGTGCCGTGAATGATGAGACGGTAGGTGTGCGACTTGGACGACGTGTCCATCGGGATGAAGCGGTCGGTGAAGCTCGTGGCCTGTGCGGGGAACAACACGAGTCCGTCCTGATGCCGTCCATCGCTGACCTGCACCATCACCGGCGCGCCATCGCGCCAGGGCCAAAGGGATGTCGCGGGCTTCTTCGGCTGCGAACCGGTGATGGCACCCGTTTTAACTGTCGCCTCGACGATGATCTCGTCATCCGCGCCCGCCTTCCAGGATGCGCGGTAGTGGGCGAACTCCTTGTCTCCATCAATCAGCCGCAAGCCATCGGCTTTGAGCTTGGCGTTGGGATTGCCGATGGCCGTCCACGGCGCGGAGGGCAAGGATTTGCCGTCGTATTGGATGAGCCAGTGAATGGCATCGTCTGCCGCATGGAGTTGGCCGAGCGTGGAGAGGAATGTGGCGAGGATGAGTGTGGTTTTCATGATTTAGAGTGGGTGGGATTTAGTGACCTGTGGCATCGAGCACGGACTGACAAGGAATGCGCCAGACGGTGGCGGTACGGTGCTTTTTCTGGTCTTCGCCGCCGAGGCAGCAGATGAAGTCGCCACTGCGGATGAGCTTGGTCATGGCGCGGTGGGGCAGTGCTTTGGCTTTTTGAAAATGACCGGTCTTCGTGTCGAAAAGGAAGGCTTCGGCGGTGAACTCCTCTGCGTCGTTCTTGTAGCCTCCGGCGATGTAGAGATGGCGTTCGTCGAGCGCGACTGCGGTGCAGCCGCGCACGGCGAAGGGGTAGGGCGCGAGAGTTTCCCAATGCTCGTCTTTGGCCGACCACGCGAAGGTGCTCTGAAGATTGGCGAAGGCGTTCGCCGTGGCATCCCAGCGCGCTCCGCCGAAGATGAAGATGCGACCGCCGCACGCCGCGGCGGCGCCGGAACTGAAGCTGGGCACGGGCAGGTCGGCGAGACGACGTGTCTTGCCGGTGCGTGTGTCGATGGCGTGGCAGGCGTTCGTCATCGTTGCGCCCTGGCCCTGTTCGCGTGAGCCACCGATGAGCCACAGTTCGGAACCGAGCACGGCGCTGGCGCAGGAGACGACTCGCGGCGTGTCGCTGGCAATCGTTCGCACCGAGAAGTCGGGGTCGATCTGCCAGAGCGATGCGTGGGTCTTTGCACCGCTGCTGCCGCCTGCGAAGAAGAATCCCTGCGCGTTCGTGCCATGCGCGGCATAGGCACAGGGCGCAGGGAGTCGGCCCGCTTCGTGCCAGGCCTTGCGCGATGTGTCGAAAGTCCAGATGCGGTCGAGCCAGTGCTTCGTGCCATCCTTCCAGTTCGTGCCTCCGGCAATGATGAGGTCATTCCCGAGCGCGCCGCCGATGAAGCCGCCGTTGGCTTCCGGAAGTGGTGGGAGTTGCTCCCATTCCGCTGCGGGTGCCGGGCAGGTTGTGCTCATGAGTGTGAGGGCAAGGATCGTTGCCAAAGGGTTCGCCGATGATGCTTGTGGTTCGCGTTTCATCAGGAGTCTCTGTTGGCACCTGCGTTGCGCGGTGCATTGGGTTTCACCCACATCAGCAGCAGTGCGCAGCCGAGCAGGCCTGCGGCGGCGATGGTGAAGAGTAGGCTCACATTGACGTGGGCATCGCGCATCGCGCCGCCGATGTAGATGGTGAGGCCGCCGACGATGGTGCCGAACATGTTGAGCACGCCGTAGCCGGTGGCGCGGTAGCGCGGGTCGCTGATCTGGCAGAGGATGGGCATGAGGTTCGCCTCGGAGAACGCACGCGTCAGCCCGTAGATCGACAGGCCCGCGATGCCGAGCGCGAGCAGGTTCGTCTTCGCCACCAGCAGCACAGCGGGCGCGGCGATGAACAATCCCAGCGCGGGCACGAGGATGCGGGCGCGTGGCTGCGTGCGGCTCCAGCGGTCCGCCCATGCGCCGCCGACGAGTTTGCCGAGCATCGCGGCGGTGTAGAGATACGCGGTGGCGGAGATGCCTGCGGCTCCCTGGTCGAGGTGGAAGTTCTCTTTGAAATACGTGGGCATCCAGCCAATCACGGCCCATCCCGCCACGCCGAGCAGACTCCAGAACGCGAGCAGCAGCAGAAACGCGCCGCCGCCAAACAAGCTCCGCAACGCCTCGCCGAGTCTGGCCTGCTGCGGTGTGGTGGCACACACATCGTCCGCAATCTCACGCGGCGCATCTTTGAGCATGAACACCAGCACCAACGCGTAACCGATGCCGAACAAGCCGAACGCATCGAACGCCGCGCTCCATCCGTGCCGCTCCGCCAGCCAGCCGCCGACGCCACCTAGCGCCGAGCCGACGCTGAGCCCCGTCATGTGAATGCCCGTGGCGAGCGAGCGCGTTGAACCGCGATGATAGTCCGCGATGAGCGCCAGCGCGGCGGGAAGATACGCCGCCTCGCTTACGCCCATGAGAGCACGCACCACGATCAATTGTTCAAAGCTCCGCGCATGTCCGGTGAGCCACGTCAGCAATGACCAGACGAGCAGGCTCCCGATGATTAGACGGCTGCGATTGAAGCGGTCCGCGAGAAAGCCCGCGAACGGACTAAGCAACCCATAGACCCACAGGAACACCGAGGTGAGCAGGCCAAACTGCGCATCCGTCATCGGGATCGCCGCCGTCAATGAATCGCGCATCGTGGTGACCATGATGCGGTCCAGGTAGTTCAGCGATGCCACCACCCACAGCAGGCCCACGATCAGCCACGCGGAGGAGCGTGGCGAGGTATCGGTCATGGAGTGTGGTGATGTCATCGCTATCAGTGGGCGTTCATGTTTTGACCTGCACCGACGCACGCGCTGCCTTCATGCCTTGGAAGACACAGCGGTAGTCGCTGATCACATTGAAGAAACGGAATCCCATGTCGTGATAGACCTGCGCCTGCTCCGGCGCGCAGGGGATCGCCGCGACCTTGCCGTGGCGCTGGCACGCAGCGACGACGTTTTGCAAAACAGCACGCACCTCCGGCGCATCGAGCTGGCCGAACTTTCCCAGCCCCAGCGTGAGATCGCCCGGCCCAACGAAGAGCACGTCCACACCCGGCATCGCCGCGATGGAATCGAGGTGCGGCACCACCTCCGGCTCCTCGATTTGCACCACGAGAAAATTCTGCGCATTCGCCGTCGCCAGATACTCCGCCGCCGGGATGCGACCAAAATCAGCCTCGGCATGAATGCCATCGTAGCCGCGACGCCCGAGCGGCGGAAACTTCATCGCCTCCACCACCGCACGCACTTCATCAGGATGCACGACACGCGGCAGCATGATGCCACGCGCTCCCGCTTCGATGAGATGCAACACATCGGTGTAGTTCGTGGGCTTCACCCGGATGAGCGCATCCGCACCCCCGAGACGGCAGGCCTGGATCAACGCATACACCGTGGACGGGTCCATGCGTTTGTGCTCCAGGCAAATCCACACCGCATCGAATCCCGACGAAGCGATGAGTTCGACCAACTCCGGGTCCGTGTAGCCAGCCTTGGCCGTGATGATTGTTTCACCACGGGCGATTTTTTGCAGGACGAGGGAAGATTGCATGAGGGTCAGTTCGCTTTGAGTCGTTCAATCAAATAGGCCGTCATCGTCGCGTGTTTCACCTTCGGCGCACCAGGATAGACCAGCTCACACTCCACGCCCAGGCCGCGCAGCTTCTCTTGCAGCGGCACGCCGAAGTTGGCGCTGTGCCGGGCCTCGGCGTCGTCTTTGCCCATCGCGGGCGGCGTGGTGTAAAGGAGATACACGGGCGGATCATCCTTCGTCACATGCGCGATCGGCGAGTAGCGCTGGATCCACGGCAGCAGCGACTCCCGCGCCGCGAGAAACTGCGGGAACTGCGTGTCGCGCGTCTTCAAATCGTGCGGATCAGGCATGAAGCCAAACGCGTGACCGCCGTAGTCGCTGTTCGGCGTCCACTCCCGCATCTGCTGCGGATCGAGCGTCGTCTGCGCACGATCCACCGCCGCACAAAGCAGCCTTGTGGACTCCCGCGCCACCAGATCACCGCTCGCCGGATCAGCCATGTCATCGTGAAACGCCAGCCACAGGCTCGTGCAGCCACCCGCCGAACTGCCCGAGGCCGCGATGCGTGTCTTGTCGATGTTCCATTCTGCCGCCTTGCTGCGCACGAACTGCAACGCCCGTGCCGCATCTTCCATCGGCCATTGCAGTGGCGACGACACCTTCGCCAGCCTCGCCTCCGTCACGAAGCGATACTCCACCGAAACCACCGAGATGCCCGCCTTCAGCATCTCCGGCAACATCCCCTCCAGCGTGCTCAGTCGATGCCCCGCCACCCATCCGCCGCCATGGATGAAAAACAGCAACGGCGCAGGCCGCGCTGACTCCGCCTTCCAGAAATGCAGCACCTGCTTCGGGTGCGAACCATATGCCACATCCGCCAGCGTCGGTGGAATCTCCGGCACGACACTCGCCACCGGCGCTTGCGCCAGCAACGGAAGCGCCGCGCCAAACGCGGAGAACAAAGCCAGAAAAATCGCGGGTCGTTTCATACCGCCTCATCATGCGCCGTCACACCGCAAATGCATTTCCCGTCTCCTGGTTCCCCGAGGGAACCCGATCCGTTCACCGCTTCCGCAGGAGGTCGAGCAGCACGCTGCTCATCGCCTGCACACCGGTGTGAATGGTGGGTTCGGGCACGGGTTTGAAGAAGGGGGAATGCAGCGAGGGGCGCGGCCTGCCTTCGGCTTGGGCCTTGGCGATTTCCTCCGGCGGCTGGGTGCCGAGGCGGAACATGCACAGCGGCACTTTCTCTTTCGTGATGCCAAACTCGGCAAAGTCCTCGCCGCCCATCGTGGGGTCCACGGTGACGAGATTCGCGGCTCCGACGACGGACTCCAGGCTGCGGCGCACTTCGGCAACGAGTGCGGGCGTGTTGTAGAGGGATGCGGTGCTTTCCTCGGTGACGACGACCTCGGGCATCTTGTCCGCAGGCATCCCGGCGGCTTCGGCGAGGCTGCGGGTGATGCGCTGGATGGCGGTGATGAGCTGCCCGCGCGTCTCCGTCTTGTAGGAGCGCAGGGTGAGCTGCATGCGCACTTCATCCGGGATGATGTTCGCCTTTGTGCCGCCATGAAAGCTGCCCACGGTGACCACGGCGGGATCGCCGGGCTTCACCTCGCGGCTGACGATGCTTTGCAAGGCCACGACGATCTGCGAGGCGAGCAGGATGGGGTCTTTTCCCGTATGTGGCTGCGAGCCGTGCGCGCCGACGCCGCGCACGAGGATCTCCAGCGTGTCCACGTTCGCATTCGCGTGCCCTTCACGCAGTCCGATGCGGCCATGCGCGAGGTCGGGCTGGCAGTGCAGCGCCACGGCTTGGTCGGGCCTGGGGAAACGGTCATACAATCCCGCGCGCAGCATCAGCCGCGCGCCGATGACTCGCTCCTTCGCCGGCTGGCCGATCATCACGAGAGTGCCGCTCCATTTCTCCCGCAGCCGACCCAGCGCCCGCGCGGTGCCGACGAAGCAGGCCATGTGGATGTCGTGCCCGCAGGCATGCATCACGGGGACATCGCGGCCCTGGTCGTCCTTCACGGTCCGGGTGCTCGCGTAGGGCAGGCCGGTCTGCTCTCGGATGGGCAAGGCATCGAGGTCCGTGCGCACGAGGATGACGGGGCCATCGCCATTCTTCAAAACGCCGACCACCCCATGCCCGCCGACCTTCTCCGTGACTTCCAGCCCAGCCGCCCGCAGTTCCTTCGCGATGCGTGCCGCCGTCTGCTCCTCGTGCAGCGAGAGTTCAGGATGAGCATGCAGCTCCTGGTAAAGCGCCACGAGGGAAGGCAGTTCCTCGGTTGTGATTGTGGCGACATCAGCGGCGATTGCGGACGAGATGAAACACAGAACGGAAGCAAGCAGGCGACAAAAAGATGGGAGACAGAAAAATGGGATGCAGGTTTTCATGTTTTTGTCCTCAATCTTTTTGTCGCGAAAATCAGGGAGTCGGTTCATCTGGTGTTTCCGTGAAAGACTGACCGCTGCTTTCAGTCCTGCCGCACCAAGTCTGCCAGATAGATGGCGGTGATGGGTTTGCCGTCGGCGGATGTTTCATGGCTGGAATACCACGAGACTAGGGCGTGACGGTCGTCGAGCGCGACGAAGCCGGGATAGGAATTGTCGCCGCCGCTGGGGAGTTCGGCGCAGGGCACGAGCTTTTCGTCCATCAACCACGAAAGCCTCGTCTGCGGACCGGCGGGCGTGACGTGACGACCGCTGACGAGCACGCGGTCGCCCCATCGCACGAGCAACGGGCCGCCGATGAAATCCGGTATCGTGAGTCGGGTCCACTGCTCATAGGGCGGGCGTGAGCGCACCAGGTCCGATTCGTTGGTCGTCTTGCGGCAGAGCGCAGTGAGCTGGCCGTCGGCATCGAACATGAAGGCCGTCTCATTACCCTTCGCTTCCTGAAATAACGAACGGAACTTCCAGACGAGGCCATCGTCGCTTTCCAGCAGCGCGGATTGTTGTGCGCCGGTGTGAACACGGCGGCCGCAGAGGTAGGCCTTGTCACCCTGCGCAGCGGCGCGCCACACATAGTGCCCAAAGGTGCCTTCGAGATGGCGCGGGCCCTGCCACGTCGTGCCGTCGCCCGTCCACACCGCGTAGCCCAGATGCTGGTCAATGCTGTATTTCTCGCGCGGCAGCAGCCCGTCGCCCGCGAACCAAGTGCCGCTGTAGATGAAGAGCTGGTCTTTGAAGACAAGGAAGTGCGGGTCGCGCGTGTCACGCTGAGGCACGGAGAAGCGATGCGCAGGCGTCCAGGTCTTCGCGTCCGTGCTCGACAGCACGATGACGGACGCCGTCGAACTCACCGCATGGCCATCCGGGCAACTGCGGAACGCCAGCCAGAACTTGCCGCGCCAGCGGATGAGGTCGGTGAAGGCATTGTGTTCGCCATTGTGAAAAACCCGCCGGACATTCTCCACACTCACCGCCGCAGGCGCAGCGGTAATGGCGGAAGCAACGAGAAGGCAGAGAGCGAGGAGGTTTTTCATGTCCGGAATTTTGGTGAACTGCATGACTGGGTGGCGAATTTTTTCGGGTGAGCGCAGCTCTGTGCGTCCGACATCACTTTCATCTTACGGTGGCGGGTTGTCGGGAGCACCGCTAGTCTCCTGGTTCCCCGAGGAAACCGCATGAAAACCACGCCCGCATCACCCGCGCTGCCACAGCGTCTCTCACTCGTCAGCCAGACGGTGCAGAGCCTGCGCCATGGCATGAAGGCCGGACATTGGAAGGAGCATCTGCCTGCCGAGCGCGAGCTGGCCCGGCAGCTCCAGGTGGGCCGCAAGACGCTGCGTGCCGCGCTGAAGGAACTGGAGAGCGAGGGCACCTTCGAGACCGGCAGCCGGCAGCGCCGCCGCATCCTGCTGCCAGCGGGGAAGGTCCGTGCGAAGGCGCAGAAGCGCACCGTGGGCATCCTCATCGCCTCACCGATGCAAACCCTGCATGCGCGGCGCATGTTCGTCATTCAGGCCGTGCAGGAGCATCTGGCAAAGGCCGGCTGCACCACCGAGTTGCACGTCCGCCCGCGCTGCTTCTCCGCGCATCCCGCCCGCGCCTTGACCCAGCTCCGGCGCGATCATCCCGGCGTCGTGTGGATCGTCTTCGGCTCAAAGGAACCCATGCAACGCTGCTTCATCGAGCAACACGTCCTTTGCCTGATCATCGGCACCTGCCGGCCTGACATCGGCCTGCCCTCCATCGACGTCGATCATCGCGCCGCCTGCCACCATGCCGGAAACGTCCTCTGGCGCAAAGGCCACCGCCGCATCGCCCTCGTGCTGCCGGACGACGCCTTCGACGGCGATGCCGCCAGCGAGCACGGCCTGCGCACCGCCCTTCACGGCAAAGCCGATGTGCATTTGCAAATCATCCGCCACGACGGCACCAAGGCGAACCTCTGCGCCCTGCTCGACAAAGCCCTGCGCACCGCCACCCCGCCCACCGCCTTCCTCATCGCCCGCGCCAACCACGCCCTCACCGTCGCCATGCACCTCATGCGCCGAGGCCATGCGCTCCCGCGCGATATCGCGCTCATCTCCCGCGACGAAGAACCCTTCCTCGAATCCACCACACCTACGTTCGCCCGCTACAGCATCAACCTCCCTCTCTACGCCCGCCGCATCGCCACCTCCGCCCGTCAGCTCGCCGAAACCGGCGCGCTCCCCGCAAATGCCACGCGCCTCATGCCCGAGTTCATCAGAGGCGAGACCGTGTAACGAGGCGTGTCAGGTAAAATGTCACCGAGTGCGCACGGCAGCGAATCGCGATGCCCCACCATGCTCACCAGTTTCACGCGAGCCTCGACGACGATCTCCTTGCCCTCGAGATCGCCAGTCCACTCTGCTTCAAAGGCGGCTAGGTCGGCTTTTGAGTTATCGCTCAAATGAAGCGAACCGTCTTCGAGTTTGGTGTCGGGTTTGCCAAGGATAGTCCAAGGTGCGACCGGGAGCGCTTTGCCGTCGTAGTTGATGAGCCACTCGATGTTGTCAGCGGCATGCAGTGCGGCCAGCGGTGCGTGAAGTAGGACTGTGAGTAGAAATAGGATGTGTTTCATTTGGTGAGTCGGATGCGGGCCAGATAAATGGCGGTCGGGAGTTCGACGTGACGGTTGGGCGGCGGATTGCCGTGCTCAACTTGGTGTCGGCAGCTTGGAGCGCGTGAGGGAGAAGCAGCGCGGCGATGACGATGACGAGCCGGCAAAAAAATGGGATTGGTGTCTTCATGTTTTTGCTGGCGATCTTTTGGTGGTGAGGAGAGGTTGGTTACATGGGTTTCGGCTAGCCTCAATCCGGCGCGCGGCGAGTTGCTTCGCTGGAACGGGTGGCCGGCGGCTTCCTGACGAAGATGATCTGGTCGCAGAGTACCGAATAGGGGGCGTTGGTATCGAGGCTCCGGCGGTCGTTCGCCGCGATCTCGGCCGGCGTGGGCGGGATCGGCGGGTTGAATTTCAGGGAGACGTGGACCTCGTAGCGGTTGTCGTTGTCCGGGCTCGGCGGACGGTAGAGGCGTTCGCCGAGTTCGAGCTTGGTTTCCCAACTTCCGGATAACCAGATGCGACAGTTCGGGGTCACCGTGATCTCGCCCAGGGGATACAGCCGATATTCACCCCTCGGCACGTCGGATGCGTCAATGGCGCGTTTGGCGCCGTGCGTCCGCGTATCGTCCTGGTAGAAGCCGAACGTGAGCGGCCGGTCGGGCAGGTTCACGACGGCGCCGTAGCCGAAGGCCGCATTGGGATCGAGCACCATCTTGGGATTGCCCTGGCCGCGCACAGGGACGAAGCGCTGCACCAGCGCGTTATCCATGGAGTCGAAGGGGGGCGGCAACGGCTTCTCGATCCCGGCCGTCTTGATCGCTAGTTCCCAGTCGGCGAGTTGCTGGACCATAAAAATCGGTGGCGCGCCCAGACGCTTCTGGACCTGGAGGTAATCCTTGAAATATGCCGGGCGGGCTTTGGCCAGAGTGTTCCACTCAGCCAGAGTCCGGTAATCCAGCCCACGCCGGAGTCGTCGTACGTTCTGATGCACACGCGTGTTGTCGGCCGCCAGTGTCTCCATCCGGTCGAAGGCCTCCTGCCAGCGACACGTGGTTTCGGGAGACACACCGGTCAGTCGCCGGCCAATCCCCCGGCCAGCGCTCAAGGACCTGTTCGTGCTCGACGCGAGCCAGGCCGCTTCCATCTCCCGCAGATAGGTGCGAGCCCCTTCCGCCGCCGGCCCGTACTGGTAATCCGTGAACTCCCGAACCAGCGCCGGCACGTCGGCGTCCACGTCTTGCAAGAGCTTGTTGTAAACGTAGATCTGCAGCTCGCTGAAATCGATCGCGGAATTAAAGGTCCAGCCGGTAAACTCCACGAACACCCCCTCCACGCCCGCGGCCTTCATCAGCCGGATGTCCTTCACCATCCGGTCCAGCATGCCAGTAGTGTAATACCAGGTCCACAGGTGCCGCGTCAGCTTGCCCCAGGCCAGCAGGTCCTGATAGCTGGTCTGATTCAGCGGATGCGTCCAGTCCACATCGACGTTGTCCTCGACATTGGCGTACTGGACCACGAGATTTTCGGGAAAGACCATGCCGGCCGGTATCACGGGCGGCTTCTGGGACTGGCTCAACCGATAGGCCAGGGTGTGTAGCAACGTGTCTGGATGCCGGTCCTTCACCAAAGCGCACAACTCGAACAGGTAATCGTACAAAGGGCCGCCTGGGGAGTGGTACTTTTCCTTCAACGCCTGGCAACCGGGACAGAAGCAGAATTCGGAAGGGTCGTCGTTCGCGCTGACGTCGATCATAAGCCGCGCCTGCCCGTCCGCCTTGAGCCGCCGGATGTGTTCCAGAACGTTCCGGGTGAGTTCCTGGCGCAGTCCGGGATTGCTGAAGCACAGTTGTTGGCGGAGCGCCTCCCGCCGACCGGCCTTGGTCATGCTGAAGTATTCCGGATGGGTGGCAAAGTAGTCCTTCTTCGCCACCCAATCGAAAACCTTGGGCCACGCTTGCAGGGCCGGCGTCGGCGGGATGTAGCCGAACAGCGTATGGCAGTTCACCGGCATGACATGGCGCGAAAAAACGTTCGGCTGTAATCCAGGATTGGAGAACAGGTTCATACCGTTCTGCAGGTGGAAGTCGAACATCCAGTCGTAGCTCGGTATGCGATAGGCGAACGAGAATCCGCCGGTGCGGGGAAACGGCTTAACGACCAGGTCGCGCGCGACGGCGGCCACCGGTGTCCCCACGGTGTTATGCCAGGTCGGCGTCTCCGTGATCAGGCGTCCCGAATACCAACGGCGCCCGAGCGTATGTTCCATGAAGTCGACCACAGCGTACAGGTTGCCGTGCATGCCCTTGCCATAGAGAAAAATATCGCCGCCTTTGCTCCGGGAAACATGTTCCTGGTCCTTCAGCTCCTTCAACGGATCAGTGCCCAGCTTTTCGATCACCGCCGCACTGATGCCGACATGAAGACAAGGACCGCCGCCAGTCACCTTGTCCGCCTCCACTACCGGGAACTCCGCGCCTGTGATTTGTTTCAGGTATTCCGACAGCTTGGTCACCGCGTAGTCATCCACTGGCGATGGATTCGCTGGCTTCACGATGCGGAAGTCGGTTCTGCCATTCGTTGACAGTTGGAGGTCAGCGGCATGGAGCGCAGCCAGTGGGGTCAGTAGCAGGGTGGCGAAGAGTTTGAGTGCGTGTTTCATTTTTCAAATCGGACACGGGCCAGGTAAATGGCGGTCGGGAGTTCGACGTGGCGGTTAGGAGGCGGATTGCCGTCTTTATCTTCGTGAGCGGAATAATAGCTGACCCACAGTTCATCCTTGTGCCACACCATGCCGGGATAGCCTGTGTCGCTGCCGCCGCTGGGGAGCTTCAATGCGATCTCGTAGTGTTCACGGTCCATACTGGCGATGACGGTGGAGAAAGGTTGGCGATAGCTGCGGCCACTCGCGATGAGCGAACTGTCGGGCAGCACGATGAAGTTCGGCCCGCCAAAGCGATGCTCCGTTTCATGCCACGTCCACTCGCGATAGGGCGGCCGGCTACTGCCGATCCAGCCGAAGTAGTTGCCGCGTTCCCGGCGCACCATCGCGATCATTTCACCATCGGGTCGAATGCGCACGGTGGCTTCGTTGGGGCGTCCAGGAACGTCGAGATGGGTCACCAACTCCCAATTCAAACCGTCCGTGCTGGTCACCAGCTTGACCTTCCACGGATAGGGACCGGGCGGGACGGGGCCATTGGTTTCCGCCGCTTCCGCCACCTTCGGATCGGGGTGCTCGGCGCGCTTGTA
>Ga0114970_10002572_pt1 | contig 13539 bp, 11 predicted proteins | sample M_140205_XF_Meta_FD_87030 | JGI IMG/M metagenome (GOLD analysis project Ga0114970, IMG submission 87030) | Freshwater microbial communities from Lake Montjoie, Canada to study carbon cycling - M_140205_XF_MetaG | ecosystem: Environmental > Aquatic > Freshwater > Lake | place: Lake Montjoie... | reverse complement strand
GATAGCCTGCAACGGGGTCTGCGGCAGGGATGGGTTCAGGGGCCCATGGTGCATGACGCGCGCATCGCTGCAGTTTGCCTGGCACACGGCGTAGAAGCGTTGTGGTCGGTGGATCGGGATTTCAGCCGATTTCCTGAATTGCGGGTTGTGAATCCGCTCCGTTAGATTTTCTGGCGTTGGCGGAACGCCGGGCTTTCAAGGATTGCTTCGAGCAGGGTGGCGAAGCGGTAACCGTTGGCGGCGAGCCGCTGTTGGATTGCGCCCACAGCCTGACGATCTGATGGTTCCAGGCCTCGTCCGAGCGCATAGGTCATCATCTTTTCCACGAAGTTGCGGGTGAAAGCTTCGGGCGTATCCCGCATGATCCGGCGAAGATCCTGCGGTTTGTCGAAGGTCTGGCCGCCGGGCAGTTTGCCGGAGCTATCCACTGCAAACTTGCCGTCGTGTGTCCTCCAGCGTCCCGCGGCATCGTAGTTTTCGAGGCCAAAGCCGATGGGGTCCATTTGGTTGTGGCACACAGCACAGGCAGGGTTGGCCCGGTGCTGTTCGAGGCGCTGCCGGACGGAGGCGGTTGAACCCAGGTCCTTCTCTTCGAGGGCCGGAATGTCGGGCGGTGGCGGCGGTGGCGGAGTCCCCAGAAGGTTCTCCAGAACCCACTTGCCGCGCAGCACAGGGGAAGTTCGTGTGGCGTAGGAGGAGAGGGTGAGGATGGCACCGTGAGTCATGACTCCACCGCGCTGGACGCCGTCGAGTTCTACCTTACGGAAGGCTTCGCCATTGACTCCAGGCAGGCCATAGTAGCGGGCCAGAGCTCCGTTCAGGTAAGTAAAGCGACCGTCGAGGAAGTCGAGAATTGGCCGGTTCTCACGCAGGATGGCCCCGGCGAACAACAGGGATTCGGTCTTCATTGCTTCGAGAATTTCGTCATCGGCAAGCGGGAAGCGGACGGGGTCGGGCTTCCGGCGGTCGAGTTCGCGGAGGCTGAGCCACTGGCCGGCGAAATTATCGATGAGCGCAGTGGCGCGTGGGTCCGTCAGCATGCGTTTGAGCTGGGTTTGCAGCCCGCCGGGCTGAGTGAGCTTGTGTTCACGGGCGGCTCGCATCAGGGGTTCGTCGGGGAGGGAACTCCACAGGAAATAGGAGAGTCGGGTGGCCAGCTCGAAGTCGTTGAGATTGTAGGTTCCGGTGGCCGGAGCGGTGGGCTCCCGTTCGATGCGAAACAGAAAATTGGGCGAGAGCAGGATCGCTTCGAGAGCGATGCGGAGCCCCTCGTCAAATTTCTCGCTGTCTTTGCGAACAGTGGCGGCCAGCTTGGCCAGGCGGTCGAGTTCGGCTACTGTCACTGGACGACGCCAGGCTCGGGTCGCGGTGTTTTCAATGATGCGGCGGGCGCAGGCGGGTGTGTGTTCGGGACACACAAAGATGGCGGGGTTCTTTGGCGCGGGGGCTGGGTTGAAGGGGCCGACGATATCGATGTAGTCGACAAAAATCTTGCGGCGACCGTCGGTGTTGACGTTGGTGCGAGGGTCGTCCATATCCGCGTATTCAGGGAATGAAGCGCGGAAGCGGTGTTCGCCGGCGGTGAGGCGGGTGCGGGCGATGGATTCACCGTGCGCATACGCGTAGTCAATATTGCCCTCAACAACCTCGCTGTAGATCTCGCGGCCGTCGACGGTCATGACCATCTTCACGGGCGGGTCAGCGATGCGGTTGAGTTCTGCGAGTTCCGCTTTCTCAGCGGGCGAGGGCGCGAATTTGCGGGAGAGTTCCTTCTGGCGGGGAGAGACATTCTCGCGCGGTCGGTAGTTGCCGATCCGCATGCGGAATTCATAATCGCCGGTGACGGGGAAGTCGTAACTGGTCCAGAGCGCCCCGCGGAGGGAGAAGGGCAGGGCATTGGAGGTTGGGTCGTCCTGTAGTTTTTTGCCGAGGAAGCGGGTGAGTTTACCGGGTTGTTTCGGGGCGACTTCCCCGTAAACTGCGACGCGTGAGGCTGCCCGCGCCGCCGTCGTGTATTTTTCCATCAAGAGGGGTGAGATGGAGAGGACGTCGCCGTTGTTATCGAAGCCGTAGCCGGCGTCATCGAGCGGGAAATCGGTACCGGGCCGCAGGGATATGCCGAGGAGGTCATGGAGCGTGTTGTCGTACTCGATGCGGTTGAGGCGGCGGGCGGTGACCCGGCCTGGGCTCTGCACGGCGGAGTTTGAATGCCCGAGGGTTTTGTTGAGTGCAGCGATGGCAGCGTCGAGCTCGGCCTTCGCCGGGGCGGGAGCGCCGGGGGGAGGCATGCGACCGGTTGAGATCTTATCGAGGATCTTCTCCAGCAGGGCTGGCGCGGCAGGCGTGGTTTCAAGTGACACGCCGGCCAGGTTCGCCCGGGCGTTGTGGCAGGAAACGCAATGGCGATCGAAGAGCTGCTGCGGCTGCTGGGCGGTTGCGCTCAGGGAGATGGCGAAGAGGACAGCGAGGTTACGGATAGGACGGTTCCTTCTCTGACAATCCTATACGAATTGGCTCTGACAATCCTAATGCGGCTTAGCAGGTTGTTCCGGACTGCGGCCTATATGCGTCACTGCCGCAGCAGGCGAAGGGCTTTTGCGGCACTGGCGGAAATGGCCAGGTTTCGAGTTGGTGACCAAACCTGGCACCTTAGCGAATGCCGCCTCGTCGCGGTTTCTGGCTGCTTCGTGGGGAATCGGGTGGGAAACTTTATGGGGCGCTGGCAGGGCAGGGGCTCCCGAGTGCGTGAGAGCCTCGGGAGCTTGCCTCCGTGAAGTTACTCGGCGCGCAGGAACTGGCCGATCGAGCGGGTTGCCTGTCGGATGCGGTGCTCGTTTTCCACCAGCGCGAAGCGGACGAAGCCTTCTCCCATGGGGCCGAAGCCGATGCCGGGGGAGACGGCGACGAGGGCCTTCTCCATCAGGACCTTGCAGAATTCCAGCGAACCCATGGCCTTGTACTTCTCGGGCAGCGGGGCCCACAGGAACATGGTCCCTTTGGGTGGTTCCACGGGCCAGCCGGCGCGGAGCAGGCCGTCCACCAGGACGTCGCGGCGGTGCTGGTAGCCGGCGCAGATCCGGACGGTCTCGGCTTCGCATTCACGCAAAGCGACGATGGACGCGATCTGGATGGGCTGGAACATGCCGTAGTCGAGGTAGCTCTTGATGCGGGCGAGAGCGGCTATCATTTTCGGGTTGCCGAGACAGAAGCCGACACGCCAGCCTGCCATCTCGTAACTCTTCGACATGGAGAAGATCTCGACCGCAATCTCCTTTGCGCCCGGAACCTGCAGGATGCTGGGCGGTTTGTAGCCATCGAAACCGTAGTCGGCATAGGCAAAGTCATGCACGATGAGGGTGCCGTGTTGGCGGCAGAGTTCCACGATTTCGGTGAGATACGCGAGGTCCACGCACACGGTAGTTGGATTGTGCGGGAACGAGATCAGCAGCATCTTCGGGGGCTTGGGAGACTCGCGGAAGAGGCCCCGGAGGCGTTCGAGGAAGGTATCTGCATCGGGCATCGGCAGCATCTGCGAATGGCCTTCGGACATGATGACGCCGTACTGGTGAATCGGATAGGCCGGGTTGGGGGCGACCACAACGTCACCGGGGCCAATGGTGGCAAATAACAAGTGGGCGAGCGCATCTTTTGCGCCCATGGTGACGATGGCTTCCTTTTCCGGGTCTAGGTCAACATCGTAGTTGCGCTTGTAGCGCTTGACGATCTCCTCGCGCAGTTTCGGGATGCCTCTCGAAAGCGAATAACGGTGGTTGCGTGGATTGCGCGCCGCTTCCACGAGTTTGTCTACGATGATGGCAGGTGTGGCCCCATCGGGATTTCCCATTCCGAGATCGACGATGTCCATCTGTGCTGCCCGTGCTTTTGCCTTCATCTCATTGAGGACGGCAAAAACGTAGGGTGGCAACTTCTGGATTCGATAAAACTCGTCGTTTACTGACATAGACCTTTTATTTTAGAATGGCCGGTTTGTCGGGCGGCTGAGTTTTGGCCAGGAGGAGGTTTTTCGGGCGACGCGAAGGGGCATGTTAGATTAGTTTTGTAGCCCTCCTGTACGTCCCCATCGTCTAGAGGCCCAGGACGTCGCCCTTTCACGGCGTTAACGAGGGTTCGAATCCCTCTGGGGACGCCATTTTCTTTTCCCGGTTTGAGCATGCATCGTTGGCTCTACTCTCTCGCGGGCCCGGAATGTAGTGTAACAATTCCGGTTTCTTCGGCACTGCATCGATAGAGCGATCCCAAATCGTGAGATAATGGGGGAGTTCAATGAGGTTAACGCGATACATGTTCCTTCAGTCCAGACGGCCCCTGTCACTTATTCTTGCCACAGCCTTACTTGGTCTTTGCCCGTTGGTTTCGGCGCTCGGCCAGAGCGGTGCCGCTGTGCCGGACGGCACGAATCTGCCTGCTCAAAAAATTGGCGAGAACGATCTGTTGATGGTTCGCGTTTATGATTCACCGGATTTGACTCGCTCCGTACGTGTTAGCACGGACGGCACGATTCGCCTGCCAATGTTGAAGACAACCCTTCCAGTGGTCGGTCTGCTTCCCATAGAAGTGGAAAAAGTGGTGGCGGACGCCCTGAAGCGAGAACAGCTTTTGGTAGATCCCTTTGTGACTGTTTCGATCACGGAGTATCACAGCCGCCCGATCAGCGTCAACGGCTCTGTCAAGAGTCCGGTCATCTTCCAGGCAATCGGCAAAGTAAACCTTCTGGACGCCCTCGCCAAGTGCGGCGGGCTGGCTGCGGATGCGGGCGGGGAGATAATTATCACGCGCCCCAACGGTGACGCGGGTGCCCAGTCCGTGACCCGAGTGCCAGTCAAAGCTCTTTACGATGGCTCGGATCCGCAACTCAATCTAACTTTGCTCGGGGGCGAAGAAATTAGGGTTCCCACAATCGGCTCGGTGGTTGTATCGGGTAACGTTCGGGACCCGGGTGTTTATCCGGTTCAGGAATCCGGCACGACGACGGTGATGACTGCGATCGCACAAGCAAAAGGTCTCGCTGATTATCAGCCGAAAATCATCTATATTTTGCGCCCCGACGACCAGGGCACACGGCATGAGATTCCGGTTGACCTGGACTCGATTCTGAAGCGAAAGAAGCAGGATGTCGTCTTGCAGGCGAAAGACCTGCTGTTCATCCCCATGAATAGTCGCGCTAAGGCAACGCAGCAGGCGATTCAGGTTCTGACTGGCGTCGGCGCGCAGGCCAGTACAGCTCTTATCTACACGCGGTCCAGGTAACGCTCCTCGCGGCGTATTCATGCCTCCTGGTTCGAAGCTGCAGTCTCTCGAAAATCTCCTGAAACTCCGAGCGAAATGGTCGGACGAGGGCAAGCGCGTTGTCTGGACGAACGGCTGCTTTGATCTGCTTCACGTCGGACATGTGCGGAGTCTCCGTGACGCAAAAGCTCTCGGTGACATCCTGGTTGTCGGGATCAATAGCGATGCCAGTGTTCGGGCGATCAAGGGTCCGACGAGGCCCGTTGTCGATCAGGATGACCGTGCGGAGCTTCTCTCGGCGCTGGAGCCTGTTGATTGCGTCACTATTTTTGACGAAACCGAGCCATCCGCGATACTGTCCCTTGTGAAGCCTGATATCCATTGCAAGGGTGCGGAGTATGCCGACGACAAGCGCCCGGTTCCCGAGCGTGCGGTGGTGGAGGCCTATGGCGGCAGAGTGTGCTTCCTGCCGCTCCATGAAGGCCGCTCGACGACAGCCATGCTGCAACGCGCGGAGCAACTTCGGTAATGGAGCAACTTCGGTAATGGAGCACCTTCGCGAAAAAGTTGAACAGTTGCTCGCCCGTGCCTCGGCGGTTCGTGTCCTGGTTGTGGGCGATGTGATGCTGGACGAGTATATTTCCGGTTCAGCGACACGAATCTCACCCGAAGCCCCGGTGCCGGTGGTGGCAGTGCGACGCAGGCGCTCTGTGCCAGGGGGCGCGGCCAATGTAGCGGCGAATGTGGCCGGCGTGGGCGCGGAAGTGGCGCTGGCGGGAGTGATCGGCGCTGATGAACCGGGGCAGCGGCTTCGGAACGCACTCCTGCAGGCCGGACTCCAGCCGGATTGGCTGGTGGAAGATGCCGGGCGGGTAACCACCACCAAGACAAGGGTCACGGCGGGCGGGCAGCAGATAGTTCGTTTTGACAGCGAAGATACCTCGCCTCTGGCCGGGGTTGCGCTGGAGGCCCTGCGGATGCGCTGCTCCGAATTACTTCGCGAAGTGCAGGTCTGTGTCATCTCGGACTATGCGAAGGGAACCGTGGAAGGCGAATTCTGCCACTGGCTGATTGGGGAGGCGGTGCGACTGGGGCTGCCGGTGGTGGTGGATCCAAAATCGCGGGATTTGGCACGCTATGCTGGCGCTACCGTCATCACTCCGAATCTGAAGGAAACAGCGGCTGCGGCGGGCGCGATTATTGATTCGCAGGGGTTACACGCGGCGGTTGAGGTCCTGCTGCCGCAAATCGGGAGTTCTGCTCTTCTTGTCACCCGGGGGGAAGAAGGAATGTCCCTGTTTGAACAGGCGACTGCCGAACGGCACTATGCGGCGATGGTGAATGAAGTCGCAGATGTGACCGGTGCGGGCGATACGGTGGTTGGCCTGCTGGCAGTGGCGCTTGGGGCTGGCCTGTTGCTGCGGGATGCTGCTGCGGTGGCCAATCTGGCAGCTGGTATCGCGGTGAGTCATCACGGCACCTGGGCAGTGAGTGCGGCCGAACTTCGGGCGGCCGCAGCCTAAGCTGTAAAATTTCAGCATGAAGTTTGCCTCTCTTGCGGCCCTCGGCTGCGCAGTTGTCCTGTTTGCTTCCAGCGCTCACGCACAAGACTACGACCTGCTGATTCAGAACGGCCGCATCGTGGATGGTGCGGGAAATGCGTCCTTTGTCGGCGACGTCGCCATCCTGAACGGCAAGATTGCGGCTCTGGGAAATCTGCCCGGGGCGAAGGCAAAGCGGAGGCTCGATGCGACCGGGCTGGTGGTGTCTCCGGGGTTTATCGACATCCACAATCACTCCGATTACACGCTGGTAGCCGACGGCAATGCCCAAAGCATGATTCGCCAGGGTGTGACCTCTATGATCTTCGGCGAGGGTGGCTCAGCCGCTCCGGTGGGAGGCAAGCAGGATCTGAAGCCGGGCGATGTTACATGGACGGACTTTAAGGGCTATTTTGCCCGACTCCAAAAGCAGGGGATTGCGACGAACATTGGTACTTACGTTGGGTCGAGCCAGATCTGGACTTACGTTCGCGGCGAGCGAGCGGGGCCGCCGACGCCCGAGGAAGTCCGACAGATGGAAGGTCTGGTACGTCAGGCAATGGAACAGGGGGCCCTCGGTGTAGCGAGTTCTCTCAGCGGGCCGCCCGGAGCCTGGATCGATACCGACACGCTGGTGGCGATGTGTAAGGCTGCGGCACCTTTTGGCGGGATCTATTCGACCCACATGAGGACGGAAGGCCAGGGTGTTTTCGAGAGCGTAGCCGAGGCGATTCAGATTGGTCGTCGTGCGGGTGTTCCGGTGGATATCATCCATCTGAAGCTGGCGGACAAGAAACTCTGGGGGCAGATGCCGGAACTGGTGGGGTTGATCGCACAGGCTCGGGCTGCAGGGCAGGATGTGACGGCGAACGTGTATCCGTACCGCGCGGGCCAGAACAATCTGGCATCGATCATTCCGCCCTGGGCGCACGAAGGTGGGGATGCGGCGATGATTGCCCGGCTGAAAGACCCGATGTTGCGGACCCGGTTGCGAAATGAAATTGAGAACGGGATTCCGGGCGGTAATCCACCCTGGTACAACCACTACACCGCCACGGGGACCTGGGAGGGCATGTTGCTGGTAACGCTTTCCAACCCCGCTTACAAGAAATTCGAAGGCCAGAGGATGAACCAGGTGATTCAGACTCTGGGCGGGGACCCGATCGATGTGTTGTTCCGCGTTCTGGCGGACAATCGAGGCTCCGTCCCGACCGTATATTTCCACCATGACGAGAACGACATGCGTTTTGCCCTGAAGCAGCCGTTTGCGTCAATCGGGTCGGACGGCACGGCGATTGCGACCGAAGGACCCACAGCGGTGGGAAACCCTCACCCCCGATACTTTGGTACCTTTCCCCGCGTTCTGGGGCGCTACGTTCGCGAGGAGAAAGTGCTTGCCCTGGAAGACGCCATCCGCAAGATGACCTCGGCGAATGCGACGAAGCTGCATATCTGGGACAGAGGCCTGCTGCGCCCCGGCATGTGGGCCGACGTGACGGTCTTCAGTGCGGAAAAAATTATCGATAACGCGAACTATGACAAACCGATGCAGTACGCCTCCGGCGTGGAGTATGTCGTCGTGAACGGCAAGGTTGTTCTGGACCAGGGGAAGCACACCGGAGCCCGGCCCGGCGGGGTGCTATACGGCCAGGGCTTCAAGCCCTGACCTATCGAGTGAAAAGTGCTTTCAGGTCGATGGCGTTCGCCATTGCCTGATAGCCGGCGCGGTTCGGGTGGAGCTTGTCGCCTGGGCCCCCAATTGACGAGTTTGGCTGGTATTCGACTTTGAGCGTACCGAGTGCCTTATCCAGCGTGGCCGCGTCGAAATCAATCACAGCATCGAAAAGACCTCCGGTTCGAATGAAGTCATTGATGGTTTTGCGCTGCATGTCTTTTTCGGGCGTTCCGGAGGCCCCGCTGGATCCTAGAGCTGACGTTACGGTTGCGCCCAGCACCCGAATTCCCTTCGACTTCATGCGCTGCACGCCTTGTTTGAAGCCCTCAATGATGGCGGCAGGAGGCAGGCCTGCGCCGAGGTCGTTAATTCCTTCCAGCCAGACAACGGTGGTGATGCCTCCGAGCGACAGGACGTCGCGTTCCAGCCGCTCCAGGGCTGAAGGGCCCCCGGGGATTGGTTTTGTGGGGTCATACTTCGCCGGGCTAATCACGCGGTTGCCGCCAATTCCTGCGTTGACGACTACGACGCCGGGAGTCTTTGCAGCACGCAGGCGGTGAGTGAGAAAGTCAGGCCAGCGGTCATCGCCGTTGATGGTGGAGTTGGTGCCGTCGGTGATCGAGTCGCCGAAGCCCATCACGACTCTGGTGGATGCCGGGGCCATGGCTTCTACTGCATCCACAATGAACAGGGAAGTTGTGGTGAAGGGGAAAGCATCGGCACTTTCTTCGGAACCATGGGAACCACCGCGACTGGCCGTGAGATAGGAGGTTTTGATGGCCTTGGCGTGCCAGGTGAGGGGGCCGGAGTTACCCGCAATATGGAAACTAACGGCCATGTGCCGGTCTGTCAGGTCGAGGCCTTTGGGGAGCGCGAGATCGACCGCGTCGGAGAACAGTAACTCGCCAGGTGGGATGGTGACTGTAGTCTTGCCGCCGTTGAATTTAACCGGCGTATTGGTGCCAGTGAGCAACATACCGGCAGAACCGTGGACGCCGGCAAACGCGCCATCGAGCGTGAGGGGTTTGTCGCCAAAAACGTTCGAGAAGCGGATGCGCACGCGTTTGGTCCACAGACCAGGCTTGACGATCATGCGGAGAGTCATGTCTTCCGCGGTGTTGCCAGGCAGGATCTTACTGAGGTCGGGCTGGGCGACAGGGTTTCCCGCAGGGTAGGGGCCGTGGGTGGAACCGGTCCACACGACAGTCCATTTGTCGGCGGCAGAGGCCTGTATTGCCAGGGCGAGGGCGGCGGCGAAGAGGATACGTTTCATAGCGTTGGTTTTCTCCGGATATTGGCGGCCTGTTCAAAGGCTCGTGCCATTTGCAATAACTTCCATTCCCCGCCGTGGTGGCCCACAATCTGAATTCCTATGGGCAGGCCTGCTGCGGTGAAACCCGCCGGGACCGACATGGCAGGGGCTCCGGTTACGGAAATGTAGTAACAGGATTTCATCCAGTCTATATAGGTTTCGAGGCGGGTGCCGTCAATTTCCTCGGGATACGGCTGGTTGATATCGAAGGGCGCCACCTGGCTGACGGGGAGCACGAAGAAATCGTAGCGCTGCAGGAAGCGGCGCATGCGGTGGTAGATTTCAGTGTGTTTGAGCTGGGCGAGGCCGACATCGCGGGCGCTCAGTTTTGCACCCTGTTCCACTTCCCAGCGGATGGTGTCCTTCACCTGCTCCGGATGGGCTTCGACGGCGTCGGCCAGACGCAGATTCTGCGACCAGAAGCGCAGGGTTCGGAAGGTTTCGTCGGCTCCGCTCCAGTCGGGCTCTGCCTCTTCGACGATGCAGCCGAGGGCTTCGAAAATAGTGCGCTGCGCGTTGGTGATGGCGCGAACCTCGGGGTCAATGAGAATACCAGCCTGGTTTGGCAGAGCGAGATCTCGCCACCAGGCGATGCGGGTTCCTCGCATGTCGGTGTCGAGGGAGGCTCCGGCGGGAAGGTGAAAGGCTTCGGTAGCGAGGGGGGCGCGCGCGTCGGGCCCGGAGATGGCCCGGAGGAAGAGGGCAATGTCGGCAACGGTTCTTGCCATGGGGCCTTCTACAGACATGGGTGACCAGGCGAGGGGGGCAGGCCAGGCGGGGACACGTCCGGCAGAAGGTCGCAGGCCGACCACGTTGCAGTAGCTGGCGGGATTGCGCAGGGAACCACCGAGGTCGCTGCCATCACAGAGGGCCGCCATGCCGGTGGCCAGGGCGACCGCGCCGCCGCCGGTGCTGCCGCCGCAGGTTTTCGTCAGGTCATAGGGATTTCGTGTGGCGCCGAAGACGGGGTTAAAGGTTTGGGAACCCGCACCGAATTCGGGGGTGTTGGTCTTACCGAGGGTGATGGCTCCGGCGGCGCGCATCCGCTCTACCAGAAGGGAGTCTTCGGTCGGGACGAAATCAGCGAACAGCGGGGAACCGAAGGTCGTACGGATGCCGGCGGTGGGCTGGAGATCTTTGTGGGCCACGGGAAGGCCATGGAGGCTGGCGAGAGGTTCGCCACGCGCCTGACGCTCGTCGGCTGCTGCTGCATCGGCCATGGCGCGGTCGGTGGCGAGGGTGACGATGGCGTTCACCTGCGGGTTTACTTCTGTGATGCGTCGGAGGTGGGCGGCGAGGGTCTCGCGGACGGATAAGCGTCCCGCAGAGATCTCGGCGGCCATCTCCACGGCGGACAACCCGCATATCGAATTGTGACTCAGCATAAGGTCCTATGTTCTTATAACAGGCAGCCTCATGAACCAGAGAATCGAGATTTCCTCCGCCCGCCCGGGCTCGAAGTTCGGTAATGTCTTCCGCGTCGCTGCGGGCAATTTTCTGGAGATGTACGACTTCATGGTTTACGGTTACTATGCCGCAGCCATTGGGCGTGCGTTTTTTCCTGCGGGGAGTGAGTTTGCGTCGCTGATGCTGTCGCTGGCCACCTTTGGAGCAGGTTTTCTGATGCGGCCTTTGGGGGCCGTCATCCTGGGTGCTTATATTGACCGCAAGGGGCGGCGCGACGGGTTGATTGTCACGCTGGGGCTGATGGCGGCGGGTACGCTGGCGATTGCGGTCACTCCGTCGTATGCCTCTATCGGGATACTGGCACCGATTCTTGTGGTGCTGGGGCGCCTGGTGCAGGGCTTCTCGGCAGGGGTGGAGCTGGGGGGCGTGTCGGTTTATCTGTCGGAAATCGCGACGCCGGGGCGAAAAGGGTTTTATGTGGCTTGGCAGTCTGCCAGCCAGCAGCCGGCGGTGGTGCTGGCGGCTTCGCTTGGCATCCTGTTGAACTGGTGGCTGCCAAAGGAAGCGATGCAGGCATGGGGCTGGAGAGTGCCTCTGGGGCTGGGGTGCCTGTTGATACCGTTCGTATATCTGATTCGGCGCTCACTGCCGGAGACGTCAGAGTTTCTGGCGAAGGTGCGGCGACCCGCTTTTTCGGAAGCACTACGGTCACTGGGTCTGAACTGGCGCATTGTTGGTGTGGGGGCGATGCTCTCGACAATGACCACGGTGTCCTTTTACCTGATTACGGCCTATACGCCGACATTTGGGGCGCGTGCGCTCCACCTGGCTCCGGTGGACACTCTGATTGTGACGGCCTGCGTCGGGGGGCTCAATTTCGTGCTGCTCCCGACGATGGGGGCGTTGTCGGACCGGGTCGGTCGTCGACCGATGTTGCTGGTGTGCACGGTGTTGGCGCTTGCCACGGCATACCCGGCCATGTTGTGGCTGGCGAGTGCCCCTTCGTTCGCCCGTCTCATGATTGTGGAGCTGTGGTTTTCGGTGTTTTACGCCAGTTATAACGGGGCGATGGTGGCGTACCTGACCGAGATTATGCCGTCCGATGTGAAGACTGCCGGATTCTCGCTGGCGTACAGTCTGGCAACGGCTCTGTTTGGTGGTTTCACACCTGCGATTTGTACGTGGCTGATTGAAATTACGGGTAACAAGGCGATTCCGGGAGCGTGGTTGTCGTTTGCTGCCATTGTTGGTCTGACGGCTGCGATTCTGGCTCCCCGGCTCAAGCGGCGATACTGAAAAGATGGAATCCCCCATCAGGTGTGTCTCTTCGCGATGGTTGCATCAGGGCAGGGTGATGCGGCTTCGGCTGGATGAAGTCATCCTTCCCAAAGGCACCCCGACGACCTACGAATACGCCGAGATCAAGCACGGTGCCACTACTCTGGCAGTTGAAGAGAATCTGGATGTCTGGCTGGTGCGGGAGTGGAAATACGCGATCGGCCGCTATTCGCTGGAAGCAGTCAGCGGTGGCATTGAAGAGGGTGAAGACGGGCTGTCGGCTGCAAAGCGTGAGCTTCGCGAGGAGGCCGGCGTGGAGGCTGTTGAGTGGACCTCGCTGGGGATGGTGGACCCTTTTACGACGATGCTGAACTGCCAGAACTATCTGTTTCTGGCGCGCGGCCTGACACGGGTTCCGGTGGAGCATGAGGAGGGGGAGTTGATTGAAGTGGTTCGGATGCCCCTTCGGGAGGCCGTGGCTAAGGTGATGGCCGGGGAGATTTCGCATGGCTCCAGCGCGGTGGCGATTCTGAAAACGGCTGCGCTGCTGGCGTAGCGCCGGTGCCCCGAACTACTGCGGGGTGGCGTCGAAACGGTAGCCGACGCCTCTTACGGAGATGAGGTGGCGGGGCTTGCCGGGGTCGTCCTCAATGTACCGGCGCAATCTGACGATGAAGTTATCGAGGGCTCGGGTGTCGGTGTCTTCCCGCAGACCCCATACGGCTTCCAGCATCGCGCCCCTGGCAACGGGCCGTCCGGCGTTGCGAATCAGGTGGCGCAGGACGTTCATTTCCATCAGGGTCAGCTTGAAGATTTCGCCGCGTACGTGCAGCTCCAGAAGATCGAAGTGGACGGATTTTCCGCCGAAGACGAAGGAGTCCGGTTCGGGGGGCTGGGCAGGGCTTTGGGCTCGTGTCCACTGGCCCCGGCGCAGCAGGCCACGGAGGCGGGCGATGAGGATTTCCAGTTCGAATGGCTTGGTGAGATAGTCGTCGGCTCCGGCGGTGAAGCCCTTGAGGACATCCTCAGAGTGGCCGCGGGCGGTGAGCATCAGGATGGGCACAAACTGTCCGTTGCGG
>Ga0114970_10002571_pt1 | contig 13539 bp, 10 predicted proteins | sample M_140205_XF_Meta_FD_87030 | JGI IMG/M metagenome (GOLD analysis project Ga0114970, IMG submission 87030) | Freshwater microbial communities from Lake Montjoie, Canada to study carbon cycling - M_140205_XF_MetaG | ecosystem: Environmental > Aquatic > Freshwater > Lake | place: Lake Montjoie... | reverse complement strand
CTGAAGGCGGCGTCATACTGCGCAGGGCGCACTCGGTTCTCAGTAGGTTCTATCCTTCGGTTCATGGGACACTGTTCCTAGTTCAGGTTGGTTTTCGTGTCCGCCTTTTCGGCACAAGCTCAAAACCTCCGAGTTGCGATAGTTCGTTCACGGTCAACTCGACGACACCGATAGACTCGATCAAGCAATCGATCACCTCGGCCAGGGCTGGTGAGACCTCGCTTCTTCGGCAACACGAAGTTTAGATGCCACTTGCGGTCGGCGATGATCACAACGCGAAACTACGGGCTTGATACCGCTGATGGGACAAAATGTGCGCTCAATACTCCCAACGAACTGGCGATAATTCTCTGGGCAAACAGCCTTCCAGTCCACAAGATGTTCAGCCAGCAGCTTGCCATCCTTGTGCTGCGTGAGATTCAGGAAACTGATTGCTTCCCAGTTGTCTGGATTGGCTTCGAGCAGAGGCAAAAGGCGAGTGGCAATAACCGTGTAGTCTTCACGAAGCTCAGCTTCGATCTGCTTGTCCTTTTCGATGGCAATGGGATGGTCTCGCAGAAATTGCTGTCGTCCTTCGAACCAAGGCTGAAAATCTTGTTCTGAAGGAAGTCGAAGGAGTGCTGAGTCGATTCTCTTTTGGGCATAGACCTGATGAGACGGCGAATACGGGTTGCCGTCGCCAGTCTCCCAAGTCGAAAACTCGCTGTCCAGCTCCCACTCGCTGGCCATCTTCCTCAGAGCAAAGAGCGATGCTGTCTCGCAGAGACTTTCCTCAAGCCAGTGGTTGGAATGTCTCACATCGTGCCTTTGCCCCACTCGGCTGTGGATAGCCATCACATGGCAGAACTCATGCGCGAACTGGAAGGCTAGCTGATCGTATCGATTCGGCTTCACATTCAACCCGACACGCGCACGTCCTCTTGAGTCGTGCTTGAAATCGCAGAGAGGCCCTTCTTTGCGCGGATAGATGACGATTGGAGCCAAGTTCCTCGGCTCGCAGAATCGCCATAGACTTCTCGCAGAAGATGCCGCAACCAAGCGGACCCGATTCACATGCCACGGTGGATTTTTCAATCCATCCATAGGCCAGCCAAGCGGCTCCACTACGATGTTTGGCTCTGCACTCATTAAATTACAAGCTCATCACCGATGATACTCCTGCAACGCCCGCACCTGCACCTCGCTGCCTTGCAGTGACTTGATCGCCCGCAGGGCGGCATCAGCACCACGCAGAGTCGTCATGATCGGAATGCGGTTTTGCATCGCGGCGGTGCGGATCTTCACTTCGTCCTCGCGGGGATTTTTGCCACTTGGTGTGTTGATCACCAAAGCCATGTCCTTGTTCTTCATCAGGTCGATGACGTTGGGGCGCTGGCCGCTGGCGAGTTTGGGGAGGATGTTGACGGGGATACCGGCTTCGGTGATGACGCTGCCGGTGCCGCTGGTGGCGTAGAGGGTGAAGCCGAGGTCGGCGTAGCCTTTGGCGATGCGGACGACGTTGGGGCGGTCGGTTTCTTTGACGCTGATGAAGACGTTGCCTTTGGTGGGCAGGGTGCCGCCGGCGGCCATCTGGCTCTTGGCGAAGGCCATGCCGAGGTCGTAGTCGATGCCCATGACTTCGCCAGTGCTTTTCATCTCGGGGCCGAGGATGATGTCCACGCCGGTGAACTTGCTGAAGGGGAAGACGGCTTCTTTGACGCTGTGATGCTTCGGGATGACTTCTTCGGTGAAGCCGAGTTCCTTCAAGGTCTTGCCGGCCATGATCTTGGCGGCGAGCTTGGGCAGCGGGATGCCGATGGCTTTGCTGACAAAGGGCGCGGTGCGGCTGGCGCGGGGGTTGACTTCGATGACATACAAGTCGTCGCCTTTGACGGCGAGCTGCATGTTCATCAAGCCGCGGACGTTGAGGGCTTTGGCGAGTTTTTTGGCGGCGTCGCGGATGCGGTCCTGCATGGCGGCCGTCAGTGAGAATGGGGGAATGACGCAGGCAGAATCACCCGAATGAATCCCGGCTTCTTCGATGTGCTCCATGATGGCGCCGATGACGGTGGTCTCGCCGTCGCTGATGCAATCGACATCGACCTCGGTGGCGTCTTCGAGGAAGCGGTCGATGAGGATGGGGTGTGACTCAGAAACGATGGGTTTGTTGGCGGTGAGCACGCTCGCTGCGCTCGACACAGGCGAGACGCCTGATGCTCCATACTCGACGGCGGTCTTCATGTAGTGAGTGAGTTCGGCGTCGCTATAGACGATCTGCATGGCGCGGCCACCGAGGACGAAGCTGGGGCGCACGAGGCAGGGGAAACCGACACGCTGGGCGACGACAAGGGCTTCTTCGAGATTGGTGGCCGTGCCGCTGGGGGCCTGCATGAGGCCGAGGGTGTCGAGCAGGGCGGCAAAGAGCTTGCGGTCTTCGGCGAGCTCGATGTTCTTCGGCGAGGTGCCGATGATGCGGACGCCGTTTTCTTCGAGGCCTTTGGCGAGATTCAACGGGGTCTGACCACCGAACTGAACGACAACGCCGAGCACCTGGTCGTGGCGGTTTTCGCGCTCGTAGATGTTGAGCACGTCTTCGAGCGTGAGGGGCTCAAAGTAGAGTTTGTCGCTGGTGTCGTAGTCGGTGGAGACGGTCTCGGGGTTGGAGTTGACCATGATGGTCTCGAAGCCGAGTTCGCGCATGGCAAAGCTAGCGTGCACGCAGCAGTAGTCGAACTCGATGCCCTGACCGATGCGGTTCGGCCCGCCACCGAGGATCATGACTTTCTTGCGGTCGTTGTCGCGCACTTCGTCCTCGATGCCGTAGGTGGAGTAGTAGTAAGGTGTGAAGGCCTCGAACTCGGCGGCGCAGGTGTCCACGAGGCGGTAGGTGGGGATCACGCCATACTTCTTGCGACCCGCTCGGAGCGCAGCTTCGGGAATGCCATACTGCACGGCGAGCTGCTTATCGGAGAAGCCGAGCTTCTTCATCTTGCGCATGTAACCACTGAGCGCTGCGGCTTTGCTTTCGTCGTTTAACTTGTCTGCTGGGATAAGGCTGAACAAATGATCCGAGGTGTTGGTGGCGATCTGTTTCTCCGCTTCAACAATCTCCTCAATCTGCCGCAAGAACCACCGATCAATCTTGGTCAGCGAATAGACCTTCTCCACATCCCAGCCCTTCGCGAAGGCCTGACCGAGGAAGAAGATGCGCTCGGCATTCGGCACGGTGAGCTTGGTGGTGAGCGTCTCGTCATCGACTTCCTTGTCGGCACCATCGCCGATGAGGCCGAAGCGCTTGATCTCCAAACTGCGCAGGGCCTTTTGCAGGCTCTCTTTGAAGGTGCGGCCGATGGCCATGGCCTCGCCGACGGATTTCATCTGCGTGGTGAGCGTTTCGTTGGCACCGGGGAATTTCTCGAAGGTGAAACGCGGGATCTTGGTGACGACGTAGTCGATGGTGGGCTCGAAGGCGGCGGGGGTGTGGCGCGTGATGTCGTTTTTCAGCTCATCGAGCGTGTAACCGACAGCGAGCTTCGCAGCGATCTTCGCGATGGGGAAACCGGTGGCCTTCGACGCGAGCGCGGAGCTGCGGCTGACGCGCGGATTCATCTCGATGACGATCATGCGGCCCGTGTCGGGATGCACGGCGAACTGGATGTTTGATCCGCCTGTCTCCACACCGATCTCCCGGATGCAGGCGAAGGAGAAGTCGCGCATGATTTGGTATTCGCGATCCGTGAGCGTCTGGATCGGCGCGACGGTGATGGAGTCGCCAGTATGCACGCCCATGGGGTCGAGATTTTCAATGGAGCAGACGATGACGCAGTTGTCCGCGCGATCGCGGATGACCTCCATCTCGAACTCTTTCCAACCGAGCAACGATTCCTCGATGAGCACCTCCGTGACGGGCGAGAGGTCGAGTCCATTCGCCGTGATGGTTTCGAATTCCTCTTTGTTGTAAGCGATGCCGCCGCCGGTGCCGCCGAGCGTGTAGGCCGGGCGAATGACGAGCGGCAGGGAGCCGATTTCAGCAGCGATGACACGAGCCTCCTCAATGGTATGCGCCACTCCGGAGCGGGGCAGGTCGAGCCCGATTTTGAGCATGGCGTTCTTGAACTTGAGCCGGTCCTCACCTTTCTCGATGGCCTCCGCATTCGCACCGATCATGCGCACGCCATGCTTCGTCAGCGTGCCAGCATTCCACAGCGACATGGCGCAGTTCAGCGCCGTCTGGCCGCCGAGAGTCGGCAGCAGCGCGTCCGGCTTCTCGATCATGATGATCTTCTCGACGATCTCGGGATTGATCGGCTCGATGTAGGTGCGGAAGGCGAACTCCGGGTCCGTCATGATCGTGGCCGGATTGGAATTGATGAGCACCACCTGGTAGCCTTCCTCACGTAGGGCCTTGCAGGCCTGGACGCCGGAGTAGTCGAACTCACAGCCCTGGCCGATGACGATGGGGCCGGAACCGATGACGAGGATGGTTTTGATGGAGGTGTCTTTAGGCATGGGGGAGGTAGGAAATGACGAAATCCGAATGCGGAATGACGAATGTCAGAGTTTGAGAGTGAAAGCGTATGATTTGGGCGCTTTCAGGGAGCCGGGGAGAGGAATCGGTCAGATTCGCCGCACTTGGCGGGCCGGAAAGCGCGGCATCTTGCACAGTCGCGGGGGTGCGTCAAATGCGGGGAACAAAAGACGTGAGATTGCGCCGAAAGAGAAGAAGGACAGTAGTGTCCGTCACCATTGATTAGCGGGCACTCAATTGACGCTGATCTTGATGCCGATGGACTTGTATCCTTCAACGATTTCTTGAGCGATTTGTGAATAACTGCGGTCGTTGAGCAGCAGCGTCAGGTGTTTGAATGGGGCGGTATCACCCTTCATGTCCGGTGGCGGAAAGTTGGTGGGGTAGCTGAAGCGACCGTCGGGGAAGTGTTTAACGCGAGGATCTTTGAAGAAGGTGCGCAGCGCCTCGGTCTCGCCATAGACGGCGTCCATGAACTTGATGAAGCGCGTGCCCTGCTTGTCGCCATCCTTTTTCACCCCGTCGAGGTGACAGAAGTAATACAGAATCAGCACGGAGCGGAAGTACAGCTCTCCCATCTTCTTGTTGGAGGTGTCGGCGATGCCGGACCAGGTGGCGCGGTTCATCGTCATGTGTGCTTCCAGATTGCCAATGTCGATGGGATAGCCGCGCTTTTCCATCTCCTTGATGTGGTCACGGATGCCACTTTTGTGGGCGTCGGCACGGAACTTGCCAGCATTGTAGGGCAGCATCTCGGTGTATTCAGCGGTGCCTTCGATGACCCACACGGGCAGGAAGGTGAGGTAGTCATCCATCACCTGATGAGTGATTTCATGGATCAAGGTGCCGCCGTCGTAGTCGGCGTCCTTGGCGTAGGTTTTGCCGAGGAGCTTGAGTCCGATGCTGGGGAATGGCACGCGGAAGATTTTGTCACCGCTCATGTACACACCGCCAGAGTTTTCCGGCCCGCCAGCGGCGATGTAGTCGTTACGCGTTTCAAAGAGTGCGGCCTGGTAACGTTCAAAGCCTTCCGGCGGTCTGCAAACGACACCCCACGGCAACGAGGAGACGAGGGTCTTCGTGGCTTCAAAGGTACGTGCCACTTCCTTCATCACACTGCCTGCCAGTTTGGCCTGCGAAGTGAACTCGAAGCCTTCGGAGCGGTAGATGCACTTTCGTGCGGCCGGATTTTCCTCGACGATCTGGATCTCGATGGATTTCGTCGGCACGATGACGTTCTCCGGCCAAGTGCGCTTCTCGATGGGAAGACGGCTAAGCGCGGAGGCAGAAACAACGGGCTTCTCGCCTTGGGCCGTGGGCACTGCGGGAGCAGAAGTCGAAACCTGACTTTTCACAAAGGACTGATCCTCGGCGCTGAGACGTGCGAGCGGAATTTGATACTCTTTGCCATCGGACATCTTCACGGTGACGCTGTCCACGTTAGCACTGACGAACGCCGCCTGAAGGATGCGGCCTTGTGTATCCTTCCAAGGACGAAGCGCGGCATCCTCTGCCAATGCATTGAAAGCGAACATGACTGCTACGGTCAAGAGGCTGTGGTTGGCTGGCTTCATGGTATGGCTGAATATAACCATGCGAGAATTTAGGCAAGACGGCTCTGCTTTTCATGGCACAATCAAAAGCGTGGCCTGTGTTCTGCTTGTCAAGCAACCGGCACGGCTCTCATTGTGCGCTGAATTTTCTGATGGCTTCATCCTCACCCCAATCACCTCGCTCACTCTTGCACGTGTTCAATCGCTACCTCTTTTGGGGTGGCGAGGAGTTGATCGTGGACAAAATCCACCAGGATCTCGCTACCATCCACGACATGACGTGGTGCAGGTTTGACAGTGCGGAATGGACCGGCCCCACGGCCCCTTCAAAATTGGAGCAGGCGAAACGTCTTTTCTACAACCCGGAATCGCGCAGTCGTTTTGAATCTGCGCTGGATTCAAGTGGCGCTGGTGCGGCGGTGTTTCATAACATCCATCCTGTGGGTTCACCATCGCTGTATCATGCGGCCATGAAGCGTAGGCTGCCGGTGGTACAGTTTTTGCACAATTATCGGCCGTTTTCAGTCAGTGGCACGCTGCATTTAAACGGTAAGCTAATGCCGGATGCTTTATACGGCAGTTATCGCAAGGAGGTGATGGCCGGAGCATGGCAAAACTCCATCGTGAAGAGCGCCATGTTCGCCATCATGCTGAAGGCACTGCATCGCAGCGGCTGGCTGAAGAGCGTGAAAGCGTGGATTACGGTGTCGGATTTTATGCGGCAACGATTGGTCGCTGCTGGTGCGCTGCCCGCCGCTCGCGTTCACACATTGCGTCACGCGTGGAATGCGCTGCCGATGACGCCGACGGTGGAAGATGCGGGCTATTACTTATTTCTCGGGCGTCTCGTGGAATCAAAGGGCGTCATTCCGCTGCTGGATGCTTGGGATGTCATGCGGGCGCAGCTTGGTGATCGCACGCCCTTGCTGCACATCGCTGGCGAAGGACCACTGGCGGACGCGGTGCAGCAGCGTTTGCGCAGCAATCCCTACATCAACCAACTCGGCCACATCTCGGGTGAAACAAAGCGTGAAGCGATCCGTCGCTGCCGTGCGGTCATTGTGCCTTCCACGTGGTGGGAGCCGCTGGGCCTGGTGGTTTACGAAGCTTATGACTATGCCAAACCAGTGCTTGTGGCGAAATCGGGTGGGCTGAATGAAATCGTGCAGCATGGTGTCACTGGCCTGCTGCATGAACCGGGCGATGTGCGCGGCATCGTGGCCGATGTGCTGGAGATGGAGGCCACACCTGGCACCGCACGTCTATTAGTCGGACGTGCTGGTCGTCAGTGGCTACTCCGTGAAACAAATACGCAGGTCTGGCTTCAACGTTTTGAAGAGATCCTCAGCGAGGCAATGCTTACTGCATGATCGTCACACGCGCGCCTACGGAAGCGTGCTGGAAGATCGTCTCAGCCATGTCACGCGGCAGGCGGATGCAGCCGTGCGAGGCAGGTGAGCCGGGATTTGGAATGGCTCCTGCATGCATGCCCACACCATAACCGGTGATGCGCATCCAGTAAGGCATGGAGGCACCGACGAAACGTCCGCCAGCAGGAACGCGTGACACACCTGCGGTCGCGTTGCTATTCACTACGTCACCATTGCAATCCACAATCATGCCGTAGCGGTTCGAGCGCTTGTTCACGATTTTCTCCATGACACGAAACGTGCCTGTGGGCGAACTAAAACCACTGCGGCCTGATGCGACATAGGTCCAGCCGACGTTTTGGCCGCCTTTGAAAAGATACGCCTTCTGCTCGCTGAGATCGATGTTCACACTCAACGGCCCTGGCTGACTACTGCCGTGCCAGACATACAGCGTCGGCTGCGAGGCAAATGGTGGCATGATCGTCATCGGACGACGCACCATTTCCGTGCGCGAGGACAAAAACGGAAACTCAGGCAGCGAGCACTGGCTCAAGCAGAGCGCACCAACGACGAGTGTGGCGAGACGGATGACTTTCATGGCGGATTAGATTTTAGGAGCAAAATCCGCGCCGAAGCAACCAGCGGCTAAAGCCAGTCGGAAGAAATGCTTTTCACTGGCTTCGCTGATTCCAGTAAATCTTAACATTCTTACTACGACGACCCGCAGCAATGATCTCGAGGTCACGATCTCCATCCAAATCTACACAGACCGCATCCTCGCAGGCCATGCCGCCATCGTCGATGAAGGCCTCCTGCCAGCCGCTGCCGTCCTCTTTCGTCGTCCAAAACAGCTTCACGGCCACCTTGCCGATCTTCTGCTGCGCACGCCAACCAACGACGATCTGACGGTTGTTCAAACCGAGCAAATCATGTGTCGCGATGGCGTGACCATCGACAAGTTGATCACTCAACACTCGACGCTGCCACGGCCCGTCCTTTGGACCATCCGGCGGCGGCGTGTACAGCACGAGTTTGTCGCCATGCATCGGCTCAATCGTCGTCACATACGGCTGCCCGCCTGCAAACGCCCCATAGCGCACTTCGCCCGCGCCTTGCAGTTCCGTTGAGTCCTTCGGATGCTGCGCGATCCATTGCTCCTTCCAGCCGTTGTCGGTTTGATTCAGCCGCACCACGCCTTCGCGCCCGCACAGCAGCAACCCCTCAGCCTCATTGGGCTGCGCTGGAATGATGTCGAGATTGTGCGTCTTGTGCATCGTGCCCTGCACCAGCGTCGTGTTCCATTCCTTGCGCGGATCTTCCGGCATGTGATAGGCCAGCACCCGCACGCCCACGCCTTCGCTGTTTTTGTCGTTGCCACGGCCATGCAACGGCACCACGACGAGATCATAGCGCCCTGCGCGATTGCGCACCCACTTCATGCGGTGCGTCGTCGGCTCATGCGTCAGCTTCACTGGTTCCCATTTCTGGGTGCGATCCGCTGGCGGGATCAAATAAAACACTGCGCCACTGCCCACCGTGTCTCCAGGGTTCCACTCAGCGCCCACAGCGATCTCGCATTTGCCATCGCCATCAATGTCACGCGCTGCGATGCATACGTGATCCTTCTCCGTCAGCTTTTCCGCGATGATGTGCTTCTTCCAAGTCGGGTTCTCATACCATACGATCACATTGCTATCCGCGAGCAGGATGTCCGTGAGCCGGTCCCCATTCACATCCGCCACGGCCAGTCCGTAGCCAATGCCGACCGCATCATCGATCTGCTGCTCTTTGAAATTTGGAGTCTGTGCCTGCAAGGCGGCTGTGGCAGCGAGGAATGCAAATAGGAATGCGTTTTTCATGATTCCGCAGCCTAGGCCAAAACGCGCCCGCGAATCAAGCGTTCAAACTCATGTCAGCTCGACTTTCCGCCGCCACCGCATGCCCAGCGCCACGCTCCACTGATACTTCCGCGCATGCTCGCGGATCAGGAAAGGCATGTCGCAGGTCTTGCTGAGATCAAAGTGCGGCTCCAACAATGACGTGAGCCATTCCCGTGTCGAACCCTGCGGCCAGTTGCCACGCGGTGTGAATTCTTCGAGCCAGGTGCAGGGCGTTGTCAGTAAAAGCTGGCCTCCTGGCCTTACAAGGCTCGGCAGGCGCTCAATCAGCTTCAGCGGATCGGTCAGACGGCATAGCAAGTTCGCTGCATGTAGGATGTCGAAGTCACCGAGATCGCTGCGCAGGTTCATGGCGTCTCCTTGCTCGAAGCGCACGCGGTCGCGCCGCAGATTTTCAGGCACACGTGCCACCAAGGCTGTCCGCGCACTGCCTTCATCAACGCGTTCGTATTCCATGCTGCCATCACGGGCCAACGCCGCTGCTGCATCGACAAAACTCTGCGAGTAATCAATGCCGAGCACCTTCACGCCAAAATTGGCCAGTTCGAAGCTCGAACGACCCACGGCGCAGCCGAGATCGAGCGCCACGGCCTCACACGGCGTGCGCGGGAGGTCGATCAACTCCATCACCGTGCGCACGGGAAACCCCAGCGCCTCACGCGGCCCGTTCTCCCATGGCAGCACTTCAGCAGGTGTGCCGTAGTGAAAGAGCAGGTATTCGTCGAGCAGGCGACGGGTTTCGTAGATGTTCATCAGGCAGGCTTCTTATTCCGCCGCCAGTGCATCCAGCAAGTACTTCGATGGCTGGAAGTGCTCGTTGAGGACGGTGATCTTGCCGTCGCGGGACATGCGGGTCTGCTTGATGTCGAAATTCGGCGTCTTGTGCGGCGCGAAGAGGATGTCGTCGTGCGTGGCGTTTTGATGACGCTTGAACTGCGAAGGCGTGATGTGGCCGCCGAGATGATCGTCGCGTCCGGTGGCCAGATGGCAGGTGCCGAGAACTTTTTCGTCCTGGATGTCTGCTCCAGACACCGGCAGCACCTGCGTGCCGAATCCAAGCTCGCCAAGCACGCCCGTCATCGGATCATCGGCGAGTTTGGCATTGTGTTCGTCGATGGTGGATTGTTTGCCTGCGATGAGTTCGGCCTTGATGATGCGCCCACCGGTCACGGTGAGCTTGCCGAGCGTGCCGTCTTCGTATTTGAGCGGGAAAGTGCCTTCTGCACCGGTGGGGACGAAATAAACCTCGCCCGCAGGCAGATTCGCGATGTCGGGCGTGTCGCCCTGGCAGAGGCCGTGGCTCTTCTGCGCTTCCTGACGGTTCAATTCGAGGCGCACGGTCATGTCGGGTCCGTTCTCGACGGTGAAGTCGATTTCGACCCAATCGGCACGCGTCATGGCGCGGCGGAGTTTTTCGGCGTCGATGCTGACTTCTTCGTAATCGACCGCGAGACCGGAATTAAGGATCACATCGTTCACGCCATGCAGCGTGGCACCACGGAAGCCATACTGCTTTGCAAAGGCCGTCAGCGGCGCGGTGGCACTGAAGGTGGAGATGCAAAGAATGATGTCGTAGTTCGGATAGACATCGCGTTCGAGGCTGAGCTCTTTGCCGCTCATATCGACGCAGAGATCGGGCAGATCGAGATTGCTGCCGGTGGTCTGCGTGTAGGCGTAGATTTCACCACCACTGAGCACCAGCTCGTCAGCGACACCGTTTTGCAGACCCAGATGAAAATTCTCGTAGGCCTGGCGTTGCACGGCACGCGCAGGATTTTTCAAGAAGGCGAGGTCCTTGGCCTCAGCGAGGTCTGGCAGGTCGATAAGGATGCAGATCTTGCGCCCGAAGGTCGGTTTGAAAACGGTGCCGAGCAGGCGTGCGAGATCGAATTTGGGGAATTGGCGACCTTTAGCGGTGGATTGAACAGTGGACATGGGGGCGGCGATCATAGTCATGGCAGAGTAAGAGGCAAATACGCCCTGCCTGTTCCGCTGGATTCATTCAAAGCGGTGTTTACCGGGCACCAAACTGATCCCATAAGAGTTTTGCCACCATCGCCAACACGACGGTGATGAAAATGACACGAATGAACGGCGCGCCGTGGCGGATCGCCATGCCAGCACCGAGTCGGCCACCGATGAGTTGCCCTGCGATCATAGCAAACGCGATGGGATAATGCACGCGGTCCGAAATCACGAACACGATGAGCGAGGCCATGTTGCTCGTCAGATTGGCCACCTTGGTGAAGGCAGTGGCTCGTGTCAGCTCCAGCCCGAGCAGCGAGATGCAGGCCATCGCCCAAAACGTGCCCGTTCCAGGTCCAAAGAAACCATCATAGAAGCCGAGCACGCTGCCTGCGAGACAAGCGAAGGCCACAAGGCTCAATCTCGCCTTTGCCGCTGTTTTTCCAAGACCCGGACTCAGCAGCACATAAACCGCAATGCCGAGCAGCATCCACGGCACGATCAGCTTCAACACCGCATTGCTCACCAGCGTGACCACCCACGCACCGAGGCAGGCAAAGACAAACGTGATGAGCACCGTCAGCCGCACATCCGTCCACTTCACGAGTCCCGCCTTCGCATACTTACGTACAGCCATCAGCGTGCCCCAGGTGGACTGCATCTTGTTTGTCCCCAACGCCATCTGTGGCGGCAACCCGGCCCATAACAAAGCCGGCACAGAGATCAAACCGCCACCACCGGCAATGGCGTCGATGAATCCGGCACTGAGGCCGGCGAGGAACAATAATGTGATGATCTCCCAGCTCATGATTTGCGGCCGAGGATGCGATCCAGCGAATCGGAGGTCTGCCAGATCAACGCCTCGGGGTAATGCGCATACGGATGGAAGTATTCAAACGTCAGAAAGCCTTTGTAGCCGGTTTCCGCGAGCGCATCGGTCACCGCAGGCCAGTTCGTGGTGCCATCGAGCAGCGGGCGGAAGGTCTCGAGGCTGAAGTCGGTGCCTTTTTTGGTGAACTCCTTCAAATGGACGTTCTTCGTGCGGTTGCTGAGCACTTTAGCCCAGTGCTCGGGGAACTGGAACATGCTGATGTTTCCCGTGTCGAAGTGCACGCGCACATGGTCGCTACCGATACCGTCCACAAAGGCATTCATCTCCATCGGTGTCATGAGGTAGCCGTTGAAGAAGATGTTTTCGATGTTGAGGCAGACTTTCAATTTTTCCGCCTGCTTCGCGAGTTGGCCGATGGCCTCATGCGCACGCGCATCGCACACATCATTCGCCACCGGTTCGTGGTCGGTGCGCCACGGAATGTGCACCGCACCGGGAACAACGAGCACGTTCTCCACGCCGAGGTCATGGGCGCATTGCGCGATCTTTCCAGCTAACTCCATGCCCTGCGCACGCTTCGCCGGGTCATTGCTCGTCAGCGGATACGGCCAGAACAGGAAGGAACACAGTCCGCTGATCTGGATGCCGATCTCGTCGGCCATCTTGCGAATCTTGACGCAATCCGCCGTGCCGTGTTTCGGCGAGAGATCGTTATCGAGGTCGTAGTTCAGCTCGATGCCGTCGAATCCGGCGTCTTTAGCGAGCTGGAGGCACTCCCGCAGCGTCATGCGCTCAGGATACGGAAAGGCCCAAAGGTTGATCGACTTGAGCATGTCGTATTTCTTCGTCGAACCACGCCGTGCGTCCGGCGCTGCCGCAGGAGAGGCACGCGCAGGCTCAAAGGCCAGCGCACTGAGACCAACAGAGGCGATGGTGGCTTTGAGAGCATCGCGGCGGGAAAGAGAGTCATTCGGCGGGTTCATGGCGCAGATGCAATCAGAAGCGCGGCACGGTGGCAAGAGGAAGTAAGCGATCTTGCCTCACCAAATTGAGGGAGCAGGATGAACTTGCCTTTGGTGCGTGCATTTGGAGAATCACGAACCATGAAACGCGTCCTGCTCTTTTTATCCGCCGCCCTGCTTGCCACTGCTGAAACCGGTGCGCCTGTCGGCAAGTTTCAGCAACTCGATCAAACGGTGCCGACACCTTCCGCGCAGCGAAATGCCGCAGGAGCACCAGGGACGGCTTACTGGCAGAACACGGCGGATTATGACATCGCGGTGGAGCTGGATGATGTGAAACGCACAATCACGGCGGAGGCGACGGTGACGTATCACAATGCCTCGCCGGATGCGCTGAGTTACCTGTGGGTGCAGTTGGATCAGAATTATCTGTCGCACAATGCGGACTCACG
>Ga0114970_10002570_pt1 | contig 13543 bp, 10 predicted proteins | sample M_140205_XF_Meta_FD_87030 | JGI IMG/M metagenome (GOLD analysis project Ga0114970, IMG submission 87030) | Freshwater microbial communities from Lake Montjoie, Canada to study carbon cycling - M_140205_XF_MetaG | ecosystem: Environmental > Aquatic > Freshwater > Lake | place: Lake Montjoie... | reverse complement strand
AGGCATGGGGTGCCCAAGGAGGGCAGGGTACTAGTTATACGCAATATACTCCTGGAAAAGGGGCTTATATGAAAGGCGATTTTGTCGTAACACCCGGACAGGTTATAAAAGTTTTGGTTGGTCAGTTGGGCCCTTCAGGAACAAATGATGGTGGTGGTGGTGGTGGTTCCTTCGTTGTAACCAATAGCAACAATCCTTTGATTATTGCCGGTGGTGGCGGTGGTTCAAGTTATAGTGGAAGTGGTAGCGATGCCGTTACCACAAATAATGCAAATCCAGGTGTAAATGGAGGCTCCGGTGGTAGTGGAGGAAGCGGTGGTTCTTCCGCTGGATGTTCTGGTGCCGGTGGTGGATTTTCCTCCGATGGCGGAAATGGCCCCTCTTGTGGCTCCTCTTGTAATGGCGGAAAGGCATTCCTAAACGGGGGTGATGGAGGTTGTACGGTGAGCAGTTGTACTGGTGGTTTTGGCGGTGGTGGCGGAACGCACGGCGGTGGATGGGGCGGTGGCGGCGGTGGCGGCTATTCAGGTGGTGGCGCTTCTACCAGCAGTCAATACGGCGGTGGCGGTGGTGGATCTTATAACAGTGGATCCAATCAGACCAATACCCCAGGCGTAAAAACAGGCGATGGTAAAGTAACGATTACCTATTAGTATTTATCGAAATTGATTTAAAAAATTCCTTCAAAAATTCTGTTCATGAAAAAAGTTAATTTGATTTTATTATCAATATGCAGTTCTGTTTATGTCTTTACCGCTTTTGTAAACAAAAACAATGAATCCAATCCGCAAGGAGTGGATGTGAAGGCAATGGATAAAAGCAAGGATCCCAGAAATGAATTTTATGCCTTTGCCAATGGCAATTGGGAAAAGAAAAATCCCATTCCTTCTACCGAAAGTATATGGGGCTCTTTTAGTGAATTGAATGAAAAAAATAAAACGATTTTACGCACCATTATTGAAGGTGCTGCTGCGGATCGTAATGCAGAAAAAGGAAGTGTCAAACAAAAGGTAGGCGACTTTTATGCGATGGCTATGGATACCTTGAAGCTTGAAAAAGAAGGGGTTTCGCCCATAGCCGAAGAGCTTGCCAAGATTGATGCTTTGAAAAACCAAGATGAAATGCTTCAAGAAATTGCGCACCTTCAAAGTTATGGTGTTGGCGTTCTTTTCGGATTTTATGTAACTCAAGATATGCGAAAAAGCGATGAATACATATCCTATCTTTCTCAAGGAGGTTTGGGTTTGCCTGAGCGTGATTACTATCTGAAGGATGATGAAGATTCAAAAAAAATCAGAAATGAATACGAAAAGCATATCAAAACCATGTTTACCCTTGCAGGTAGAAGTTCAGCTTCAAATGCTTCTTCTGTAGTGATGAAGATGGAAACGGAATTCGCCAAGGCGTCAATGACCAATATTGAATTGCGTGATGATGAAAAATTATATAATAAATTGATTTACGAATACCTTCCCATCAAATATCCCAAATTAAATTTTGAATTGTATTTCAAAACCTTAGGCGTAAAAAATCAACAAACCATAATTGTGATGCAGCCTGACTTTTTTTCAAAGCTTGAAGAAATGTTTACAAGTACGCCTTTGTCTGATTGGAAAATGTATTTGAGTTGGTGTGTGATAAACGATGCTGCCGATAAGCTTCAGGCATCCATAGAGAAACAAAACTTTCATTTTTATGCTACCGTACTTCAGGGGACCAAAGAAATGAAGCCCAGGTGGAAAAGGATGATTGCTGCCACCAATGGGTCTTTGGGAGAGGCCGTTGGACAGCTGTATGTAGAAAAAACATTTAGTGCAGAATCCAAAAGAAAAGTGAATTTGATGGTTGACAATTTGCTTGCTGCCTACAAAGAAAGAATTCAAAATCTAGAGTGGATGGGTGATGCAACCAAAAAAAGAGCCCTAATCAAATTGGCATCTTTTACTCGCAAATTGGGTTATCCTGATACATGGAAAGACTACACATCTTTAGATATCAGCCGCGAATCTTTTTATAAAAATTATTCCCATGCACAACATTTTGAATTCCAGAGAATGATTAATAAATTGGGTAAGCCGGTTGATAAATCCGAATGGGGAATGTCGCCACAAACCGTCAATGCATATTACAATCCTTCACTCAATGAAATTGTTTTTCCTGCGGCTATTATGCAGCCTCCATTTTTTAATCCCGATGCCGATGATGCGGTAAACTATGGTGCCATGGGAAGTGTCATCGGGCATGAAATTACGCATGGATTTGATGATCAGGGAAGCAAATATGATGAAGAAGGAAACCTGAAAAATTGGTGGACCGAAGAGGATCGTACCCAATTTAATGCGCGTACCGCGAAGCTTGTAGATCAGTTTAACAATTACAAAGTCCTTGAAAATTTAAATGTAAAAGGCGATCTTACTTTGGGCGAGAATATTGCTGATCTAGGTGGCTTAACAATTGCCTATCATGCCTATTTAAAATCGATTGAAAATAAAAAGAAAATTACGATTGATGGCTTTACTCCTCAGCAACGCTTTTTTATTGGATGGGCGCAGGCGTGGAAAACATCTTTCAGAGATGCCGCCATGCGCCAACAAGTATTGACAAATGTGCATGCGCCGGGCAATATCAGAGCCATTGCGGCACCTTCTAATTTATTGGAGTTCTATGAGGCTTTTGATGTGAAAGCCGGAAATAAAATGTTTAGAGAAGAAAAAGAGCGTGTGAAAATTTGGTAGATAGTGCAATATTTTTTTGCCACTCCAAATCGCAAACGCCTTTTCTTTTTGATGTGAAATAAATCTGTAAACCAATCTGGGTATGAAATTAAATTATATACTGGTTTCTCTTTTGTGTATGGTTATGGCCTCTTGTCGGAATCAAGCCCAAAAGGAAAAAACAAAAAACTTTTCTCAAGATCTTTCTTCGCTATTTGATAAGTACTATGAAGACCGTCTTCATTATTTTCCTTTGGAGGCAACAGCTATCGCTGATAATCGATTCAATGATTCGCTTCCTTGTGATATTTCAGATGCCTATCGAAAAAAATTAAAAGGTTTTTATGAATCCTATCATTCACAGATACAAAGTATCGATCGTGCTACTTTATCTACTGAAGACCAAATCAGTTATGATGTGTTTTTTAGAGACATGCAGATGCAGATCAAAGGCCTTGAGTTTTCTGATCATCTCATGCCCATTAATCAGTTTTGGAGCATGCCGCTTACCTTTGCGCAGCTTGGATCTGGCGGCAGCAACCAACCTTTTAAGACCTCAAAAGATTATGATAATTTTTTAGGTAGAATAGATGATTATATCGTTTGGACAGATACTGCTATCAGCAACATGAGACGCGGAATGGCAAAAGGCATAACCCCTCCTGATTTGTTGATGAAAAAAGTATTGCCTCAATTGAAAACACTGCTTACCGACGAATATAAAAAAAGTGTGTTTTATATGCCCATCAATAATTTTCCTAAAAACATGGGTGCTGAAGATCAAAAAAAGTTTTCTCTTGCCTATCAAAAAGCCATACAGGAAAAATTAAATCCTTCTATCATTAAGCTGTACGATTTTATCAAAACAGAATATATTCCCAAATGCAGAAAGGCTCATGGCATTTCAGCTATTCCTGGAGGCAAGGAATATTATGCTTTTCTCGTTCAGTCATGGACAACAACAGAAACTTCTCCGGATACCATTTTTGAAATCGGGAAAAAAGAGGTTGCCCGTTTGCGTGCCGAAATGGAAAAAGTAAAAAACGAAACCGGATTTAAAGGCGACCTGAAAGCATTCTTTCATTTTATGCATACCGATGCGCAGTTTATGCCCTATCACTCAGAAGCGGAAGTGCTCAATGCCTATCGCTCTGTGGAGTTAAGGATGCAGCCACAACTAAAAAAATTATTTAACCTCTTGCCCAAAGCCAAATTTGAAGTGCGACAAACAGAGAAGTTTCGCGAGGCTTCGGCAAGTCCTGAATATAGCCAGTCAGCACCAGATGGTTCACGTCCGGGCATATTTTATGTGCCTATTATCAATCCCAAAAAATACAGCACCCTAGGCATGGAAGATCTTTTTCTTCATGAGGCCATTCCCGGGCATCATTATCAAACTTCTATTCAGCAAGAGAATACTTCCTTGCCCAAGTTCAGGCGCTTTGGATGGTATGGTGCCTATGGCGAAGGATGGGCACTATATACCGAATCACTTGGAAAAGAGCTAGGCCTTTATACTGATCCATATCAATATTTTGGAAGCCTTAGCGAAGAGATGCACCGCGCCATTAGGCTTGTAGTGGATGTGGGTATTCACCTGAAAGGATGGAGCAGAGAACAGGCCATTCAGTTTTCCTTGGATAATGAAGCTGAAAGCGAAGCCGATATTACCTCGGAGATTGAAAGATATATGGCCATTCCAGGTCAAGCACTGGCCTATAAAACCGGTCAGATGAAAATTATTGAACTGCGTAAAAAAGCCGAAAAATTACTCGGCAATCATTTCAATATCCAAAAGTTTCATGACAAAGTGCTTATTGAAGGATGCTTGCCTTTGGATGTTTTTGAAAAGGAAATGAATCGTTGGATGAACGAACAAAAATAAGTTCGAAATAAAAAAATATCAGAATCCAGATTTCATCCAATTGAGAACGTCTTCTTCGTCGAGGGTATTTGGGTTATCGACATAGCCAAATGCCTCTTCGGGAAATGCAGACATAGAAGATGGTTTGCTATTTTCTTCACTGGATTGTTGAAGGATGGCAATTCTTTTTTCAAATAGATTTTTAACCTCTTCTTTTTCTTCCAAACTTTTTTCTTCTTCTTTATTCATTTCTTTTTTTCTTTCCTCTAAGCATGCGAGATAATGTTGAATAGATTGGATGCAGGCATAGGCTTCCAATGTTCTTTTGTTAAAGGTGTATAGTTGCTCCTTGGAAAGTTTTTCGGTATTTTTTTGGATGAATATTTTTATGTTTTCAATCGTTGATTCTTCAAACATAAAAAGAGGTTGTGACTCCTCATGCTTTGGATAAAATTCTTTTTCAAATAGGATGGAGGAGAATAGTTTTATTTCCTTTTCAATGCATTCCAAAAAATAATTTTTATTTTCTGCTGTCCTTTCTAATCTGTTCAGTAGATTTTGAAAGGCCAGTTCTGAAATCGATTTTACTTCGTTTTTGTTTATTTCGATCCAAGGGTTTGGGAGGTCAGAAAGAATGATAAATTCTCCTATTCGTTCAAAATCTTTTTTTTCAAAAGATTCTCTCATGCAGAGCAAATGTTCCGTTAGCTGAATGATGGCCACTCCAAAGGCTAGTAAATCTTGATGATTTTCATAAAGTTCTTCTACAATATATTTTTTTTCGCCAGAGTGGTTTTTAATCAGCTCAAGGAATTCGGATTTGTTGATGGGCGACAAACCAAATCTTTCGCTAATGGGTTCGTATATAATGTAGTTGAGGCTTGTAGGCTTTAGATACGCCTGGAAAAAATCAATCGAATGATGCAGCTGTTGCAATGGGTTTTCTGACAGGCAGCATTTTTTCCATTCTTCCGATTGCAAAATGTGGAAAATATCTTTGGTTTGAAGCCTTGTTTTTTCAGTATGCTGCATGCGTTTGTATTTCAATTTCTTTTTCGGGCTCCAAAGGTGGAGGCTGCGGAAGAGAACTCAATATTAGGAAAATTCAGGCTTCGTTTTTTGTTTGCCATTCTATTTTATGAACACAGGCTTGTTAACACGCAAATTTTCTCAAATAGGAGGAAACGATAGGTTTTTTTTTAAAAGATGTTCCTTTGTTTTGGATTCAAATTGCCATTGCCTATTGTTTGATTTTTTCAAAAAAGGCATGGGCTATGATGTGTTTTTGGGTATTGTTTTCAGTAAAAACAATTCCATTGTCTACATAAACATCAGGAAGAAAGGAAAAAATCATCTTCATTTCGGGGAGAGGGATTCAATAGATTTATTCGTTTTTAATGCGTTTTTATTCAAAAAAGCCCTGATAAACTTCAAAAAACCTCTTTTTTTTGATTTTTTATGCTTTTTAAGGAATTTTTTTATTCCAATACATTTTAGTACCTTTGTCCTCTTTATTGGAAATTTCTGTCTATTTGAAGTTCAAAATGGATGGTTTATGACCGAATAAGGACGAGAAGACATGATGGAACGGTTTCATATTCAATTCGTTGGGTTAAAACCCGGGAAACATACCTATCAATATCTGATAGAGGATGATTTCTTTGAAAAAAGAGATTATTCGATCATCAGGAAAGCCCGGGTGGAGGTGGAAGTGATTCTGGATAAACAGGATTATTCCATGAAATTCGACTTTCACATGAAAGGAATGATAACTTTGCCTTGCGATCGATGCAATGAGGAGTTAGATTTACCCGTTGAAGACGACAGGAAGTTGATTGTAAAGCTTGCTGGCGAAGATTTCGAAGACAATGATGAATTGGTGATGCTTCCGCGAAATGAATCGGAAATAGACCTTTCACAGTATATTTACGAGTTCATCAATTTGCTTCTTCCCTTGCGGGTTGTTCATGGAAATGACGCGAAAGGGGTATCAAAGTGTGATAAAGATGTGCTTGCCAAGTTGGCAGCCCATAGTATTGGAGAAGTTCAAACAGATGCCCGTTGGGATATCTTAAAAAAAATAAATTTACAATAAAATAGCAGTATTAAAATCATTTAAATTCAAAGAAAATGCCACATCCGAAGAGAAAAATATCGAAATCCAGAAGAGATAAAAGAAGGACACATGATAAGGCAGTAGCCCCAACACTTTCTACCTGTTCCAATTGCGGTTCTCCTGTTTTAGCCCACAGGGTTTGCGGAGAATGCGGTTACTACAGAGGAAAATTAGCAGTTGAGAAGACTGTTGCTGTTTAACACACCTTGTCTAATATCGGTTCATGAAAATAGGAGTTGATATATTGGGAGGCGATTTCGCTCCCATACAAACTGTTTTAGGTGCAATATGGGCTCGGAAGGAATTGCCTTCTGATGTTCGCCTTGTTTTATTTGGGGATGAAAATGCTATTGTTGCACTATTAAAGGAGCATGGTGAAGATCCCGGCATGTATGACATCGTGCATGCACCTGAAAATATCGGCATGGGAGAGCATCCCACAAAAGCCATTCAGCAAAAGCCCAATTCCAGCATTGCTGTTGCCTTTGATATGCTTAAGCATGGAAAAATTGATGCCTTTGCAAGTGCCGGAAATACCGGTGCCATGCTCGTGGGCTCTATGTTTTCGGTGAAAGCAATCCCAGGAATCATCAGACCTGCTATATCCTCTACTGTTCCCAAAGAAAATGGCAGTATCGGTATTATTTTGGATGTAGGTGTTAACGCTGACTGTAAACCTGAAAATTTATATCAATTTGGCTTGTTGGGCTCTTTATTGGCTGAACATGTATACAATATCCCCAATCCGAAAGTCGCTCTGATGAATATTGGAGAAGAAGAGGAAAAGGGAAATTTGCTCTCACAGGCGGCTTATCAGCTGATGAAAAATTCTGAGGAGTTTAACTTTGTCGGAAATGTGGAGGGCAGAGATCTTTTTAATGATAAGGCCGATGTTATTGTTTGCGATGGGTTTACCGGTAACATCGTTCTGAAAATGGCCGAGTCTTTTTATCATATCGCCCGCAAAAAAGAAATTCAAAACGAATATTTCGACAGACTCAATTATGAATCCTATGGAGGGGCTCCTATTCTAGGTTTGAACTCTACTGTTATTGTGGCTCATGGTATTTCTAGTGCCTTGGCCATCAAAAACACAATCATTTTAACGCGCGATGTGACCGTGGCGCGACTGTCAGAAAAAATCAAACAAGCCCTTTTAAAGGCTGAAGTATAAAATTTAAAAATAGGATCTATGTCAAAAATCAGAGCTGCTATCACCTCTGTTCATGCCTTTCTGCCTGATTATGCACTCACCAACAGTGAGATTGAAAAAATGGTGGATACCAATGACGAATGGATTCTCAGTCGTACAGGCATCAAAGAAAGAAGAATTTTAAAAGGTGAGGGGCTTGCCTCATCAGATATGGGTGCGGAAGCCGTTAAAGGTCTCTGTGCAAAAAGAGGCATTTCTCCCTCTGAAATAGATATGGTAATCTGTGCTACTGCCACACCGGATATGCTTTTTCCGGCTACTGCCAATATTATATGCGATAAAATAGGTGCCGTAAATGCATTTGGCTATGATTTGATGGCCGCCTGCTCAGGATTTTTATATGCTTTGGTTACCGGTTCTAAATTTATTGAAACCGGAACCTATAAAAAAGTAGTCATTGTAGGGGCAGATAAAATGTCCTCGATCGTAGATTATACAGATAGAGCCGTTAGTATTATTTTTGGTGATGGCTCAGGAGCGGTTTTGCTCGAACCCAATGAAGAGGGCAATGGCGTGATGGATTCTATCCTTCGCAGCGATGGTGTAGGAAGAAACTTTCTGTATCAAAAAGCCGGAGGTTCACAATATCCTGCCACGCATGCCACAGTAGATGCCAAAGAGCATTATATTTACCAAGAAGGTCAAACCGTTTTTAAATTTGCGGTAACCAAAATGGCGGATGTTTCTGCTGAAATCATGGAAAGAAATCAGTTGGTTGCCGATGATATTGCATGGCTTGTGCCCCATCAGGCCAACAAGCGAATTATTGATGCTACTGCCAAGAGAACAGGCATTAGCAGCGATAAGGTCATGGTGAATATTGAGAAATATGGAAACACGACCAATGGAACCATTCCCATTTGTTTATGGGAGTGGGAAAAGAAGTTGAAAAAAGGTGATAATCTTATACTTGCTGCCTTTGGTGGCGGATTTACCTGGGGTTCCGTGTATTTGAAATGGGCCTATTAAAAGCTAAAAAAGAATCTTTAAAAAAATAAAGGAATGAATATCAAAGAAATTGAAGACCTGATTAAGTTTGTATCAAAGTCCGGTGTCAGTGAAGTAGAACTGGAATGTCCTGATTTTAAGATTGTAATCAGAACCAATGCCAAAGGGAAAGAAGGCGTTCAGATGATGATGCCTGCTGTGCAGCACATACAAGCCCCTGTTGCTGTTTCTGCTGTTCCGCATGCGGTAGCACCGCCGGTAGCGGCGCCTGTCAATGAGGAATCCAAATATGTGACGATTAAATCACCTATGATTGGTACTTTTTATCGCTCCCCTTCTCCTGATAAGCCAGCATTTGTGAATCCCGGTGATGAGGTTGCTCCCGGTAAAATGATTTGTGTGATTGAGGCCATGAAACTTTTCAACGAAATTGAATGTGAAGTAAAGGGCAGGATTGTGAAAGTTCTTGTAGAAAATTCTTCTCCTGTAGAATACGATCAGCCTCTTTTCCTTGTGGATCCATCCTAATTCTTGATATACGATGTTTAAAAAAATTCTAATTGCAAACCGTGGTGAAATCGCCTTGCGTATCATCAGAACTTGCAAGGAAATGGGTATCAAAACGGTTGCTGTATATTCAACTGCTGACAAAGAAAGTTTGCATGTACGATTTGCCGATGAGGCCGTTTGTATTGGTCCTCCGCCTAGCAGAGATTCGTATCTAAGCATTCCCAATATTATTTCCGCTGCAGAAATCACCAATTCCGATGCCATACATCCCGGATATGGTTTTTTGGCTGAAAATTCAAAGTTTTCTGCCATCTGCGATGGGCATGGGATTAAATTTATTGGCGCTCGTCCTGAGCAAATTGATAAAATGGGTGACAAGGCCACTGCCAAAGACACCATGAAAAAGGCCGGGGTGCCTACCATTCCCGGTTCTGCGGGATTGCTTTCTTCTGTAGAAGAAGGTCTTGAAATAGCCGTTGTCATTGGTTATCCTGTGATTTTAAAAGCTACTGCCGGTGGTGGTGGTCGTGGGATGCGTATTGTATGGAAGCCTGCGGAATTTGAAAATGCTTGGAATTCTGCCCGTCAAGAAGCAGGTGCTGCCTTTGGAAATGATGGCATGTACTTAGAGAAATATATTGAAGAACCCCGACATATTGAAATACAAGTTGCCGGAGATATGTATGGTAAAGCCTGTCATCTTTCAGAAAGAGATTGCTCTGTGCAGCGCAGGCATCAGAAATTGGTTGAAGAAACCCCATCACCCTTTATGACACCCGAGTTGCGTGAAGCCATGGGAGAAGCCGCTATCAAGGCTGCCATGGCTGTGCAATATGAAGGCGTGGGTACGGTTGAATTTCTTGTTGATAAGCATCGGAATTTCTATTTTATGGAGATGAACACCCGTATTCAGGTGGAGCATCCCATTACCGAAGAGGTTATCAATTACGATTTGATCAAAGAACAGATTAAAATAGCTGCCGGGGAAACCATTTCCGGACGCAATTATTATCCAGGCATGCATGCCATCGAATGCAGAATCAATGCGGAAGATCCATACAATGATTTTCGTCCTTCACCAGGAAAAATCACGGTTTTGCATACGCCCGGAGGGCATGGGGTGCGCATAGACTCCCATGTATATGCTGGCTATACCATTCCGCCGAATTACGATTCTCTGATTGCCAAGCTTATCACCATTGCACAGACTAGAGAAGAGGCCATTCAGACCATGGAAAGGGCCTTGAGCGAGTTTGTGATCGAAGGAGTAAAGACGACCATTCCTTTTCATATCCAGCTGATGCAAAACGAAGATTTCAGGAAAGGCAATTACACCACCAAATTCATGGAGGGTTTTGTGCTGAAGCCGATGTAAAAAATAGAGAGATAAAAGAATACGGATGCCGTCAGATTCAATTGCTGACGGCATTTTTTTATGTTCTGACTTTTGTAGGCTTTCGCTAGCGTTCCGCTCGTGAACACCGCTCGTGATTATAGACCTTCTCTACTTTTTTTAATTGATCAGCAGGCACTACTTCATATAATGTAAACAATTCGCTACAATACATTAAAAAAGAAAACCTATCAATATTGTAAACAAATGTTTATATTATTTAGCAAGGGTACTTAACGAAATGAAAGAAGTCGGCTATTTTTTTCTATTCCAAGCGAAGCATGAATGGTTCTGATTTGGCTTTGCTTGCGTAGTTTCGGGTTCTGTTTTACCAAAAGTTTGGTATGCACCTCTCCAATTTTTTCGGATATGCTGGTAATCCATTTTAAAATTTCAGGTGTAATAGAATAGGGGGGCTTCATTATGATACGATCATTTGATACTATCAAGAATGCAATTCTATTTTGATTTTACTTGTTTTTAAAAAAGAATCATGTTGATGCGGTTCTATTGTTCTTGCAAATGTAAAACTCGTGAATACAGATGTTAGCGGCAAGCCTAGCGGATTTTGTTTATGGTTTTCTGCTGGGACGTATAAATAAAATAGGTATTGATTTATAGATTGGATGAAACAGATCATTGAAATTTGAATTGTTTTGTTTTTGTAAGTTGTTTATGTAGGTTTACATTCTGTAAGTTCAAATAATAGGTGTAATTTTTTTAATTCCTGAATATTTTTTAATGTATTCTAAAAATTTTAATCAAAATGTTTACAATCGAGAAATTTTTCCATCACGGTGAGAAGCGCATAGCCATTCGATTTCCCAATGAGCAAGAGAATAATTTGAAGATAAAAACGGTTCCAGGAAATTTATGGAGTAGAACGAAAGGGTTTTGGCATATTCCATATTCAAAAGAGGCCTATCAGAAGTTGTTGGAAGTTTTTCCAGAGCTAGTAGTTAAAGAAAATGGGGCTGTTATTTCAGAAAGTGGAGAGTCTGCAGGGATAAGTTATAAAACTCTATTGCCACAGTCTGACGAGAGCAATATATTTTTTTACGGATCCAGGATATTGATATTTGTGAGGGTAAACGAGGCGTATATAAATTTCCTAAAAAATATAAAGGGGATATATTTTGATAAGGATAAAAAGTGCTGGTCATTACCCCATGACGGGAATAATCTGCTTTTGTTGGAAAGTTTTTTTGGTGCGAAGCTGATACGAAAAAATAGTTCCCCTGAGAAAGTGATTTCAAAGGGCTTGCGGAATTTACTTATTAGAGACGAGGGGGTTATTAAGATAATCGCTGCCGGAAATCAGCAATTGAAATTATATTTGAAATTTAATCGGGAGCACATCAAATTTATCAAAAGCTTGCCTTATTCTGCTTGGAATGAAAGTTTTTATTGTTGGATGCTTCCCCATACAGAAAAAATACTGAAAGAAATCAAGGATTATTTTGAAAGCAAGGATTTCAGGATTGAAAACGCAGAGGAAAAGCTACAGGGTAAGGAAAAACATTCATTTCGTCCCAAATTCAGAAAATGTCCAATAGAATACCATGAAAAGTTGATTATTAAGCGATATAGTGAGAATACCATCCGCAGCTATACCGCGCTTTTTGCAGATTTTATTAATTTCTATGCTGAAAAGGAGATCGTTGCGATTACTGAAGATGAAATAAAATATTACCTATTGCATTTGATTGAAGAAAGGCAGGTATCTGAATCCTATCAAAATCAGGCCATAAATGCCATAAAGTTTTATTATGAGCAGGTTTTGGGTGGGGAAAGAAAATTCTATCACATCGACCGACCTTTCAGGGCACAGAAATTGCCTGTGGTATTCAATGAAGAAGAGGTAAAGCGCATCATACATATTATTAAGAACATCAAGCATCGGAGCATGGTTTTACTTATTTATTCAGCGGGTTTACGAATTAGCGAATTAATACATTTAAAAATTGAGGATATCGATTCGCAGCGCATGCTTATACATGTAAAGGATGCCAAGGGCAAAAAGGATCGATATACTCTTTTATCAGAAAAGGTTTTGCTTGATTTGAGGGCATATTTTAAGGTATACAAGCCCAAGGAATATCTATTTGAGGGGCAAGATGGGGGTGTTTATTCGAAGCGGAGCTTGCAAAATCTATTTAAGGAGGCATTGAGAAAAGCGGGCATCAAGAAAAATGCTTCAGTACATACCCTGCGACATAGTTTTGCTACACATTTGCTTGAAAATGGCACTGATTTGAGGTATATACAGGTGTTATTGGGGCATACCTCATCAAAAACCACTGAAATATATACGCATATAACCACAAAAGGGATGGAAAATGTGAAAAGTCCTTTGGATAGGATGGATTTTTAATTTTTCAAATACGAAATTAGCTACTAGGCTTCTTTGGGTTTGGGATTACGTTCAATTTAAGCCAAGAAATTAATTTTGTTTGGAAAACTCCGAAATTCAATTATTTTTGTGGCTTCAGGCTTTAAAAGCTGTATTTAGGGGTCTTATATTTTGAAAAGATGGAGGAATGGAATGAGTCAGGCAAACCAAATATAAACGCCATAACATACCGGATATTGTGTTTTAAGAATATATCACGCCATGAAATTTCAATATCACGCCATAAATGGCGGGTGTACAAACGTTAGCGAGAATTGTAGTGTTCCCAAATCTCATTCATTGAATATACGTCATTTGTGAAATCTTTACGCATTTTCCCTTTAGGTAACATTTCGTGTGTATTAGCATATTTGTTTTGAGAGTAGTTATCTT
>Ga0114970_10002567_pt1 | contig 13547 bp, 11 predicted proteins | sample M_140205_XF_Meta_FD_87030 | JGI IMG/M metagenome (GOLD analysis project Ga0114970, IMG submission 87030) | Freshwater microbial communities from Lake Montjoie, Canada to study carbon cycling - M_140205_XF_MetaG | ecosystem: Environmental > Aquatic > Freshwater > Lake | place: Lake Montjoie... | reverse complement strand
CCTGCCGACTTCTCCTTTAACTCAGCAATCTTCTTAGCCGCTACCTTATACTTATTGTAAGTGTTTTGATCCGCTAATATTTCGGCTTTCGTTACTTCATCAATGCCATACTCGGCAATAAGTTCCTCAATACCTTTGTTAATTGGGTCTAAAGCATTACCAACAAAATGTTTCTTTAGTGTTGGGTTGTTCTTCGCCGCATCTATGGTCAATAGATTAGTGGTTAATGCACTTGTAATGCTTTCAGGTAGTTCGGTATTCGCAAACTCTGCCTTACTAAGCACATCAATAAATGCCTTGTCTGTTGTGTCGAAGCCTGCTGACTTCAATAATTGGTGAAATAAATCTCCTGCTTTCATTTTATAAATTTACGTTTGTTTTTTTTATCTACCGCCGCCGCAACCAGTACATCCACCGCGACCACCTCTGCCACCTTTACCCATTTGCTTTTTCTTTTTTAGGTTTAACTTCTTCTTTGCTTTCTAACTTCTCAAGTCTATCCATCAACATCTTGTTTTGTTGCATCAACAACTCAATTACGTTGGTGTTTTCTTTGTTTGTGTTTCTTGTTTTTGCAGGTGATAACTTAGCAATTGCCTCCGCAAATCCTAACTCGGCCGCTTCTTCATCAGTCAATTCAATTTCTTCAACCTTGTAAATTGCTTGTTTGTGTTGTGATAAATTTGACTTCCATGTTTTGTGAAAGTCTAAATTTACTTTGTTGTAAGGGTAATGGTTTACATCTCCCTTTGTGTTTGTGATTTTTAAAAGTTTCATTTTTAATCTATATTTATTGCAAATATATCTTTTTTTTTATTACGCAAATTGTTTTCTTAAATTTTGAGGCACCGAACTATCGGGAATAGGGTATGCTTGATGTCCGCAATTATAACCTCCTCTATACACTTGAAAGTTGCTTGTGTTGGTATCATCATACATGCCTTGTTGTAGACCTGTCTTGTCATAGATTTCACCTTTCATATCCTTAAACTCGGTAAAGTTACCCTTTATGATTTGAGGAAGTTCAGTTCTGTGGTAGTATTTTTTCTTTGTCAATGCCAAACAAAATGTCCTTGTAGTTTTTATATTACTACCTACATACTTGTACCAATTCCACCCTAAATCTGCGCTTGTGAGCTCATTTATTGTGGCCGTATATTGGTTAATCGCATCCGTTGCAATCAACTTGGTATAGCGTGTCATTTGCCCATCTACTCTACCTGCTTCTGAATCATAACCATTGATAAAGTTATCAAGTTCACCTGCTAACTTAGTGTAATCTCCACCTGTAGTAACGTAAGTGTTTATGATTTCACGAACTGGATTAATAAAGTTGGCTGTCATGCCCGATTCACTCAATGAATCAATCACAAGTGATACTGACTGTTGCTTTACTGCATCAAGTATCTTAGGTGGTGTAAACTTAGCCTCTAATGCTTTGAAGTATTGGCCATTTAACTTAGTGACTACATCGTAAAGTTTAGTGTAATCTTCAATTGCTTGGGTGAAGTCTGTATCATCAAAAATAATGCTTTCTAAGTCAGTCTTTAACGTGCTTAGTAACTTGATATTCTTTGCTGAATTGGTGATGGTACCATTAGTTATTACTAACTCCTTTTGAAATAGTAATAACTTACGATAGATTTTCTCTTGAATCTTAACAACGGCTTCATTAAAGGTTATAATTCCATCATCAACCTTGTTGAATATATCTTGTATTGCTTCTTCACTCTTAGCCATTCATCGGTGGTACTAATGATGTTGGTGCTTGAGTTTTTGCGTTTATCTCTGACATCTTAATATCTGCATACTTAGTTAGTATTTTGTATTGCTCATCGCGTGTTTTGCTTCCGAAATTATCATACTCATCGTATGCCTTATTGATAAAATCAGTGATGTAAGTTGATATGATGTAGTCTTGCTTTGTTGCGCCTCGGTTACTCATTAGCAATGCCTTTTCATCTTCTGTCAATCCACTCATAGGGTCTAACTGATATGAATTAATAAGTACATTTTGTAATCGTGTATCATTTGGAAATCGTTTTCTGATATACTCAATCTCAATTTGTGAGATAACTGAATCATTTAACTTTGAATCCTTACTTTGCTTAACCTCATCCAACAAGAATTGACTACCTACAATGTCAAAGTTATTAGGCACTACACATATTGGACACATAGCTCTCAATGTAGCATCATCGTATATCATGCCATATCTCCACTTAGCTACTAAGTATGCTATTTTCTCCATTATCTGTGCTAAGTCAGTGGCAATACCATAGAATGTGTTGTTAGTCTCATCTCTATCGTATGCTTTAGCAACACCACTTTGCGCCGTTGGTACCTGCTCAAGGAACTGCATGTTGATAGCTGCTAATGCTCTGTATCTATGTGCATCTATCCTCTCTGCTTGTAGCCTTGCTATCTCTGTTTGCTTTTGGATGTATCCTCCAGGTGGAATTGGTGCAGGTGCCTCACCCATGTTAGTCACGGCAGGCCTTACCCTTATAATTTCATAAGGTGAATGACCTACATAACCACCCTTGCAACGTGAATTAGTACATGGCACCTTTTCATTTTCGCGTAAGATATAACCAACTCCCATACATTGTGGGCACTGCTCATCTTGATAAGCCCATTCTTTTGAGTGAATGTGCATGGTTATCTCTGCTCTTAAATCAGAAAATTCAATAGTCGCAACATTCAACCACGGAAGCATAGCCTTTAACCTACTCTCATACTCGCGCCCTAATTCTTCTTCTTCCTCTACTATACCACCTAATGTGAATGCAGGAAAGATACCTAAACCATGCAGCCTTTCTTCAACTAAGGTAACATTGCCTCGTCTATCTTGTGTCCACTTAGCCCATCTTTCATCATCTAAAGTGTACCATGTGCGCTTTTCATGTTCATCGATGTACATTAACGAATGACCTTCAAAGTGATATACTATTCTATCAATGTTTACGATATAAGGTACCGGCTTGAAATACTCTGTTTCATTTTCTGTTTGCTCACTCCATACCACACAAACACCATTAGCATCTATGATGTATTGCTTCAAGCATACTTGAAAAGCCCAATTCATTAATGACTTACTAGCCGTGAAGTGTCTTGTCAAGTAATCTTCTAGCTTCTCACCCTCTGCTATCTTTGTAAATTGTGATTGGTCGGGATATTTAAGGAAAAAACCATCCGCACGTTGGATGCGATTCAACGCATTAAGCACTCGCATGAACACCTCTGAAAACACTGGCTCATAAGTTTCCTCTCGGTACAACTTTACGGCAGGTTGTTCATTGGGTCTTTGCTTATTGATTAACTCCTTTGGATATTCATTGTCTGAATATATCAGAAAGTTGTTGTACTCATCTGCTTCATCACTATGGTTGCGATGCTTTCTTGATAAATCTGATACTATATTAGCATCAAATCGGTAGTATTTTTTTGATTCTTCCATTAGTATGTGTGGCGGTCAGCTACCCACTTCTTTTTAGGATGACATTGAAACTTGTAACGCAAATTTAAAATCTTTGCATAGAGTGTCACGAGTAAATCGTAATTATTTTTTTGTATTGGTGATATGCTATTTCCACCGATTGACAAACCTACATATTCTTTGTTTAAATCTGCAATTCTCATGATAGACTTTGAATCCATAGGCCAAAAGATAGGAAGGAACTTTTCTTGATGAGGATCAACTGATAATTGAGACATTGCAATCCATAGTGGTAACTCATCGGGAATGCACCCTCCAAATTCTATGTGACTAATGCCGATATTCTCAAAGTTAAAAACCCATCTATCAAATAGCTTATTCATCCTTTCGGTTTTTTGCCACCAAATAAATTCAGAATGCACGTTCCAAATTTTTTCATTTGTAAACTTATAGTGTTCCTTTACTTCGCCAAGGTTAGCCCATTGATGAGCCTTTAAATCAGCTACATCATACGTTACATAACCACTATTTTTAACTGCAAACTCAACATCTTTTAGCTGCTCAATGATTTGATTTAGCTTACCATTTTTCAAAATGATAATGTCAGCATCTAAGAACAAAGTGTTTTCATAAGGTGATAACTCATTCATGTGAGCCTTAGCCTTTATGTAGCACGTTTCGCCTTTATAAATAATGCAATGACTAGGAATGATACTTTTAGTAGTGAAGAAACTAAGGTACTGCTCATCTAATCTTGAGATAGTATCTTCTTCATAAACTAAATGAATTGGAAGCTCGCAACCATTAGCACGAATTGAAGCCGCTAATGTCCCTGCAAGTTGTCCGTAATTCTTAGCACCTACTGCTATTAATAGTATTCCTGTCATGCACAATTATTGTTTTGTTCGTCAAATGGTGTTTCCATAACTAAGAAATCCGCAGTCCAAACATTGACCCCCATCAATATTTCGGGATAATTGTTGTTATACTCATTCTCAAATGTACACTCAAGTTCATAATCATTATCAGTCACAAATGTAACATTATCATGTGACAATGCAACAACCAATTTCTGATGTACCTCCTCCGTTACGTTATCAACTAAACCTTGATATTGTTTGCTTAGCCTTGCGAATAGTTTTGTTCGTGTACCATTGCTACGAACATACACATCTTGGTCATTTTTTACCTGTGGATTTCTAAAGTATAACGGAAGCCTTACTACATTAATCCATGGTGATGAAGGATATATCATTCCAAATGCATTCTCATTGTTTATGTATGTCAACCGTGATGAGTAGCATGTGTCGGGAATACGTTGGAAGCATTGGTATGAGGTACCCATATCTTCATAAAATGGAGCTCCCTCCTCTGGTGTTACATAAAGTTCTACCTTTATTGCATGACATCTACCTATTCCCCAATCAGATATTATATCTGAACCTGTAAAATCAAAGTGAAGATATGATATACCATCTCCAATAAACTCATCGTGCATTGTAACATCCGTGACTATTGCCCATTCACTCCCATCAGTATCTCGCAATGTTATTCGCGTTTCATCTAAATCTACTGGTTCATTTATGTATGCTTTTACTTGAAATTGTAAATCAGAAGCATCATAGATAGGTAAGCAAAATGGCTTTATTATCGCACACTCACGATCCGTTAAATATAACTCACTATTAAAGTTTACAAAGCTACTAGGTATGTTGATGAAGTTACTCATTTTTCAATAATATTTTAAAGTTTGCTGTTCCATTTTCGGGTGTATAGGTGCACTCAACTAAATAACCACTATGCTCAATGCCATTGCAAGTAAAGGTAAACGTGCCGTAAGGGTCAGCATCTATCGTTCCCTTGTCCGCTATTGTCAGTGGGCATGTGAAGGATGCATAGATAGCCTTCCATATTGGCTTGGCATCATCTTCATCATTAAAAAAATTGGATATGATTGTTTCATTTTCGGTTAGTGGTGTTATCTCCAATGAACAATCGTTTAGCATTTTGCCATGTGCTAAATAGTTACCAGTGCCCGAATTAAATTGTAATTCCTCATTCGTGAAATCAGGTGTTGGTGCCGCTATACTCTTAAACCAATTAAGCAATGTTCTTATAGGTGTTAGCCTATAATTCATCCTTGTTGTAGGTGATATGATGTTAATAGGGTCGAAATCGACTCCTCTATACGCTCGGTAAACAGTGCCATCAAAGTCCGTATTGATTAAAAATATATCATTGTCATACCTCCAATCACTTGTGCCTGTCAATGGCATGTTCTTTCTTCGTGTAATCTCAATGGTATAACCAGCAGTTATAAAGTTGGATATCAAATCCATCTGACTATTGTTAGATGTGACATTTCTTTTATACTGTCTAGTGGTGTTCATTTCGTCAAGACCTGAATACTCCTCTGCTTCCCACTTGCTATAACCGAGATTTATCAGTCCATAAGTCAAATCCTTTGCATGCTCAAACTTTACTTCATCGATACTTCCTAAGTCAAGAATTGGTGTGTTAGTGTATAGCTCTACTAAGTCACCTATTAATAACTCCGTATCATTATTAGTGAAGCCCCATCCTACGTTGAATATCTTTGTTATGTTTCTAAATAAGTCAGTCCATGAAACAAATAACTTAGGTACTACTGGATTGATTACGTTTCGAATCATCAAGCCATTTGTTAATTGATATGCAGGAAAACAATCCGCATTGCAAGTAACATCAAAGCAATTATTCATAGCGTTAGGCATCCAATTAAATATATCATCTAACTTGTAACTCTTAGTTGTTGTAAGTGGACATGATGAATTTGCAACCATTGAAAAGTTGTTTGTGCTATCATAGTCTACTACTATTTCAATGTCAGCACATGAAACAACTGAATTACTTTGAAATCTAAATTGTAAAAACAAACATAATATTTCATCAGATTCTAAATCAATTCCCGTGGTTGCATTTATGCTAAATGTAAATGTTGCCGTATTACCAGGTGCAATACTTACTGATGATGGAATCGTAATAAATGAATGAGTTACAAAATCATTAGTTGTTGAGTTGTATATCTTGTAAACTAAAAATGTATCATTTAATCCACATAAAAATTGTGGTGTTACTCTAACCTCTCCATTTAAATTTAACTCTGTTGATATTGGGTCTTGGCAATCTAAACCCATACTTACAGGTTCATAAATTGAAGTAAACTGCATAAAATCTTCCCAATCTTGAGGTGTAATACTTACAGGTGTTGTTGTAATATCCCATGGTAATTTAGCATCTAAATCTTTTTGAATCATGGGAGGATTTATACCATTAGCATTAAATGTTCCAAAGTCATTTTGTGGTGTTTGAGGAAATCGAATAGGAAGAATTAACTGATTTAAAGTTGAACCTACACCTAAAACGCAATTTGTATTAGTACTATCATCACCATTATCATTATTACATTTGTTAGTTAATATGATATCTTGTCCATCGAGATATAATGTTTGACTGTCTAATGCCGTAATCGCATCTCCATTCAATGATGTGGTTGCATCTAAATCAATGTTAGTATCAACCGAACTAAGAAAAGTATCTACACATGAACTAACGATTACCTGGCACTCGATGTAGCACATCTTACCACATATCTTATTGAAAGTATTAAAGTCAAACTTACCCTCAAAAAATTTAGTAAACTCATCATCTTGTGCACACTTATACTCAATCTTTAATGTTGATTTGGCATCAGCTCCGTTTGTTTCATACTCGGTGTTTAGTATTCCAAAAGCATCATTGACATATTTGAGTGATCCTGTATTAATTGACTTGAATATACCATGGTGATTTAGGTTTCTTCTTACCGAATAAGTCATTTCAGTAAAGCCTACAGGCTCATCTACTATTGTGTCGTTGTCGGTGCTATCTGTTATTGTGAACTGCCAAATCATATCTCATACTTAAATTTCTTGTTCAAATAGCTTGTGGTACCGGCTGACTTAGTCTGATAGTGGCTAAAACCTTTCTCATCTAAGTTAATCACTACTTTAGATTTGCCCTTTGTCAATGCTTGTTCAAGTCTATTATAGTCAATGGTTGTGGTTACGTTTTGCTCTTGCGTAAGGTTAAAGCTACCATTGGCTAAGTCTGTTAGCACTGAATTAGCAAGTGTATGGTCTACCTTTCGGTTATGTATCGCGCTTAATGCAGGAAAGTCGTCATTGTTTACATCGGCAGGAACTACCCTTTCATTCTTTGATAGCATCGCAAGTATTGAATCACTTGTTTCTGTTCCCATGCCGTTTAATTTCTCAACACCCTTTGCGAACTTAGGCACTGGTGTATTCTTGATGATGGCTACTTGCGCCGCCGTTTGAATACCTGCTAAACCTGCCGCAATAATAGCCGCAGGAAATGGTTTAACTGTTGCCAAAGCATTAGTTACCGCCAAGGCTCCATTTAACACCGCTTGCGCTAAATCTGCATTTTGTTGTGCTTTCCAAGCATTACGTTTAGCAATTGCTATTTGTCTGTCAGCACGTTCTTGTATCTTTGCTTTTTGCGCTTCTGTGATATTTTTGTTTGATAATTCTGCATCGCGTTGCTTTTCAATTGAAGCAATTTCTGCGTTTTCTCGCGCTTGAATGTTTTGTTGTGTAAGCGTAAATAAGGTGTTTAAAGTTGTTTGAGATGCGCTAAAAATAGCTTGTGTTAATTGCTCTTGTAACTTTATGTTTGCCTCTTTTATCTTTTCATTTTGCTTTTCTGCCCTTCCTATTTCAGTCGCAAACCACTCCTCATCTGATTTTGTTTGTGCATCTAATGCATCTTGCCTTGCCTTTGCCTTATCTTCTAATGCCTTATCATTGATAGCTTTTGCATCAGCATTAAATTTATTTTCTAAGTCTATTAGACCTGATGATAATGCATTTTTATCAGCTATTGTTTTGTTTGAAGTTTCATAAAGCAATTTTAATTCTTCGGCCTTTCTGCTTTTAAGTATAAGTAGCTTTTCTTCTTCCGTTTTAGCCAGTCTTAGTTCCTCACTATCGGCTATATTTTTAGCCTCTTGCTGTAATTTATTATCTGCATCTAATCTAATCTTTGCTAATTCCTCAATTCTCTTTTTCTCTTGAGCTATAATTTTATCATTTTTTTCTTTATTCTTTTTAGCTATCTCATCATCATACTTCTTATTAATGTCAGCCTCATTTTTTTTGAATAATGCTATTTCAATTGTTAAGTATTTATTATACTCCTTAAGTGTTAAGTCTTTATCTCCTAATGCTCTTTTTAATCTATTTAATTCTCTAGATAAAGCAACTTCATTTTCCATTAACTCCCTCTTTCTACCATCAGCTATTAATTGAACTTGCTTATCAGTATAATCTTGAGCAAATGATAATGAATTAGTTAACCTTTCGCGCATCTTTTCAGCACTCTCACCAGTTTCACCCATGTTAGCAATTAAATAGGCAAGACCTGCAAGTAATAAACTAACACCTGCCGTTGCCGCTGCCGTTGCTGCAGTAATTTCAACACCCATGATAGTAGCACTCTTACCTGCTAATAATTCAGATGCTGATAGTAATGTGTTCTTTAAAATACCCTCTCCTGTTGCAAGGTTAGCCAACTCTTGAACACCTTGTAAAATTGCCATGGCACTCTGTACCTTTAACAATGTTTTCTCAAGTTCTTTGTTTTCAGAGCCAAGCAATCCCATGGCACCTGTAACAACTGATACACCTGCTGCAACACCCCTAAAGGCTTCAACAACTGCATCTATTCTCTTTGTGTCTGAAGATAGTGCTTTAATCTTTTGTTGTACATCACCTAAATTATCGGTTAATTCTGCCGCCCTCATAGTGGCTGCCTTCATCTCCTTATCTCCTAACGTGCCACTAGCAATCTGTGCTTTTAATTCTCTTAATTCAGTCTTTAATGACTTTATTTGTTCGCCACCTTTCTTAGCCTCATTAGTAAACTCACCTAACTGCTTAGCCGCATTAGATATAACTTCCTTCTTTATATCCTCCGTAACACCATTGAATGACTTTTGAAAGTCACTAAACTCATTCGATGTCTGTGCAACGGTCTGATTAAACTTTTGTTGTTCCGCATTTATTTGGGCTATCTTCTTTGCATCTTCATCGGTAATCTTACCCATCAATGCAAGTTGCTTAATCGCAGGTTCAAGACCAGTAGTGTCGGCGGTGAACTTTATAATTACATTTTCCAACTCTGTTACTTCTTGCGTTGGTTCTGTTGTATAATGGCTCTACGCGCTTCATTCGCATAGAAAAAGAAATCGTACAATGTTAATGAATTTATTTGATAACTAGGCGGTAAATATTTCAGCACCGATAGCTTTAATCGTTCTCGACCCTCAATTCCAGCTCTAACATCAGCAATGAATGAGCTGCCTGCTGTAGTTTCTCTATTTCTTCCACCACCATTAAATAAGTCACTGAAGTTTCGCCGTATTCCTTTAAAAACGGTATCAATCTCCTCATAGGCTGAGACAAAAAAAAAGCATCTGCGCCGTTATCCTTCCAATTCTGTATCTTACTTTCGTTGTACTTAGTATCGTAACTCAAAGGATTTTCATTCTCATCTATGAAAGCAATTGATGCAATCTTATAAATAATGTCCTTACTTACTAAGTAGTTTAATCTTTCACTCAATCGGTTGTTGTGCACTGCCACCTTACCGATGTCAATCTTTGTTTGAGATAATAGACCACTCATTATTTTAACGTGATCCAATAGATACTCCTTAGTCACTCCATTTTGCAACTCTTGAAAGAAGGTAAGCGCATCTAACCCTCTTTGATAAGGTAGGTTGTTCTTGTCTACAAATTCAAAGTACTTTACACCTCCACATTCAAAAGCAAATTGAGTATGGAACTCATGCTTTAATGTCGGTTTCGATTTGCGAAATAGGTTTAGTTTGTTCGTTATTGATTTGATATTCATGTAATTTTGGATAATATTTTAATCTGTATTTGTCTTTAGAATATAGTTCGTATTGCTTCTTCCCTTGGCATGAGCATGATGAGTATAGATAAGTCCATTCACTACCTAATAATTCAGAAATTGTACCAACCTTTGATGCCATGTGCTAATGTTTAATATCCACAACTCCATGAGTAAAGTCAACCGATATAGATTGACTAAACCCATGAAGCATGAATACAGAAAAAAAAACAAACAAATCAATTCTCATAATAATATTTTGAAACCAAAACATTCACCCCAAGTAAGACAATCAAGTAAACTAGAGTGAATGCATTGATAGTTTCATACATGTAAAAGTAGCCTATCATTCCGTGAACTGATGCCATGCAAGGCATGCAATTATAAAATGGCTTAGTTATCCAATAAATACCACTTTCGGTTGTGTAATAAGTTACCCAATCACCTATTCTCTTGAATGACCCATCAGTAAATAGGTAATGAATACCTAAACACCATAAACTATTCGCAAGTACAAATAATGTCAATTGTATCATCCTCTGTTTGTATTGGTATAAAATTCAAAATTATTTGTTCGTAGTCAATGTCACACACTGTTATCGGTGTTGGCGCACAATCACTACCTATAAATAATTGAAGTGATACGGAACCTGTTCCTTCGTTCCAAAATCCCTCAAGTATATCATCCTTAGTCAAAGTGATGATACCAGTGATGCCTGATGTTATACTTTTAGACAACTTAAACCCGTTAGGCAAAATGAATACACATTTGTATGCCGTATCTTCGAGTGCCGTGTCTATGTTAATCGTGGTGATGCATCCTGGCACATCAACTTCGTATTCTTTGGCGCAATTTATTAAACTCATTTCTTTATTCCGTAAAAGTATAAATCACATGGATTTTGTCTTGTTTCAAATGCAAACATACTAAATTCTTTTTCAACATCAACTGCCTGTCTGAAATCTTCTTCTGTTATGTTCATGTAGTAATCGGTTGTGAATGGTGAATCTTTCGGACTTGTTCGCGTGGTGCCATGTTCAGCCCTGCCTGTTGTAGCGCAAGTCATAATGAATAACCCTCCACTTGCTAATAGGTTATGCACTACATTTTGGACAGTTAATGTCCAATACTTATCATGCTCCAAACATTCAGTTGATATAACTACATCAAACTTGGTTTGGCTTTTAAAGTCATGGCCGCTTGATATTAAGTCTACATTCTTACCTGGGCTCAAGTCTATGCCGATGTACTTGGCACCACCAAATAGGTATCTATTGTTGCCGTTTATATCTTGGCTTCCGATGTCTAAAACCATAGACTTGTCGGTTATCAGTTCCGCAAATTGCGTTACTATTCTTCTACAGAAGTCTTGTTGCTCAAAATGTGCCATAGTTGATTGTCTAAATATTGTTGATATCCGTATTCTTGTAGGTTTGATGTTGTGCTTATCTCTGATTCAATCTTTAAGCCTCTTAGTATCATTGGCTTCTTGCTGAACTTAATCAACCAATCATCACCACATGCTATCTTTAGCATTTCATTTATCATAGTGTAGTCTGATTTGCTTGTGAAGATAGCACATCCCCATCCATAGGGTCTCTCTTTAAGCTCAAATAGTTGATAGTTTCGCTTATCTTTTATGTTGTAGTTCTCCCATGCCATCCCACAGGTACCATAGTCTTGTGTAAGTAACCAACTAAATACATCAGTGCTAAAGTTCACATCATCATTGATTATTGCAATATGCTCGTTATTTGCAAGTGTTACTCCTAAGTTCCATCCTGGATTGACAAAGATGTTTTGTTTTAGTCGATAGTGCTTTACCTTGTCAAGTGTTATAGGCTCACCAAATGCATTGTCAATAAGTATTATCTCACCTACTTCATCGCAAGTATTTAAATCAGTCAATAGCTGATGTATTCTTGATGACTTCCATAGTGTAGGTATAATTACTGACCACTTCATGCGCCCAAATCTAAAAACTTTTTGCAGAAAGTGTTGAACAAATATCTAAGGGTATCGAGCGCATCTGCTTGTTGTGCAGGATCATCTCTATCACCCTTGTTTATGCTTCCATCCGCGTTGACCGTTACATTCTCCAAGTCAAATTGTAGGTGCTTGGTTGTTTCCTTATTTAGCAACACATCACCTCTGCTTAGTAATGAGTTCACTAATATCCTATTGTCGGCTATTCGTGGGTTAATCGTTGGCACTCTAAATTGTTGTGGTGATAGCATTAGTTGCTCACGAATTATCTTATAATAGTTTAGGTTATCCTTAACCATGGCACTAAGTGAGTTACCGGAAGCATCACCAGTGACAATAAGAATATGTTTGCCGTACTTCATCTTAATGACCTTGCATATCTCATAGATGTCGGAGTTGGGTAGCTTAATCGTTTCGATTATTCGCACCTTATTAAATGAGAATACTTGCGCTATCGTGCAGCATATCGGGTTCTTATTAAAGTCAAAGCTAAGTATCAACTCATGGCTTCTGTCTATATCAACAACTCCTAAATGTTTGCTTGGCTCGTAAGCATAAGCCCATCGCATCGTGTTAAGGGTTACATCCTCGGCCATGAACTCGCAGTTAAAGTACATATCATCAAGCGTTAGCTTTGCATTGTCCACCTCGTTAGGGTCAATGAATGGATTATCGTATGTGCTGAACTTCCATGCTTGCCATTCATGTGAAAACTTATCCTCATCCTTTCGCTTGAATAGTTCTTTAAAATAAGTGTTTCCAAATTGTGGTGTAGATAAAAACCACCCATCCCCAATGTAGTCGGCTAGTGTTGCTCTGATAGTTCCGTTCCATGCTTGTTGTAGCTTCTTAGCCTTCTCGCACTCATCGATAACTACTCTCTTATACTTGCGCCCTCTACCTGAATCGGGTTGGTCAAGTGACCACATATCAATGATGCCACCGGTAGACAGTCTTATTTGCTTAATCTGCTCATCTTTCTTTACTATTATATCCTTTACTATTGATACAATAGTTATCCAAAAGTCATTTAAATCTTTGTAAGTCGGGCAATAATAAGCAACAGGGTAGCCATCTAATGCAGGGTCAATCACTAACTCCTCGGCTAGTGATGTCTTACCAAACCTTCTACCACACTTCAGAACATTAAAGCGTTTAGCTGTTT
>Ga0114970_10002566_pt1 | contig 13548 bp, 13 predicted proteins | sample M_140205_XF_Meta_FD_87030 | JGI IMG/M metagenome (GOLD analysis project Ga0114970, IMG submission 87030) | Freshwater microbial communities from Lake Montjoie, Canada to study carbon cycling - M_140205_XF_MetaG | ecosystem: Environmental > Aquatic > Freshwater > Lake | place: Lake Montjoie... | reverse complement strand
TTTTGTCTTTTGTCTTTTGTCTTTTATTGTTAATAATTTATTTTATTTGTCTATTATAAAATGAAATCTAATACTTATCCAAATCTTGATGAAACAGTAGTTGAAATAACAACACAATTTTTTAATAAATTAGATACTAATAATACAGGAAACGTTTCTATACAACAAATTTTAAACGGTCTAGCATTGCAAAATAAACCGGCCACTACTAAATTACCACAGTGGTTTAGTTCATTCGTTTCTTTTTATAATTTAGATGAAACTTCGCAAATTACACAAGAAGATTACATTAATTATAAAATTAGATTCCCAGAATTATCAACCCCATTTGAATCTATTGATACAAATAATAATGGATATATTACTGTAAACCAAATCAGTTCACTTTATTCTGAAATTGTCCCTCTACAAATATCTAATAATGTAGTTTGGTTTGAAAATATTGTTTCCGTTGAAAATTTGACAAATGAAACCACATTAACCATTAATCAATTACTCGAATATGAAAATCAATACAATACAACTCATTTTTGGAATGTAGATTTGTTATAAAAATCCCTTTATCACCTAATCCCTTTATCACCTAATTCCTTATCACCTAATCCCTTATCACCTAATTCCTTTATCCCTTTTTTAAACACTTTATTTAAAAATAAGATTCTTTTAGATTCCAAATGTCTCTTGATGCGTATACTTCTGATGTAGAAGGCTTATTAACAGATACAAATATTATATCTTACTTTTCCTCTAATAACAAAAATATTGTTCATTTTGTAAAAATGTACATTGAAGTAGATAAAATATTAGGATCAAGTAACACTGAATCAAATGTATTGTATAATAAATTAGACGAAATAAAATCTGCTTTAAATAACCACGGTAATCAGCTAACAAATCTTTCAACTAATGTTTCAACAGCAAATACTGTACTTCAATCTAAAATTGAAAATATTAAAGACATAACAAATAATGAATTGCGCAAAATGTTTTTAGATTTACAATCACAAATTAATAGAGGCAAGGATACATCAGAATTAAAATCCATATTTGATAACTTTCGTGATCGTATTGAAAATCTAAATAATCAAAAACTAAATGATATCGATCGTAAAAATTTAGAAATATTTTCCAATATTCAAACCACATTTGAAAAATCACTTGATTCACATCAAATTAGTAATAAAATTGTATCAATTGAAAGCACATTGTCAAGTATTAATGAAAACTTTTCTAATAATTCATCTAAAAAGGGACAAGTTGCCGAAACTGTTTTACTTAATGTTTTAACTGAAGCATTTCCCGATACAGAAATGTTGGATACATCACATCAAGCAAATTCAGGAGATATTCAAATGGTACGCGAAGATAAACCCACTATATTGATTGATTCTAAAAATTTTGGAAGTAAAACTGTACCGAAAAGAGATCTTGATAAATTTTACACTGATATACAGCAAAATAACTGCTCTGGTATATTATGCAATGCATTTGGTGGTATTGCAAATAAACAACACTTTGAAATAGATATCGTTGATAAAAATATACTAGTATTCATACATTCACATCAATTTGATGCAAATATGTTCCGTTTAGCCACAAATATTATTTATAATATGCATCAAGAATTACGAGATAAACAAACCGATAGTATTATACTCGACCAACGACTTTATCAAAATATTAAAATAGAATACAATTATTACATTCAAACGTTTAGACATCACCTTGATATTATAAAATCAAATGTAAATTCATTATCACAATTAAGCTTTACATTATTAGACAATTTCTTTAAAAGGAAAGCTACAAATGTAGAATTAAAACAATTTAGTTGTCATATCTGCTCTGCTCAATTATCCACCGAAAAAATTCTAAAAACACATCTCAAAAAACAACACCCTAATATTTTACCACCACCAAATAACACACCCTTAATAAGTTCTGCTATACCAACACCAAGAGGACGACCAAAGAAAAAACAAGAAACACAACAAGAAACACAACAAGAAACACAACAAGTCAACCAAGATTATTGTAATAATGCACATTCAGATTCCAATTCCAATTCCAATTCTAATTCAGATTCCAATTGTTAATTAAATTTGTTTATCAAAGAAATTTAATTTAAAGTATATAATTTAAAGTATATAATCAACGAATGAATCAAGAAGATTATATAACATATGTTATTAGTTTAAAATATCCAGAAACTGTATTAAATACATTATCTAAACATTCGCTAAACCCAATTCTATTTAACGGAATTAATGGTAAAACTTGTTCACAAGATACTATTAAAAAACATTGTACATCATTATATGCAAAATTTGGTCCCAAAAGTTCTATAGGATGTGCATTGTCCCACCTTAATGTATGGAAAACCTTCTTATCATCAGATAAAAAATACGCTATTGTTTTTGAAGACGACATTATACTAGATTCACTTGGTACAGATAATTTGTTATCAACTATAAAGCATTATGTGTCAAAAACACCAAATGAATTTGATATATTATATCTTGGATGCTTTGGAAGTGAAGACACCCCCAATTTCTTTACAATGTCAATGAAAACATTGGGGGTGTCCTCTGAATCTAAATATATTAATGGTTTTATTAAAAAACCAAAAGTTGCATTAGCTACACATGCTTACGTTATATCTAAAAACGGAGCTGAAAAACTCGTAAAACACATAGATGGTAATATACATAATCATATAGATTATTGTATACAAACTTTGTACAGTAGAGGTATTTTAAATAATTATGTAACCATACCTCGTTTAATTTATCAATCATCTACTGATACAACAGTATCAAATAATGCATCAAACTCTTATCCGATATTATTAAATAATATCTTGTCAAATTATTACGTAGATAAACATGTAAAAGCTAGTTATATAACTACGTTGTCTGTTTTTAGATTAGGAGACTTTAATATTACCATTTCTAGTATATTATTAGTCATCTCTATACTTACTTGTATAGCATTTAATATTGATTATCGGTATATATTTATATGGACTATTTTATTATCATTCCCTGATTTTTTTAAATATACACGGAATGAAATTGATTAACTTCTGAACCAGTAGATAAAGTATCAGTATATGAACTACTGGAACTCGAACTACTCGAACTTGAACTACTTGAACTACTTGAACTACTTGAACTACTTGAACTACTTGAACTAGAACTACTATCTGTACTAGATGATCTAGATCTAGAACTACTAGAATCACTAGAGCTTGATCTACCTCTATTCTCAGAATTTATTTGAATTCTTATATTTGTATTAGGATTTACCTCTACATCATCATCTTGTAAATTTAAATTTGCGTCAATTACTTGTTGTACTTGGCCTTGTTGTTGTTGCGACATATATTCTCTTTGGAATAATATATACCAAGAAAAAAAAAATTCGCAAATAACGGGCTTTTAAAATAAAATAAAATACTTGTATAATTCGTTTAAACCGTGCTATTTTTAGAGTTTACGAGCTAGTTGAACTAGAGGTACTAGATTTACTTGAACTATCTGATTTACTCGAACTATCCGATTTACTCGAACTATCCGATTTACTCGAACTATCCGATTTACTCGAACTATCCGATTCTATTTCTATTTCTATATTTGTATCAGGATTTACTTCTACATCATTGTTTTGCGATAAAAAATTTAAATCGATTACTTGATCGATTTGGCCTTGCTGTTGTTGTTGTGACATATTCTCTTTGGAATAATATACACCAAGAAAAAAAAAATACGCAAATAATGGTTTTTTTAAATAAAATAAAATACTCGAATAAATCGTTTAAAACATCGTTTTATTAAAAATCAAAATCAATATCGTCAATGTTAATTTCAAGATTTTCATCATCAATAAAATCCAATTCAATATCAATTTTGTCATCAATCTCTAATAGCTGTTCAGGTTCAGGTTGTTCAGGTTGTTCAGGTTGTTCAGGTTGTTCAGGTTGTTCAAGTTCAGGTTGTTCAAGTTCAGGTTGTTCAAGTTCAGGTTGTTCAAGTTCAGGTTGTTCAGGTTTTCCTCCATTAATATATTTTTTCAAAAAAAGTTGTTCTTTAGTATTTTCTTCAGTACCACCAAGATACCATTCGCAATCGTCAAAATTATCAAAACAACCTGTATCATTTTTCCAATTGTAAATAGAAAATACTTTGGCACCAACTACAAGTCTCCATTCATATTGAAATTCTGTTTCATCTTTAAAGAACATAGGTTGACCAAACATATTAATCAAATCCTTTGTATAACAATCAAGAGTGTCCAAATTAAAAGTTTCTGATGTATCAAAATCACCCACTGAAATTTTAAATGTTTGCTCTGGCTTTGCATTTTTTTGAGTTTCTTCTGGCTTTGCATTTTTTTGAGTATTTTTTGCATTTTTTTGAGTATTTTTTGCATTTTTTGTAATTTTTGTATCTTTTGTATTTTTTTGAGTTTTTGTATTTTTTACTTTAGCTGTTCTGAATTCATTTGCCATAAATTTTACATCATTTACTTCTTGTTCACCTTTAGTAATAAAGTAGCCCTTTGACATTTCTCTAATATAGGATTCTAACTTATTACGACCAGGTTCTTCAAAATTAGTTAAAACGGAATCTTTCCATTCTAATTCGCTATTATCAACAATATCTTTGATTTTATAATCAGTTGTTGGCAACCAAGCGATAAACTTTACTAATTCTTTTTCAAACTTTTCACTAAGAATAATACCAGACATTTTTAAGTACTTTTCTTATATTCTCAAAAAAAATTCAATTTTTTATTTTTTTTTACCTTTTATTATTTTACTAATATAATATAAGATATGGCACAATCCCAAAATATAAATTATTACTTAGGATCTGTGAAGGTAAAACATTTTATAGACACTAACAATGCTAGATTAACAAATGTAGGAAACCCAGTTGCTGACACAGATGCTGCAACTAAACAATACGTTGATACTAATGTTTTAACATCAGGTATCAATGCAGGAACTGGTATTAGTAGAGTTGGTAGTACATTTAATGTCAGTAATGATTTAACACACGTTACTGCTATAGGAAATGTTAATATAGGTTCTTGGTCTGCTAATACTATTAATGTTCCATATGGTGGTACTGGTAAATCAAATTTTACAGCAAACAAATTAGTTATGGGAGATGGAGCTAACCCACTTGTATCATTATCTGAATTGTCATTTGAATCAAACATTTTTAAATCAACTTGTCCAATTTATATTTCTAATACTACAAATTCTATTGGCCTTGGATCAGGTGGGAGTTTCACAACATTAGGTGGTGTTTCTGTAGCAGGTAAAGTTTTTATAGGAAACGATTTAGTTGTTTCAAACAATACATATATTCAAGGAGATATGACTGTCGGAAATGTTACTGTTAATGGATCTTCTAATTTTGGATCAGCTACCTTTTCAAATTCTACAGTAACAAATATAACTTGTTCTAATATATTAACAACTAATATTACATCAACTAATATTACATCAACTAATATTATATCAAATAATATCACCTCAAATAATATAATATCATCCAGTGTAACCAATACAAATTTATTAACTTCAAATATATCAACTACTACACTTATTAGTAATAACATAAATACAAATAATTTTATTACAACTAATATATCAGCATCTTCTTTTATTGTAACACCAAATATATTATCAACAAATACAACAACTTCAAATTTAGTTTTAACAAATTTAACAGGTTCTTCTGCCATCTTATCAAATTTAAATATATTATCATCAGTCACATCACCGTCAGTTGTATCATCTTCCATTTCATCCGTAAATATCAATTCTACAAATCTATCTGTATCATCTATTACCTCGAATAATTTAATTGTAAATACATCTACTATCCTTAATAACGTAACAAACTCAAATTTGTTTGTTAATAATATAACAGGATCAAATCTACTAATAACTAATATTTCTAATACAAATACCACAACTTCAAACCTCGTATCTACTTCTATCAATACTATTAACTTTACTTCAAGTAATGTAAGATCAACTAATGCTACAATATCAAACTTACTAACAACAAATATTACTACAAATAATTTAGCTAGTAACAATTTGATTTCAACAAATATATCTACCGGATTTTTAAGTGTATCTGGTACAAGTATCTTTACAACAATACAATCATCAAATATAAGTACCGGACAAATATATATAAGTAATATTGGTATTATCAATAATGCAAGTATCATTAATATAACATCATCAAACTTATTTAATACAAACAGTACTATATCTAATATTGTTAATGCAAACCTTACTACTTCAAATCTTTATGTAAACAATACAACAACTCTTGCAACCGTCGCTAGTATGAATTTGAGTACAGGTAATTTACATTCTGCAAAAACTGCATTTTTAAACAACCAAATTGTAAATACATCCACCATAGGAAACTTGACAGTTACAAATATATCTCTTTTAGGAACATTTAATAGTGATAACATTAGCACCAGTAATATATCCGTAAGTACAAATTTAATAGTACCATTTGTAAATAATACAACCCAAACAACAACTAATTTACTATCAACAAATGTTAAATCTACCAATATATCATCATCTAGTTTACAAATTTCTGGTATTTCTATTTTGGGAACAGTTAACAGTAATAATCTAAGTACAGGTACTTTATTTGTCGGGACAAGGAGCAACTTGACAAATGTAATCGCAACTAATGTCACAGTATCATCTATACAAAATACACATATAACAACATCAAATATTATTATAACAAACAACGCAAATATTAATAAAAAACTAACCATAGGATCTAATTTTTCATCTGCACCATCTACAACATCTGGTAATATTTTAAACGTAGCACCTTGCACATACACTGACACCACTACATCTGAATCCGGTGTTGTTCCATTTTGGACAACCAATTTTTTTGGTAGTACAACACTTTCAGCACAAAACAATATAACAATTGAAAAAACATGTAGTATATACTTACAAGGTGATCCCGTTTTAGGAGTAAACCAATCAAGAACTAATTCTGCAGCCTTGACAATTGGTTATGTAAATAATCAAACTGGTGGTAATATGACTGGTCAAATAATGTTGGAACGTAATGATGGAAATTGGTATGGATCTATATTCACAGAACAATCATCTAATCGCATCGTTATTGCAAATGCCAGTTTATCTGGAGGTGGTGGTATAGGTCTTTATACCTACACCGGTACAAAAATAAGTTTTGCTGATATCACTGGACCCTTAAACTTTACTCCTACCACATTTTTAGATTTTTCAAATACTACATCACAATTCTATTCAACATTAGATTCCACCAGTAAAAGTACAGGAAGTGTCGTTATCGACGGTGGTTTAGGTGTTGTTAAAACTATTACTTGCAATACAATTGTACCACAAACTATTGATGCTAGTATCACATCATTACAAGATGTTGACTCTAGTATTATACCGATAACTGGTCAATCTCTCGTATGGAATGGTTCTTTATGGTCTCCTTTTACAATAACTGGCGGAGGTGGTGCAAGTACTGGTCCAATTTCTATAGAAGTTTATCCTATGGAGTTAGTTATGCCCGTTATGGATTCTAATGGACCTGTATCAGGAACAGATGGTGATTATTATGTAACATCTAGTTCTGAAAATAATAGTACATATGCTGCTTATAAATGTTTAAGTAGCATTACAAATCCATCTGATTGGGCAACAAATGGAGAAAATACTAATTTTTGGATAACTGTACAATTACCAACTTTGCAAAATGTAAGATATATCGTATTAGAAGGACGTCTTAACAACGAAGATCCAAATTACATTACAGTACAAGGCAGTAATGATAATTCTACATTTACAGATATCATTGGAAACGAATATTTTACCGCACTAAATTATGACGGATATTTTGCAGCTAGAATCCCAGAATCTAGTATTTCATATACTTATTATAAATTTCTTTTTGCAAATGGGTCAGGACCTAATCCTGGTATAAATATGCTTAGATTATTTAAATATGACAATTCCACTTATACAGAAGGTATAATGGACAATTCATCATTGGAAGGTAATGGTATATTTAATTCAGCAATTGTTAATGGAAGATGGCCTATGGCATTTGAATTAACAGACTCTGGAGTTGTAAATATAAGAGCTCAATTTACATGTTATACAACACTATCATATGTTTATAGAAAATTCGCAATGTATATAGATGGAGCACCATTTAGTAATTCTGGATCAGCTTTTATTAAACAAATGATTCATCAAAATCTTCATATGGCAACACAAACATTAGAATGGACTGGTAACCTAACAGCTGGAGTACACACATTATCATTTTTCGTAGATGGTGGAACCGGTATTGTGTTTGATACAAATGACACAATACAAGTTAACGTAATTAAATATTAAAAACAAATAAAACAAGTATTGCTAAAAAAACATTTTATTATAAATCACAACATTCGTAACCTTCATCTTCATATCCACAATCAAACCCATATCCACAATCAAATCCATATCCTGTATCGTAGTCTTCTCTTTCATCGTATCTTTCATCGTATCTTTCATCGATTTCTGTGCCAATTTCATCGTATCTTTCATCGTATCTTTCATCGTATCTATTATCAATTTCTGTGTCAATTTCTGTGTCAATTTCTGTGTCAATTTCTGTGTCAATTTCATCAATTTCTGTGTCAGTTTCATTGTATGTATCATCATCAATTTCTTTGAAAATTTCAAGATTTTCAAATTTGTTTTTACAATTTTCAGAATGATCAAGAAATAATACACCAGAATCATCTGCAAGAACATTGTCACAACTACAATAATTATCTCCTGTATTTTCATGTTCCTCGTCGTCATCACTCGTTTCAGGAATTTTTACTACAGCGTATACATGTTTTTCATAACCTGTCCCTTCTGTAAATTCAATAATACAGTTATCTAATAACATCTTTTTAATAATTACGTGATCCATTATAATAGAATATTTGTCACAAGCATATTTTTTAGCACTATTTATAGCCTTTGATAAACTCGAAAAAGTTTTCAAAATCTCAACAGATTGATTTGTGCGATAATTAAAATAACAAACAACAGCGTACATTACAAGCTTTTATTTTATTATAAAACTCAAAAAAAATTCAATTTTTTATCACAATTTATTCAATTTATTCAATTTATCACAAATTATCACAAATTATCACAATTTATTCAATATATCACGATTAATGATTAAATGTGTCTTGATATCTTGTAAAGCATCGTTTACAATAGGAATTGTGCTATAAAATGTTTTTGTCTCAATTGGAATTTTATAATATCTATTATAACATTCGATTGCATCACATAATACTTTTAAAAATTCAGATACCAAAACATTATCATTACGATTACATCCAACATACCATTTTTTTGTACCTAACAAATTGTTATTATTATTCCAATCATATATAGAAAAAACAGCATCAGAATCAACGTGACAAAATTTCCACTCGTATTTACATTTACCAGATTTATATACACACGGTAATTCTTTAAAAATACTCCAAAGTTGATAAAAATTTAAGTTAACCTTTGCTACAAAATAACTATGATTTGTATCTACACCGTTATCCAAGAAAAATTTTTGAGTTTGAGTTTGTATATTCTCAATCGACATTTTTTCCAATTTAGAAAAAACATAACCCAAATCGTCATTTGTATTGTCAATATCCATATCCATATCCGTTGTATTTTAACGAATTTAAATTCTATTCAATTTTTAACAACAATCTGTTTCTGATAATCTTGTAATTAAACTGTCTTTAAATAAATGTATAATATCACGTTTACAAGTATTGCTTGCTATATGCCAAAAAATATCGTGTATATCATAAAATTCATTGTTGTCATTTAGATAATCGTATAAACTAAACTTGTATTTTTTACCACGTGTTTTAAATTCAAAACGATATTCATAACGAAAACTATCTTTGTTAGTTCCAGTCTTTAAAAAATCACCAAATGCGCTTTGTAATTGATGTGTTGTTATTGTATCCAATGAATCTATAAAATATGTATCGTTTGTATCTATTTCATGATTTATCTTTAAATTCTCCCTTTTAGAATTACTATTTAAAGATTTGTATTTTTTATAATGTAAATAAATCATTTCAGTCACATCCAAGTTTAATCTACTACCAAAGCCTCCAATTTTATCTTTTATATCAATGTTATAAAATCTAAACTTTGAAAACACTGTTTTTGTTAAACCAATCATATTGTCATCAGTCAATTTTTCTATATCGTTTGCAATGTCTCGCTTTAAAATAACAATATCGTCAATCGTATTTGCTTCATCCAATTCTGCTAATTCGTGAAATACAAAATATTTTTCAACCAAATATTGCAAATAACTATCAATTTCTTCAATCACACCAACCATTCTAATAAATATCAATTTTATAAATAAATTCATTTTATTTATAAATTTTATACAATTCTTATCCGCTCCTCCGTGCAACTGTGTAACCGACTTTATTCTATTTTCATTTCTCTTTTTTTAGCCCTTTCATTTGTACGTTTTATTGTAACATACATGCACATTACACCAAAACACAATATCCAAATACTAGATACAACAATTATATACAAAAAATCGCTAAAATCACCATTTATCCCTCTCAAAATATTTGAAACTAAACCACCAGCCAAAATTAAATTCCACAAAATAGGAACTACTATATCAAATGATACATTCGTATTTAACACTTTTCTTGATGAAGTCCCCCACGAATTATCATTTATATTTAACATCGCATATATCTTTGCCGGAAATACTATCGTTATATACACAAACACATATAAAAAATAAAACATATTCTCCATTTTTTTACCAAATATACTTCCATATATCGACTTTAATAAACCTATTAAAAACAAAACAATAGTGTAAAATCCCAACTCAAATACCGTCCCCCTGTATAATATATACAAAAGATAACTCATAACTATATACGGAAACACCAATACATATACCAAATCAACTGTCATCGTTAAACTGTGTTTGTCTAAATTACCAGCACTCCAAAACATTTCCCTAAATGCAGATTTACTCCACCTAGTCTGCTGTTTAAAAAAACGATACAAATTACTAGGAGTCTCCGTCTCTGCATATGCATTTGATGAATATATAACCTTTTTTTTTAAACCCAAAATCTTGTTTGTCAAATGTCTATCATCACCATATGTACATAATTTACCAAGAAACACCTGTTTACTCCAATCTTCTATTACCATTTCTAAATAATCTAAATTATACATACCTATCGGACCAGATACACACATTACACCACCCGTAAATGACTGATATGCTCTTTCTAAATTAAAAGCATACCAATACCTAATTGAACTTAAAAACGACACCACAGAATCATATTTATTATAAATCCCTAAATTACCAGCTACAGCACCTATTCTTGTATCTTTAAAATATTCACACATTTCTACTATACAATCAGGATTTATCACTGTATCACTATCTGTACAAAATATACTACCTATATCTCTATTATACAATACATTTTCTAATAATGTAATTTTAAATCCTGTCATCATCGCACACCTTTTTCCACCATGTTTTTGAGCAATACATATTATATCGTTTTCTTTTATTGTCTCCATATGATTTATTGTCAAATAATCATCCGTATTTGCATTTTCCGGTAAATTTATATGAATACATTTATTACCAGCAAATGTAGTATAAAATAAATCTACCATATATTCATCTTCTGTATCATTCCCATCTATAATTATATACACCTTATTTAAATTAACCACATTCAAAAAAGCTGTTTTTATAGATTCTAAACACATTTTATAATACACCGGGTTTTCTCTATATCCAACTACCATTATGTTCACCTTTTTTAAAAGCAAACCACTTCTTTTATCAATTTTCCATGTATTAAATCTATTATTAATAACTGCTAATATAAATTGTAACAACATATATGCAAACAAGTAAAACCCATATACACTAATATTATAACGTTTAAAAAAAAACACATTCCATCCAAAAATATACTGTAAAATTATCGGAACAACTAATAATAATACCAGTATTATTATCCAAATATGATTAATATTAACCTGCATAATTTTTAATATTAGTTTATTTTTAAATCAATTTATTTTAGACTTTACTTAATATATAATCAAGAATTACCGGCACATTTTTTTTATCTGATTTAAATGATTTGTACTCTATACCAAATTCATCCAATAAATCTAATAACTGACTTGATATCACTTTCGATTGCTCTTCATTATGAATTCTCCCTTCTATTTCATATGGAAATTCTTCATTTCTTTCCAAAAATATATATACATTATCAAACTCTGACATCTTTGACAATATCATCGCCTCTGTCTTTTCAACATTACACACATTTTCCGGATGGTCTCTATTATAAAATAACCCTAATAACAAAGGTGAATCTAAACAAATATAATTCACTTTTCCATTCACAGATTTTATCATACGATATTGCTCCAAAGATACATTGTACTGATTCGCTAAATCATCTAAACGATCTTGCCATACCAATGTCTTTGCATACTCTTGAACATACTCTGCTTTATAATGTCTCATTTTTAACTCTGAAAAAATTAAAGCCGCCATCAAACTCTTCCCCGTAGATGGAGATGCAACAAAATTAATAACCTTTGTCTTCATTTATACCTTTATTATACCTTTATTTATACCTTTATTTATACCTTTATTATACCTTTATTTATACCTTTATTTATACCTTTATTTTTTATTACAAAATTCATTTTTTCTTTAAACAAATAACAACAACAATAACAACAACAATAACAACAACAACTTAGTTAAATTTAACTATAATTTAAATTTACCTTTATTTACAAAACAGAAAATCCAATTTTTATTGTTCCTGTAAGAGGATTGATCCAATCAACGTTTCTCAAAACGACTGAAAAAGATCCATCAGCAACGGATCCAACACGGATATTTGGTACACCTGCACCACCAAAATTGACAATGTTACTAAGAACAATTGAATCTGATCTAACATGTACATTATTAACAGTAAAAGCTGCACTACCCAATGTTGTTAATAATCCACCAGAAGTATTAAAAGTAGTTATAAAGCCACATGGAGAATCTAAAGTAACATCTGTGGTCAAACTAGTACCTTGTGTAATAGAAGATTTACTTGTTAATCGAATTGAATTTAAATTAGAGGGACCTTTAACTGTAAGAGCACCCAGTGTATAACTAATATTTCCTGATTCTGCCATTTGTTTATATATATACAATAAAAAAATTAAAACAAATAAACAAAATTAAAACAAAATTAAAACAAAATTAAAACAAGTAAACAAAATTAAAACATATTAAAACATATTAAAACATATTAAAACATATTAAAACATATTAAAACATATTAAAACATATTAAAACATATTAAAACATATTAAAACATATTAAAACATAT
>Ga0114970_10002565_pt1 | contig 13550 bp, 8 predicted proteins | sample M_140205_XF_Meta_FD_87030 | JGI IMG/M metagenome (GOLD analysis project Ga0114970, IMG submission 87030) | Freshwater microbial communities from Lake Montjoie, Canada to study carbon cycling - M_140205_XF_MetaG | ecosystem: Environmental > Aquatic > Freshwater > Lake | place: Lake Montjoie... | reverse complement strand
TTTCCTAATGAATCAATAGCAGCAATAAAAACTTGAACACTATCGGTACCTCCATCTACTTCGAGCGTGCCTCCAAATTTTGCTTTGTCCTTAAACTGACCAGTCACAAAAATATTTCCAGTATGATTTACAACAATACCATTCCCTCTGTCTCCTCCGCTATTTGACCCCGCTTTTTTTACCCAATCCCAAATCCCATCTTTTGAAATCCGGGCAACAAAAATATCTCGATCTTCGTCGCTTCCATTATTGTTAATTGTGTCCGTTCCAAAAACTGCATTCCCTTTAAATTCTCCAGTTATGTATAGATTATTTTCGTAATCAAAAGCGATATCATTTGCTCTATCATCTAAAGGACTTCCTGCATTTTTTGCATATATAAAATTTCCATCCGTATCATACTTCGCTATGTAGATGTCTGATAATCCAGCACTTGTCAAGGTTGTTGTGCCAAAGGTTTTAGTCCCTTGAAAGCCTCCTACCACATAAACATTTTTCTCATCATCAACGGTGATTCTATTGTCTCTGTAACCATCAACGCCTCCATTCGTTTGTACCCACTGCCAAACGCCATCATTTGATAATTTAGCAATAAATGCCATAGAATCCATCGCTTGCACAGGTATTGAAATTGCATCAAAATTTGCATAATGATCGGTTAGATCATTGTTTGAAATAAATCCTGTTACAAGTATGTCGCCATCGCTATCGGAAACCAAATCAAACCCATGATCATCATTGTAAGGAAATCCGGCTTCATCAACACCTGCATTTTTTAACCAGATTTCGTTTCCATCTGTATCTAACTTTAAAACATAAATTTGATCGGTGTAAGAGGTAGTATTATATACATTCAATGTCCCAAATATTAAGCCTCCCCAACATGTTCCGGTCACATAAACATTTCCTGCTGGATCTAAACAAAGGCCTAATCCTCGATCATCATAATGATTAGAACCTCTTTTTACCCATAAATAATTTCCCGCCGGATCCATTTTAGCAACAAACACTTCTTTACTGTGCAAATCTATCATTGGCAAATAAAATGGGCCGAAGGTTCCTTCTTCGTTGAAATATCCTGTTATAAATGTATTACCATTTGCATCTACAGCAATTGAAGTTGCTTTGTCAGAAAGCGGACCTCCACCAGTAATCAGCCAATCAAAAGTTTGAGCATACGGTTGAATTCCTATCATAGCAAAAAGTATAACCAGAATCAATCTTTTAATTTTGAAGAGAATTGATTTATTTTTCATTTTCAAGTTAAATCCTATAAGATTATCCTAATAATACGAAATTAATTTGAAATAAGTTGCTTACGGACTTTAAAATGAAAATAAACGGTTGCACATAATTTACAACTGCTCTTTTTCTTCTACAATGGGAATACTTTCTTGAAGCACAGTTGTTTCCCTTGGAAACTTATTTTTCACCTGCCCAAATAACCATTGATAAAAAATATCTGAATGAAATATTTTTTCTAAACTACCATGAGATGCAGTGGGGTTTCTTATAAATATTAGATTTTCGCCCTCATTACATTTTCGTATAGCACGCACAATTTTATCTGACTCACCTATTGCTACTGCTTTGTCATGCACGCCATGTTCTATCCATAAGGGAATTTGCGCCAAATTACACGCATCTTTTTCATTTCCTCCTCCACATAAAGCAACTGCTCCAGCAACCAGTTCAGGATATTTTCCTGCAAAATGAAGCGTGCCATAACCTCCAAGACTCATTCCAGCCACGTACACTCTTGCAGTGTCCGTATTATATAACGATTGAACATATTGAAGAACATGTAAAATTTTATCTGGTTCCCATGATTTTCCCATCATTACTTGCGGTGCTATAACGATTGCAGGAATTTTTCGTCCATTTAAAATTTCATTAATTATTCCGTATCTTTTTACGATGTCTAAATTGTTTCCAGATAAACTTCTTCCGTGTAAAAAAATGAGAACAGGAGGTTTTGTCTTTAAAATACTATCTACAGGTAAATTTAGTAAAAATGGATAATCAGACTTTCCTATTTCAGCAGTTAATTGAGAATGAACAGAATTCATAAGACAAATAAAAACGAACAAAATAAACGTCATTTTTGACCTAAAAAAAGATACTTTTATGTTATTACTGTTCATTATTCTATATTTTTAAAGCGGCAAAGATACGTGTAAATCATTAATTTAATGCCGTTTAGACTAATCAAGTTGCGAACAATTGTTAATTTTTACAAATCCGTCTTTTGTTAATAACAAGAAACTGCAATCTTTCAAGCTTCCATCATGTAATCTATAAAAATGTTTATTTTTACCAGATGCAACGATACTTTGTTGAACTTTCTTACAATGGAACCCACTTTTTTGGATGGCAACGTCAACCAAATCAGATTTCTGTGCAAGAGGAAATTGAAAATGCATTTACGAAATTGAATTCAAATGAGCCTATCTCAATTGTCGGTTGTGGAAGAACAGATGCAGGAGTTCATGCAAATAAATACATTATGCATGTCGATTTGCAAGGGCTAATAGATAACGATCAACTTATTTTTAAATTAAATCGCATTTTACCTGATAGTATTGTGATATATTCAATTCAGGCCGTCTCTAATGAAATGCATGCGCGATTTAAAGCAACTTCTAGAACGTATCGTTATTTCATGAACACTCACAAAAATCCGTTCAAGCAAGATACAAGTTGGTATTTTTCATCCAATTTAGATTTTGAAGCGATGAATAAAGCAGGAGAATTCCTTCTAGGAACGAAGGACTTTACTTCTTTTTCAAAAGTAAATACAGATGTAAAAACAAATATTTGTAGTGTATCAAAAGCACAGTGGGTTCAAGTAGATACCCACAATTTTTATTTTGAAATAACGGCAGATCGTTTTCTAAGAAATATGGTGAGAGCCACCGTAGGGACTTTATTAGAAATTGGCCTAGGTAAAATCCAACCTGAATCAATTATTACCATTTTAGAAGAAAAAGACAGAGGAGCTGCAGCTATTTCTGTTCCTGCACACGGATTATTTTTGTGGGAGGTTTGTTATTGATATAATTTCGTATTTTATTTTCGTAGGGATAGGGCATGCCCTATCCCTACGAAAATAAAATACGAAAAATTATTCTGCAATCAATATATAATTAGTTTTCTTCCCTTTTCCAATCAGCACATATTTATCATTGATTAAATCTTGCACTGTAATCAAATATTCATCCGTTACTTTTTCTTTATTAACAGAAACGGCATTTGCTGATAATTCTCGTCTTGCCTCGCCATTTGATTTTAAAAAATTTGTTTTACTAGCTAACGCATCTACAATTGATAATCCGCTCAAAATCTCATTTTTTGAAACGGCAGCTTGGGGAACTCCCTCAAAAACAGCTAAAAAATCTTTTTCTGAAAGCGATCTTAAATCTGCAGAGGTTGATTTCCCAAATAATATAGTTGAGGCAGTAATTGCTGTTTTTAATGCTGTCTTACCGTGCACTCTTTCCGTAACCTCTTCTGCGATTGTCTTTTGCAAAATACGTAAATGAGGTTCTTCATTGTGTTCTGCTTCTAATTTCTCCACTTCTTCTTTTGATAATAGAGTGTAAAAACGAATCAATTTTTTAGCATCTTCATCACTGGCATTTAGCCAAAACTGGTAAAAAGCATACGGCGATGTTTTTTCAGGATCTAACCAAACAGTACCTGACTCGGTTTTACCAAATTTCCCACCATCTGATTTTGTTAAAAGTGGACATGTAAAAGCAAATGCTTCACCACCTGAGATTCTTCTAACCAATTCAGTTCCAGTTGTGATATTCCCCCACTGATCTGAACCTCCGAATTGTAGTTTACAATTGTAGGTGTTATATAAATGAACAAAATCGTTTCCTTGAAGCAATTGGTAAGAAAATTCAGTGAAGGATAAGCCAGTGTCAATTCTCTTTTTAACAGAATCTTTCGCCATCATATAATTAATTGTAATGTGTTTACCCACATCACGAATAAAATCAATAAATGTCGTAGTTTTCATCCAGTCGTAGTTGTTCACTAGGATTGCAGCGTTTTCACCGTTTTCAAAATCAAGAAAATGTTTCAATTGCTTCTCTTGACCTTGGATATTGAAATTCAATGTTTCTTCGTTCAACAGATTGCGCTCAGCAGATTTCCCTGAAGGATCACCTACCATTCCAGTTGCGCCACCTACTAAAGCAATTGGACGATGACCTGCTAACTGTAAATGTTTCAATAACATAATTGGTAGTAAATTCCCAACATGTAAAGAATCAGAAGTTGGATCAAATCCTACATAACCAGTAATCATTTCCTTGGCTAATAATTCTTCTGTTCCAGGCATAATGTCCTGAATCATTCCTCTCCACTGTAATTCTTTTATGAAATCTGTTAGCATACTGCTTTGTTTATCTTTTGCACAAAAGTAGCAGTTTCAAATTGATTTTGGGCTAAATTAATGAACAACTTCTTATTCCCTACGTTATATTTTTATTCATTTTTACCACTATATAATTTTTGTAGACGTAACAAATAAGTGCAATTAAAACAACATAAGAGAAAATGATAACCGGAGTAGATTTGAATGATATATTTTTTAGCACCCAACTTGTCGCGTTGACCACTATACATTCCTAATGAGATAAAATGACAAAGGGAAAAATTAGTTAATTTCTCCCTTTGTCATTTTAAAAATATTTTTTTATTTCCCTGGCTCTGGCGTTTCAATCTTAAATAATTCAACTTCAAATACCAACGGCATATTCGCCTTAATAGGTCCACTTCCACCTTGCGGGGGATTTGCACCATAGGCTAATTCTGCTGGGATGAAGAATTTATATTTGTCGCCAACGACCATTAATTGAACACCTTCTGTCCATCCTTTTATTACTTGGTTTAATCCAAAAGAAATGGTTTCACCACGATCAACAGAACTATCAAATACAGTTCCATCTGGTGTTGTTCCATGATAATGCACCGTTACTTTTGAAGTTGCAGTCGGATGCACCGTTTCTTTCCCTTTTGTAAGAACTGAATATTGCAATCCACTTGCGGTAGTTTGCACGCCAGGTTTCGTTTTATTTTCAGCTAAGAATTTTAAACCTTCCACTTTTGCATCCACAGCAACTGAAATGTTCACCATTTCAATATCAAAAACTAAATCAGAATATGGAGGAATTGGACCTTGTCCTTTTGGACCATATGCTTGATTATACGGGATAAATAATTTTGCTTTTCCGCCCATACCGATTAAGCCAACACCCTCTTCAAATCCTGGAATCATTCGATTTGTTTTGTAGATAAAATCCATTGGTGCATTGCGATCGTAGGATGAATCAAATTGCTTTCCATCCGCACGAAGTGTTCCTTTGTAATGCAGAGAAACGTTATTTCCTTCTACTGCTTTTGCCTCTGCTCCGCTGTTTTCGATAACATACACCAATCCAGAAGGACTTTGCACAGCAGTAGGGAAGTTTTTAAGAACTTCGTTATACATAAAGATTTTGTATTCTGCCTCTGTCATCGCAGCAACCTTAGAATATTGTTGTGCTTTTTTAGCTTCTTCTACTTTTGTGAATTCAGCGAGTTTTTCTGCGTCCACTTTAATTTTCGTATAATTTTCTTCAAAGGCTTTGGTTGCATTCCAATCCTTCGCTTCTTTTCCAATACGAATAATCGTTACGGCTGTCATTACATCATCTTGTTCAATTAGATTTACAATATCCATCCCATCTACCACATGACCAAAAACAGTATGTTTGCCATCTAAGTGAGGAGTTGCAAGATGCGTTATAAAAAATTGACTTCCATTTGTAGCAGGTCCAGAATTTGCCATTGATAAAATTCCAGGACCAATGTGTTTCAGGTCTGGATTTATTTCATCGTAAAATTTATGTTTTGGTCCACCTGAGCCATTACCATCTGGATCTCCACCTTGAATCATGAAACTTTTGATTACTCGGTGAAATTTTAAACCATTGTAAAATGGCTTATCATAGATATTTCCTAAGGCAGTAAATTGACCTTCTGCTAAACCTACAAAATTAGCTACTGTCATTGGAGTTTTAATGTATTCTAATTGGCAAATAATAACCCCTTTATTGGTGTTGAATTCAGCATAAATTCCAGGTACTAATTTCTCACCCTTTGAATTTTTCTGACTGAAAGAAGTAAAACAAATACTAACGAATACGAGCGAATACGTGAATGTTTTTAAAAAAGTTTTTTTCATAGTTTTTTATTTAATGCAGTAAAAATAGATAATATAATTTAATCGTCAATACCAACTAGTTAATCGTTAACAAATTTTGACTTTTTCTTCTAAACAAAATATGTGCCTAAAAAGAGATAGTTAAGAAAATGAAGGGAGAAATGAACTAAGGAATTGCAGATTTATGGTTCAACAGATTTTACATTCTTTTCGAGATTTTTTTCTTTTCGCCTAAGATCATTTTTATCTCATCGAAGTATACGAAGAAAAATAATAAAACTTTAAGCCCACGACTCCTTGAATTGAATGTTCTAGACAAAAAAAAGGATGCTTAAATAAATAAACATCCTTTGGAAATAAGTTTGTATGTAAATTATCTTATCAGTGTGATTTTTATTATTTTTTGAGTATTTGCAGAGCTTACAATCAGTTTATAAATACCATTTGACAAGTCATTTAATGAAAATGATTCTATTTGAGTTTCGTTTTTTGGATGTATGACTTTCACGATTCTTCCCGTTTCATCAACAATATTTATGAACTCTATCTGCTGATTTTTCTTGTTAATGTTAATTTCACCACTGCTCGGATTTGGATATATTTCGAAAGAAGTAGAAGTAATTTCACCTATTTCAGCGCAAGCATCAACAAGAATCGCGGATGAATCTATTGCTGAACAAGAATTACTGTTAGTAAATGAATAATATATATAATGTGACCCTAATCCAGCTAAACTCGGTGAAAAAGTATTGGCAGACACTCCAATTCCTGAGTAAGTACCTCCACTTGGTGTTGACCCCGTCAAAGTTGTTGCCGCCCAATTTATACACTGTGTTGGAAAAGTATTTATCGAAACCACTGGTAAAGGATTTACTGTTACCGTTGCTGTTTTTATACAACCATTTGTATTCGTATAGGTTATACTACTTGTTCCTGCAGTTACACCTGTTACTATACCAGTATTAGAAACTGTCGCTACAGCTGCTGTTGCACTTACCCATGGATTAACTATAGCTGCTGTTGCAGAACCAGTTAATTGAGTTGTTGTTCCAATACAAACATTTAACGTACCTATTAGAGTTGGTAAAGGATTTACCGTTACAAGCACTGAAGCAGAAGTAGCAGAGCATAAGGTGTTCATTACGGTTACAGAATACGTTCCTGAATTGGAAATATTTATTGACTGTGTTGAAGCACTATTTGACCATGTATTACCTGAAGAAGCAGAAGAAGTTAATGTCACGGCTCCTCCTTGACAAAATGAAATCGGACCACTTGCCGTTATTGTTGGGGTTGCAGGATTAGCAACAACGGTCACATACCCAGGAGATGTCGAAGTATTTGTTCCTGTAGCGTTCGTTGCTGTTAATGAAACGGCATATACTCCAGCCGTATTATAGGTTATGGTTGGATTTGTCGCCGTAGAAGTTGCCGGCGTTCCTCCTGTGAATGTCCAGGAATTTGTTGTCGGTGAATTCGTAGAAGTGTTAGTGAAACTAACTGATCCACCTGCACAAATGGTTGTTGTCCCTGCTGTGTAACTGGCAACAGGTGCAGCAGCTGTTGCAACCCCCGTTAAATTAATATTATCTAAATACAAGTTATTTCCGTAGCCAGCGATATTTCGGAAGCCAATAATTACATTGGTTTGGCCTAAATAGGTGCTTAAATTGACTGTTTCAGTTCTCCATTGTGCCGTAGTCGGTGCAAATGTAGCTGTGGTTGCAGGCGCTGTGGCTAAGGTTGTATTGCTTTTAGAGTAAATGGTTGTGAATGTTCCACCACAATCGGTCGAGATGAAGACCTCTAAACCGTCATAATTGACAGTACTATATGGTGCATACGCAACATCAAATGTTAGTTGTGCCGAAGAAAAACCTGCAAGTGTAGTTTTAGGAAGCCTTAATTCATCATTGTTTCCGGAATCATCTATTGAAAAATTATTAAAAAAGCATGAGTTTCCGGCGGTAGGGGCATATCCAACTGATGCAGATCTTGCCCACGACAATGAAGCATTAGAGTTGACAATGGACCAGTTTGTTGCCGGGAATGTGGTGCTAGTGAAACCTTCAGAAAAAGGTAACGGAAAACTGCTACCTCCACTTATTGTAATATAATTTGTTTTGGTATTCGCATTTGAACCATTCGCGTTGGTCGCTGTTAGCACAATAGTGTAACTTCCAGCAGTATTGAATTGCACTTGGATATTTTGGGAAGATGAGCTTGTGCCTCCCGCATAACTCCAAGCTACCCCTGCTGTTCCTGGTGTAATGGACCAACTCCAAGAAGTGGGAACAAATGCTGAAGCGTCTGTAAATGTTGCCGTCAATCCTGAGCAAAGATTTTGAGGACCAGTAAATTCTGCAGCTGGAGGGAAGGATCCAACGGTTAATAGCGCATTTTCCCATGTGCCTCTTCCAAAAGTTGCAGCTCTAATTTTTGAAGTTGGGTAATATATTTCTAAATCTCGAACAGAAACTTTCGGCAATCCATCAAAGAAACTTACCCAAGACCCGGCTGTATTGTCTCTAAAATAAACGCCGACATCCGTACCAACATAAACAGGGTCATTGGTAGATCCATTTTGAAAGACTATCGTATTGCAAGGTACATTTGGTAAACCTGCAGAAATATTCGTCCAAGTGGCACCGCCATCAATGGTTTTAAAGACTTTATTAGCAGAATTATAGCCAGAAATGGTAATCCAAGCGATAAGAGGATTTGTATTATGAATGGAAACATTCGTAAATGCAGAAGTAGTAGGGATTGTTCCTGTAACATTGGTCCAAGCAACCCCCCCATTGATCGACTTACTAATAGCATTTACTTTGACAGAATAAATGATTTGATTATTACTTGGTGCAATAGCAAATTCAATTATATTTCCAGATCCTGAAGGAGTTCCAGTTGAAGCCCATGAACTTCCAGAATTCGTTGTTTTGTACAAAGCAGTTCGTCCTCCTGCGTATAAAGTGGTGGAAGAAACGGGATCTTGATGCCAAACACTTAGCCAGTCTGCACTGGAAGAACCTGTCGGGAGACCTGAATTGATAGTTGTCCAAGTACTACCTCCATTCGAAGATCTAGCATAATCTCCATATACATATGCGCCATACATGATTGAGTTACTAGTGCGATCAATCATGCAATCCATTCCATCTCCTCCTTTAATTTGTGACCAATTTGACGCAGATAATTTATTTATTCCGTTGTCTTGATGTCCAGAAATAAGTGTGCCTTCTGTGCTAGCTGAAAGACTTAATCTATATTGCTGAGCGATCGCTAAATTTCCGCTGATATCTGTCCAGCTCGTTCCTGTATTAGTCGTTTTAAATAGACCACCATCACACGCTGAAAAATAAGTGGTCGAACTTCCTGGTAAAAAAACAATATCGTGCTGATCTGAATGAACATAAGGCGCACCTGACCCTGTCCATTGCGCATTAAGCGCCCAAGTAGTTCCGCCATCGGCAGATTTCCAGATATTAACTCCACCTACAAGTAAAAGATTAACATTGGTAGGAGAAACAGCAAGGGCCAAATCGTAAAAAGCCTGACCACCAGTATCTCCTCCATTTGAATTCCAACCTAATAAATTTGGACTTGTAGGGCCTTTGGTTGTTGTGAAAGTGGCCCCGCTATCAGTTGACTTATAAATCCCTAATAATCCTTGATCAGATGATCTTCCTGCTAAAATATAAACGTAAGCAGAATTTGCAGCACTTACACCCAATGCCATTCTTTCAACTCCTGAGCTTGGAACACCACTTGTTACTTGAGTCCAATTGACACCATTATTTGTGGATTTATAAATTACAGTTCCAGAAGCATAAACCGTGTTTGGATCTCCTGGTTTAAATTCCATATCATAAAATCGATTGGTAGATTGAACGAGCGTCCATGTAGCGCCAGAATTCGTTGTTCTGTATATCCCAGCGCTAGTAGCAGCCAATAAAATGGAAGGAGTTGTAGGATGTATCAATAGTTTTGAAATCAATCTACCCTGTGTCACTGCCCAAGACAATCCCGTCGTATTCCAAGTTAAACCGCCATCGATCGATTTCATTACGCCAATGCTATAACTGTCTCCAGCATCTCCATCTCCCGTTGCCATGTACATGATTGATGTATTGGTTGGGTCTATTGCAATATCTGAACATCCAATGACAGAAAGTTGATCGGTATTCGTCGACCAAGTAGATCCAGCATTTGTGGATTTCCAAAGCCCTCCATCTGGGGCTCCTACATAAATAATATTAGTATTCGTTGGGTCAAATCGCACAAAGTTCAATCTGCCGGCACCTCCTCCTGATGAAACGCCTAATGGCCCCATAGAACTCCATACTCCACCTGATGCTTTTGTTGTTGGAGAAGCGGGGTGCGTATCTTCCCATTCTTTAAATTGAGTATAGGTTTGTGAAGGGATTTTCATGTCCCCTGAAGGATAAACCCTTGGCTCCATGTATGCTTCCCATCTTTTAAATTGCTTGTATCCCTTTCCTTTTTCAATTGTTCTTCCATTCCAATATGCATTAAATGCCGTTTGAACATCATAGAAATTTGAAGAAGGGTCCTTCATCATTTGTACCCAATTCATTGAGTCAAGCTGTGAAAAAGAAAATTGTGTAAAAAAGAATAGAAACAGTATAAGCAAGGGCATCTTTGTATAGATCTTCATAAGTTTTTGTTTTAGCACTGACAATATAGAAATAATTTTCTATATTATCCATTTATAAAATGAAAAAATACATTTTTTTTTTGATAAATACGCGATAAGTTATCAACTAAATGAAAAAATGGTTTTTTAATAAAAAAACAGAACTAGATTAGCATGCAAAGAGCATTGATCATTTATTTTCTTTCGAAGCAAATACCTTATTTATTTTGGGCGAGTGAATTATCCCAATCTTTCCAAACCGGCTCGTAGCCAGAAGTGCGAATAAGTTCAGCGATTTCTTCAGCACTTCGTTCATCACTAATTTCAAACTGCTCTAGTGATTCAGGAGCAACTGAATAACCTCCAGGATTTGTTTTTGAACCAGCGCTCATGCTAGTAATTCCTAATGGTAAGATATTATTTCTAAAACTTTCTGATTCACGGGTTGAAAGAGAAAGCTCAACGTTTTCATTGAAAATACGATAGGCAAAAATAAGTTGTGCTAATTCTTTATCCGTCACAATAACATTCGGCTCGATACTTCCTTCAGCAGGACGTAAACGTGGAAAAGAGATAGAAAATTTTGATTGCCAATATTTATTTTCAAGAAATTCTAAATGCATGGCACAAAAAAATGATTCTGTTCTCCAATCTTCCAATCCAAGTAAAACACCTAATCCAATTTTATGAATTTCGGCATCACCAACCCTTTCTGGTGTCTCTAAACGGTATTGAAAGTTAGATTTTTTCCCTTTTGGATGATATTTCTTGTACACTTCTTCGTGATACGTTTCTTGATAAATTAAGACAGAATATACTCCTGCATCGTGCATCGTTTTATATTCTTCCATTTCTAGCGGTTGAACTTCAATTGAAATATTGGCGAAATAAGGTCTTACTAATTCACACGCATTTACAAAATAATCAACATGAACGGTTCGATTTGCTTCTCCTGTTACTAAGAGAATATGATTGAATTGGTGCTGTTTGATTGCTTCAACTTCTTGTATAATTTCTTTATCGGTAAGAGTTTTACGTAAAACTTTGTTGTCAAAGCTAAACCCACAATACGTGCAGATATTATTGCATTCATTGCTAAGGTACATTGGCGCATACATCTGTATGGTTTTTCCAAATCTCTTTTTTGTTAATTCGCGACTCATTTGCGCCATTTGTTCCAAATACGGAACAGCGGCGGGAGAAATCATCGCTTTAAAATCTTCGAGCGTTTTTTTACTTGAACAAAGGGCTTGTTCTACATCTTTTGCAGTTTTTGAATAGATTGAGCTTTTAGTTTCTTCCCAATCTTGCGCTTCGAAAATCGTTGTAAAGCTCATACTTATTCTCCTAAAAATGCTGTTAATGGACTTGACGCTATGGCTTGATTAAATCGATTTCCTAATTTCGCTTCATAGGCCATTCTTCCAGATTGCACAGCCAATCTAAAAGCGAAAGCCATCTCAACAGGATTACCCGCCACTGCTATTGCGGTATTAACCAATACTGCATCGGCACCAATTTCCATTGCTTTTGCAGCATCAGAAGGAGCTCCAATTCCAGCGTCTATAATCACAGGAACTTTACTTTGCTCAATAATTATTTCTAAGAAATCGATTGTTCTTAAGCCTTTATTGCTACCAATTGGCGATCCTAAAGGCATAACAGCAGCAGTTCCAGCATCTTCCAATCTTTTACATAAAACAGGGTCGGCATGAATATAGGGTAAAATAATGAATCCCAACTTTGCTAATTCTTCTGTTGCCCTCAATGTCTCAATAGCATCTGGCATTAAATAACGAGGATCAGGGTGAATTTCTAGTTTTAGCCAATTGGTTTCTAATGCTTCTCGCGCCAATTGAGCAGCAAAAACAGCTTCTTTTGCACTTCTTGCCCCAGAGGTATTGGGTAAAAGATGAATATGCGGATGCTGTAAATGTGATAAAATTGAATCGGTGTCAGTTTCTAAGTCAACTCGTTTCAACGCAACCGTTACTAACTCTGATCCAGAAGCGATAATTGCTTCTTCCATTTGTTGTGAAGACCCAAATTTTCCGGTTCCTAGAAAGAGCCTAGAGGTAAATTCTTGTCCTGCAATATTAAGCGCTTGCATATATATTCTTGTTAAGTTGCGTTATTATTTCTGTTGGATTTTTGATATGGGTTAACGTCCCGGAGAGTGCAACACCATATATGCCCGTTTTTAAGATGTCATTTACATCCTCTACTTTGATTCCACCAATGGCAAAAATTGGGATTTCTATCCCCTTTGACTTTAATGAATTCATGACATGTTGGTATCCTTCAATTCCTAAAATGGGACTCAATTTTTCTTTTGTTGAAGTAAAACGGAAGGGACCGAGACCTATATAATTGCATTTTTCATCTATTCTTTGAAAAACATGCTGCAATGTATTTGCTGTTCCTCCAATAATTTTAGTTTCACCAAGTATTTTTCTTGCGTTTTTAATAGAGGTGTCGGTTAACCCTAAATGAACTCCACAGACATCTATTTCTTTGGCTAATTCCACATTATCATTAATGATAAAAGTAGCGTTATATTGTTCGCAAAGGGCTTTCACTTTTAGGGCGGTTTGTAAAAAAATAGCTGCTGACGTATTTTTGAATCTTAGTTGAATCCATGTGCAACCTCCACCTAAAACCGAGCTTATAGCATCA